>Ga0207814_100268_pt1 | contig 41390 bp, 35 predicted proteins | sample TtaePargueraPR_7_FD_187755 | JGI IMG/M metagenome (GOLD analysis project Ga0207814, IMG submission 187755) | Aerobic enrichment media microbial communities from Bioluminiscent Bay, La Parguera, Puerto Rico - Tt and P1 (2) (SPAdes) | ecosystem: Environmental > Aquatic > Marine > Unclassified ... | reverse complement strand
CAGCCCGAGGCGAAACAGCAGCATCGGCAACCACAGGCGGCTGAAGATCAGAATTGCGGCGGTGGCGACACCGAAGATCATGGTGGGCAGGTGCGCATCCGGAAGGTGCTCGATCACATGCAGCAGCTTTACCGAGGCGGTATCGCCGTCCGCTTTCACGCCAAGCAGTGCCGGCAGCTGCCCGACAATAATCAGGGCGGCGGCACCGGAAACGAACCCGCTGATTACCGGATGGCTGAGCAGGTTGGACAGGGCGCCGAGCTTGAACAGGCCCATGGTAAACAGGAAAACACCGCTCAGTAGCGTCAGTACGATCGCGGCGCCGATGTATTCGGGGCTGCCGATGGTGGCCAGGGGGGTGAGGGCGGAAACCGTCATCAGCGAGAGAACGGCGGCGGGGCCAACCGACATGGCGCTGCTGCTGCCAAAGGCTGCATAGGCAATCAGCGGTACCAGGCTGGCGTACAGCCCCACGTGTGGCGGCAGGCCCGCCAGCAGTGCATACGCCAGGCCCTGGGGCACCAGCAGCATGCCGGAAACCAGCGCTGCGGTGATATCAGCGGGCAGCCACTGGCGGCGGTAGTTTTTCAGCCATTTGGGAATTAATCGTACCCGCATCACTTGTGCAGTTTTGTACCAGAGGCCGGATGGATTCCATCAGGATAGCCTCTGGCACAAGGGTGGGGCGAGATCTGCCCCGGCGGGGCCAGTTACCGCGCGCTGTGGCGGCTCTCGAGCCAGCGGAAAGCCAGCATGCCAGCCACCATCGCCAGTACAAATATCAGTCCGCCGGTTTTCAGGGCGCCGGTGGCCACGATACCCGGACCGGGGCAGAAACCGGCCAGTCCCCAGCCGATGCCGAATACCAGGCTGCCCAGCACCAGGCGCTTGTCGGTTTTGCGCTTGGCAGGCAGGTGCATCTCCCCCCCGAGCACGGCGGTCTGGCGTTTCTTGGCGAGGGTAAACGTGGGCAGGCCCACCGCGATGGCGCCGCCCATCACCAGCGCCAGGGAGGGGTCCCAGGCGCCGAACAGGTCGAGAAAGCCGAGTACCTTTTCCGGGTTGGCCATGCCGGAAAGCAGCAGTCCGAAGCTGAAAATCAGGCCGGATACAAAGGCGGAAAGAGTCGCTTTATTCATGATTTCAGGCTCCCAGCAAGTGGCGGACAACGTAGACAGTGGCAAAACCACCAAACATAAAGGCGACGGTGGCGCCCAGGGAGCGCGACGACATCCGCGACAGGCCGCAGACCCCGTGGCCGCTGGTACAGCCGGCGGCATAGCGGGTACCGATGCCCACCAGCAGGCCCGCGGCAATCAGCATCGGGGTGCTGGCATTGATCTCGATCGTGGGCAGGGCGTGGAACAGTCCCCAGATGGTGGGGCCCGCGAGCAGGCCGAGGATAAACGCGAACTGCCAGCCGCGATTGCCGCGGTCGTTGTTCAGCAGGCCGCCTAAAATGCCCGAGATGCCAGCGATACGGCCGTTCATCAGGATCAGCCAGGCACTGGCGATCCCGATCAGGATACCGCCGGCGAGGGCGGAAATGGGGGTAAATGCATTCCAGTCTATGTTCATGGTGGGGCGTTACTCCGCGCAGTACAGTTGAAACAAAGTTTGCAGAAGGGCCAGTACCCTCTGGTCGGCAACCCGGTAATAGACCCGCTTGCCTTCCCTGCGGGTGGTGACCAGGCCTTCGCGCCTCAGTACACCCAGTTGCTGGGACAGGCTGGGTTGGCGGATGTCCAGTCGCTCCTCGATATCGCTCACGCACAGCTCTTCCTGGCTCAACTGGCACAGCAGCAGCAGGCGATCCTGGTTGCCCAGGGAGCGCAGCATCGCGGAGGCCTCGGACGCGGAATCGCGCATTTTGTCGAGGCTAATTTCGGAGGTATCGGGCATCGCGTTCACTCTGGCGTCTTCGCTTGGGAAAACATTATATTGAAATATATAATATCAGCAAGTATATTGTTTGCCGTTAACGAACACTCAATGGGGATTACCCAGGAAGTAGATCATGACTGAATTAGACCATCGTCCACATGTTCAATCTTTCCTCGATGCCGATACCGAGACCTGGAGCTACGTAGTGTATGACCGCAAGGGCGGCAGCGCCGCGGTCATCGATGCGGTACTGGACTTTGACCAGGCCTCCGGGCGCACCAGCACCGAGGGCGCAGAAAAAATTGTCGCATTCGTGCGCGAGAACGACCTTGCGGTGGAGTGGGTACTGGAAACCCACGCCCATGCGGACCATCTCTCTGCGGCGCCATTTATCCGCCAGCAGCTCGGCGGCAAGATCGCCATCGGCGACCACATCCGCCAGGTGCAGGGCATCTTCCGCGACGTATTCAACCTGGAAAAAGAGTTCCTGGTTGATGGCTCCCAGTTTGACCACCTGTTCCACGACGGTGACACTTTCCAGATCGGCGACCTGCAAGCGCAGGTAATCTATGTGCCGGGACACACGCCGGCGGATATGGCGTGGCTGATTGGCGATGCGCTGTTTGTGGGCGACACCCTGTTCCTGCCGGATGTCGGCAGTGCCCGCTGCGACTTTCCCGGAGGCGACGCCCGCGCACTCTACAAGTCTGTACACAAGCTGTTGTCGATGCCGGAAGAGACCCGCATGTTCATGTGTCACGACTATCCGCCCAACGGTACCCGTGAGCACCAGTGCGAAACCACCGTGGGTGCGCAGAAGCGTGACAATATCCATCTGCACGAGGGCGTCAGTGAGGACGATTTCGTCAAGATGCGCAGCGAGCGCGATGCCACCCTGGGGATGCCGCGGCTGATCCTGCCGTCCATCCAGGTGAATATCCGCGCGGGCCAGATGCCTCCGGCGGAGGACAATGGCACCGTGTACCTGAAAGTACCGATCAACAAGCTTTGATCGCGATTGATTAGATTGAGTTAGTTGAGGAACCGGATATGGAACTCAAGACACTGGATTCACAGGTAAGCGTATCTGCCGAACCGGCACTGGCGCAGTTCGCCGAGCTGGCCAAGCTCGGCGTGGAAGTGGTGGTGTGCAACCGCCCGGAAAACGAGGCGGAAGGTCAGCCGAGCTTTGCTGAACTCGAGCAGGCGGTCACCGCGGCGGGGATGGCGTTTGTTGCCATTCCTTTTTCCCGCGGGCAGATGCAGCCGGCACACAGTGAGGAATTTGCCAAGCTGCTCAGCAGTGGTAAAAAAGTGCATGCCTTCTGCCGCACCGGCAACCGCTCCTGCAACCTGTGGGCGGCTGCGGGCTGCCTGAACGGGGTTGAAAAGCCGCAACTGCAACAGGCGGCACAGCAAGCCGGTTTTGACATCAGCGGTGTGCTGGTGACCTATTAAGGAATCCCGCCCGTGAAAGATGTCTCCAACCATGGCCCGGTGCGTACACTGGGCCGTTTCCTGCCGGCGGCCACCTGGCTGCCGGGTTACTCCCTGTCCGTATTGCACAAAGACCTGCTGGCAGCGGTGATCGTCACCATCATGCTGATCCCGCAGTCGCTGGCTTACGCGCTGTTGGCGGGACTGCCCGCGGAAGTGGGGCTCTATGCCAGCATGGCGCCGCTGGTGGCGTATGCACTATTTGGCAGCAGCCGCACCCTGTCGGTGGGGCCGGTGGCGGTCGCATCGCTGATGAGCGCCGCGGCACTCAGCCAGGTTGCCGCGCAGAACACCGCCGACTACCTGCTGGCGGCAATGCTGCTGGCGCTGCTGTCGGGGCTGTTTCTGTTGTTACTGGGGGTGCTGAGGCTCGGGTTCCTGGCCAATTTCCTGTCGCACCCGGTGATCTCCGGTTTTATCACGGCCTCGGGTATCCTGATCGCCTTCAGCCAGTTGAAGCACCTGATGGGGGTTTCCGCCCACGGGGATAACCTGCCGGAGCTGGTGGAGTCGATGGTTGCCGGAGTGGGGCAGACCAATATCTATTCCCTGTTGATTGGCGTCGCTGTAGTGGCGTTTCTGTTCTGGTCGCGCAAGGGTGCCGTTCGCCTGTTGCAGCGCTTTTCGGTATCCAAAAATGCCGCGGCTCTGCTGGTCAAGGCCGCGCCGGTGGTCGGGGTGATTGCCACGATTTTACTGGCCGCTGGCTTTGGCCTCGAGGGCAAGGGGGTCAAGCTGGTAGGGGAAATACCCAGTGGTCTGCCAAGTCTTGCCTGGCCGAACTTTTCCCTGGAACTGGTGCGGCAACTGGCGGTGCCGGCGATCATGATCTCGATCATCGGTTATGTGGAGTCCATCTCCGTGGGTAAAACCCTCGGTGCCAAACGCCGGCAGAAAATTGACATGAACCAGGAGCTGATCGGCCTCGGCAGTGCCAATATTGCCTCGGGGATATCCGGTGGTTTTCCGGTAACCGGCGGCTTTTCCCGTTCCGTGGTCAATTTTGACGCCGGCGCGGAAACCCAGATGGCCAGCGTTTTCACCGCGGTCGGCATAGCCCTGGCGGCCATGTTCCTGACCCCGTTCCTGTATTACCTGCCCAAGGCCACACTGGCGGCGACCATCATTGTGGCGGTGCTGTCGCTGGTGGATTTCTCGATCCTGAACAAGACCTGGCGCTATTCTCCCAGCGATTTTTTCGCAGTGTTGGTCACCATCGTGGTCACGTTGTTGTTCGGGGTGGAGATGGGGGTTTCCTGCGGTGTGCTGGCATCCATCGTGCTGTTTCTGTACCGCACCTCCAAGCCGCATATTGCGGAAGTGGGACTGGTGGACGGCACCGAGCATTTCCGCAATATCCAGCGTCACCAGGTGCGCACCCTGCCGCAGATACTGACGATCCGCGTGGATGAAAGCCTGATGTTCTCCAATGCGGCGTTCCTGGAGGAGCGAATCTATTCGGATATCGCAGCGACTCCGGAGGTGCGCCACGTGATCCTGATGTGCAGCGCCATCAACGAGATTGACTGGAGTGCACTGGAAACCCTGGAGTCCATCAACGAACAGCTGCAGGCGTCCGGGATCTGCTTCCATCTCTCGGAAGTGAAGGGGCCGGTGATGGATGCGCTGTCCCGTTGTGGCTTCCTGGGGGAGTTGTCGGGCAAGGTTTTCTTCACCCAGTACCAGGCATTTACCGCGCTGCGCGATCAACTGGACGGTTGCCCGCCGGAGGGTGTTATCGAGAACCCGGAGGTCGCCCGGTAGGGCGGTCTCTCTGATCCCGGATCAGCTGCTGAACAGATAGGGGAAAAGCGCGCGCTTTTCCTTGTCCGAGAGGGCTTCCACCCGCAGGATATTGTTGTGGGGGATACTCTCGGGATCCGGGTAATTTTCCAGGCCCCGCTCCAGGCTCTTTTCCCGCAGCAGGTGCAGGATCGGGTAGGGGGAGCGGTTGGTCAGGTTTTCCGAATCTTCCGGCCGGGTATCGGCAAACTGGTAGTGGGGATGGAAGCTGGCGATCTGGTAAATCCCTTCGTAGCCTTGCCGTTGCAACAGGCGTTCCGCCTCGCCGAGAAAAAAGTTGTAGTCGTGGAAGTCCCGCAAGTGTGTGGGCAGTATCAACAGGGTGGTTTCCACCTCCTGCTCCGAGGTGCGGTCGAGCACCGCAAATTCATCCTGCAATTCTTCCAGCAGTATCTCGTCGGTGGTGGCATCGCTCACCACAAAGCGAATCTGCCCCGCGCGCAGTGGCTTGCGCGCGAAAGGGCAGAGATTGAGTCCGACCACAACATCCTGTAGCCACTGTTCCACCTGGGCGATGATCGGGTCGCTGTCTGTCATTTTGATACCGCTTGAGTTACCGCGTCACTGTTACCACATCAGATCGTCGGGAATCTGGAATTCTGCATAGGGATCGTCCTCGTCCACCGCGTCGCTGCCTTCCGGCGGTTGCACCACCATGTTGGGATTGCGCTCGGCGATCTTCTCGGCGATGACCTTGGGTACCAGCTCGAAGTGTTCGCCTTCACCGACAACCAGCAGGCGTCCCGCGGTCAGGTGTTCCTGTACCGCCGCGGAAACGTAGATTTTTTTCACTTTCTTGTCGAAAGTGAAATGATAGGCGATGTCGTTCTGGCCGTTGGCGCCCTTGGGCTGCTTGTTGTGCTCGATCAACTGCTTGATCTGCGCGGCAATGGCCTTTTGCCGGGCGGCGGCTTCCCGCTCTGCATTCAGGGCTCGATCGCGGGCCGCTTTGTCGGCCCGCGCCTGTTCCGCGGCGAGCTGCGCTTCCCCCTTGCGGGTGTCGCCGGATTTCTTCGCGACCTTGTTCTGTTTGCGCTTGTCCTTGCCAATCTGTTTGGCAGTCTTTTTGTCGACCAGGCCGGCCTTTAGCAGTTGGTCCTGAAGTGATGCCATGGAGGGGAAACCTGTCTCTTCGCAGTGGAATGGCCCTGCATTTTAGCGGAAAGGCCAGCGGATTGCCCAAATTTGGCGGTGTAGGGTCAGGGTAGCGGAGGGCGGGGCGGGATCCGGGCGGCCACTAGGCCGGCACCGGAGGTTCGTGCACCGGGTGCGCGACGAGGAACGCGAGCATGGCATCGGTGACCGCCGCGAGCTGCGCCACCTGGTGTGAGCACATTTCCCCGTCGCAGAGGAAGCTGTGCAACAGCACCACGGCGGGTCCGGAGCCTCTGCTCTCGTAGTAGATATTCCGGCCCTGGTGGTGCGCCGTGGGCATTGCCGAGTGCTCCGGTTGGTCTTTTTACTGCTTGGTGAAAAGCAGCTTCACGGTTACCGGGACTATGGGGCTGATACTGTCGAGGCCAGCCACTTCCCGCAGTTTGTCGATGCCTTCCAGCAGTTTGTAGTTGCCAGCATTCACCGGAATCGGCGCATTGCTGGTGACCAGCAGTTGGCCGCCTTCCAGGGCGGTGACCTGCATATCTGCTTTCTCGGTCTGCTGCTCGCCGTGAATCTCCACCGTTACATCGGTCACTACAGTCATGGATTGGCCCGGCTTCAGCGCCTTCAGCTTGGCGGCATCCACCTGGGCAGTGATATTCGCCTCGGCGAAGCGGGTAGTCTCGAACAGCATTTGCTGCATGCGCTCATTGCGAATGGGAATATTGGTTTCCACGCTGGCGAGCTCGATGGTCAGCTGCGCCTTGCCGTCGTCACCGATGGTGCCGCTCATGGATTTGAAGTGGTGAACTTCAGAAATGGTGTTCTTCTTGACGGAGACAAAATTGACACTGGAATCGTCGCCGGCAAGTTGCCAGTCGGCAAAGGCGGAAACCGGCAGGGCCAGCAGTGACAACAGTGCAAGAGACTTTAGGGACATGGCGTAATTCTCCTGTTTCAGCCAGAGATAGGATGATAGTCAAAGCGGGCCGCCGCTGGGGTATCGAGCAAATCCGACCCATCAGTTCCAGGTGAGAAACACTATCAGTCGCGGCAAGCGCTGGCCAGTCAAGGATTGTAAAAAAGGAACATAAAAAAAGCCGGCTTGCGCCGGCTGCAATCATTGAGGATGTTTCCCAGTAGCGGCGGAAGGGGACTCCACCGGGGGGATCCGGATACCGCTGGGAAACCAGTATCCGGCAGGGGTTTGGGTGAGCCGTTTCCGTCAGCTCGCCATGGACAGGGCTTTACCGTCATTCCTTGGGGCTTCCTGCACCTGCTCCGGCACGGAAGTGCGGATCAGGTGGTCGAAAGCGCCCAGTGCCGCGGTTGCGCCCGCGCCCATGGAGATCACGATCTGCTTGTAGGGCACCGTGGTGGCATCGCCAGCGGCAAACACGCCGGGGATGGAGGTGGCGCCGCGGGTGTCGATCTCGATCTCGCCCACACGGTTCATCGCCACACCGCTGCCTTTCAGGAACTCGGTGTTCGGCACCAGTCCGATCTGCACGAACACACCCGCCAGCTCGAGCTTTTTGCTATCGCCACTCACGCGATCGGTGTACTGCAGTCCGTTGACCTTCTGGCCGTCGCCAAGCACCTCGGTGGTCTGCGCGTTGGTAATGATGTCCACATTCGGCAGCGACTGCGCCTTGCGCACCAACACCTCGTCTGCGCGCAGGATGTCGGCGAACTCCAGCACGGTCACATGCTTGACGATGCCCGCCAGGTCGATGGCCGCCTCGATACCGGAGTTACCGCCACCGATCACCGCCACATGCTTGCCCTTGAAGAAGGGACCGTCGCAGTGGGGGCAATAGGCCACACCCCTGGTGCGGTATTCCGCTTCACCCGGTACCCCCAGCTCGCGCCAGCGGGCACCGGTGGCGAGTACCACCGACTTGCTGGCGAGGGTGGCGCCACTCTGCAGTTGCAGCTCGATCATCTGCTCCCGCTTCAACTCTTGTTGGCTTAGCTGCGCCGCGCGCTGGCCGGTGATGATATCGACACCGTACTCCTTCACGTGCTGCTCAAGGCTCGCCGCCAGTTTCGGGCCCTCGGTGTAGGGCACGGAGATAAAATTCTCGATCCCCACGGTATCCATCACCTGGCCACCAAAGCGCTCCGCCACCAGCGCGGTACGGATACCCTTGCGCGCGGCATAGATTGCCGCCGCGGCACCGGCGGGACCACCGCCCAGCACCAGTACATCGTAGGGCTCTCTATCACTCAGTTCTTCTGCCTTGCGCTGTTCGGCCCCGGTATCGATCTTGGCCACGATTTCTTCCAGGCTCATGCGGCCCTGACCGAAGTGTTCGCCATTCAGGTATACGGAGGGCACCGCCATAATCTGGCGCTGGTCCACCTCGTCCTGGAACAGGGCACCATCGATCATCTCGTGGGTGATGTTCGGGTTCAGCGTCGCCATCAGGTTCAGCGCCTGCACCACGTCCGGGCAGTTCTGGCACGACAGCGAGATATAGGTTTCAAAATGGAATTCACCCTGAATATTACGGATCTGCTCCAGCAGCTCCGGATCCGCCTTCGACGGGTGGCCGCCCGCCTGCAGCAGCGCCAGTACCAGGGAAGTGAATTCGTGTCCCATGGGAATACCGGCAAAGCTGACGCGGGCGTTTTCACCGGCAGGGGCAATGGCCATGCTCGGGGTGCGCTTGCGGCTTTCCAGTTGCAGGGAAATCTTGTCTGACAGCTCGGCAATTTCGCTGGCCAGGCTGCTCAGTTCAACAGCCTTCGGGCTGCTGTCGGCGGACACACTGATCTCGATCGGATTGACGATATTCTGCAGATAGGTGTCCAGTTGTTTCTTTACGTTCGCGTCCAACATCGGTGTGTCCTGGTATTTGGTAATTCGTGGTTCTTTGTGGAGTCCAGTGGCGGTGCTGCTGCCGGGTGCAGCCTTGCGAAACACGCCGTGCACCCATCCCTGGGGGCTCTGCACCGCCATCCATGGCGGTGAAGGTTTCGCAAGGCTGCCCCCGTCATCAGCACCTTCTCGATAACTTCCGTATTTCGAATGAATGAAGCAGCCCTTAGATCTTGCCTACCAGGTCCAGGGACGGCGCGAGGGTTTCCTCACCTTCCTTCCACTTGGCCGGGCACACTTCACCCGGGTGGGCAGCGACGTACTGGGCAGCCTTGATTTTGCGCAGCAGGTCCTGGGCATCGCGGCCGATACCGCCAGCGTTGATCTCAACGATCTGGATCTTGCCTTCCGGGTCGATCACAAAGGTGCCGCGGTCCGCGATGCCTTCTTCCTCGATCATCACACCGAAGTTGCGGGTAATGGCGCCGGTGGGGTCGCCGATCATCGGGAACTGGATCTTGCCGATGGTTTCGGAAGTGTCGTGCCACGCCTTGTGGGTGAAGTGGGTGTCGGTGGATACGGAGTAGATCTCAACGCCCAGTTTCTGGAACTCGGCGTAGTTGTCCGCCAGGTCACCCAGCTCGGTGGGGCAAACAAAGGTGAAGTCGGCCGGGTAGAAGAACACCACAGACCACTTGCCTTTCAGGTCAGCATCGCTGATGTCGAAGAAATCGCCGGACTGGTAAGCCTTGGCGTTGAAGGTTTTGATCTCTTGGTTGATGTAGCTGGACATAGTCATTTCCTTGTTGCTTTTGCCTTTTGGTTTAAGGCGTGAGTTGCTTGGTACGGGGGAAATACTATTAGTGATCGATAGGTAATAGAAATTATTGATTTTTATGGTTGTGATTGCCTGGGGTAATTGATGGTAACCAATCAATAGTTTCTTGTGCGGTGTTGGATGCGAGTGTTTCAGGCAAAAAAAAGCGGGCCCAGGGGGCCCGCTTAAGGTTTGAGACGCTGTAGTCAGCTTGCCATCAGGCCAGCTTGCGTCTTCTGATGAGTCCGGCTGCTGCCAGCAGAGCCAGCAGGTAGTACATGGAACCACCACTTTTCTTTTTCTTCTCGGGCTCTGGAGTAACCTCCGGGGCCGCGGCGTTTACGGTTACGGTGACGGTTGCCTCGGAGCTGAGAGCGCCATCGGAAACGGCAACGGTGAACGTGTGCTCGCCCGCGGCCAGGCCGCTGATGGTGGGCGTAGCAGTGTTCGCACCGTCGATGGTGCCCGGGCCGCTCCAGCTGAAGGTCAGCGCATCGCCGTCGGCGTCAGAGCTCGCGCTCGCGTCGAGCATCGCGCTCTCGCCTTCGGTGATGGTGACATCGCCGGCAACAGCCGCTACCGGCGCGTCACTGGATCCGTTCACGGTCAGCATGAAGGTCACGCTGCTGCTATCCGAAGCAACGTTGTTGTCGCGCACGGTGACGGTTACTTCGGTTTCACCGGAGAAGTTGGCTTCCGGGGTGATATCGAAGGTGGAACCGGCGGTGTGGCCGTTGACGGTCGCAGTGATGTGCTCGCCGCTGACTTCGATGGTGTTGCCCACCGGGTCTGCGTCTACGTACATTACCTGGATGCCCTCGAGGGTTTCGTCTTCATTCACCACCTGATCGGCGATGGCTGCAACAGCGATATTGCCGTTGACGACGATTTCCTGCGCGGTGGATTTTGCATCGGCAAATTCCATGGCGTTGTCCAGGTTAACCACCAGGGTCTCGCCGGCGGCGGATTCGTTGACGCGGGCCTGGAACTTCACCTGCATGGCGCTCTGCTCCGGACCGGTGTAGTCGTAACAGATCACCAGGTCGTTGTGCAGAGTTTCGTCGAGGTTGTTATAGGCCACGTTTTCACCGCGGTAGCCATTTACCGGGCCGCCAGAGGTCAGGAAGCCGTCGGCCTGCTCGACACCGATGGCACCCTCTTTCAGGTCACCGCTCAGGTTGTCATAGGCCATGACGATTTCGTGCATGCCTTCGCCGAAATCAATGCCGTTACGCATGATTACCTCGAAGTCCACCTCGGTACCGGTAGAGGCGTCGACAATGTTGTCGTACTCCATGAATACCAGATCGCCGAGATCGGGGCGTTCTTCCGCATACTGGTTGGCAATGGTGAGGCCGCGCACTTCTTCCGGGGAGTTGTAGTAATCCGCGGTGAAGTTGCCGCGCCAGAACGGCATTACGCCAGACAGCACGAAGCCACTGCCGGCTGGACGGTGCCAGTTCCACGCCCACCAATTCTCATCCATGTGCAGCAGACCGTTCGGCAGGATATTGACGAAGCCCTTGTGCGGCAGGCCAAACAGCGGAATTTCCGCATCTTCCTTCCAGAACAGCCACTCGGTGGATACCTGGACCACGTAGCGGTGGTCGGCGCCACCTTCCCACAGACCCTGCAGCGGGCGCAGGTTGAACTCCAGCAGGTCGATGTACTTGCCGTCGGAGTACTCGTCGATCATCGGTGTATGACACATCTGATCGGTGGCGTTGGTAGTCACCACATACTCGCGGGCAACGTCACGAGTTGACGACTGCAGGCCGGCGAGGCTGATCAGACCGTTCTCGCTGGTCAGATTCTCGACATTCTCAGTGGACGTCACGGAGCCTTCCACCAGGGTCAGTCCCTGCGGCAGGGTCGCCTTGATGTCGTAGTTGCGGTCGCTGGATTCCAGGTTCTGACGGACGTCGAGCACGAAGTCGATGACGTCGCCAGGCTTGGCGGTCTTCTGGCTGATATCCAGGTTGACCTCATCCTTGCCGCGCTTGATACGTACGGCAGACAGACCGATGCTGCCCGGCGCACCGGAGACACCCAGGTCAAACGCACCGTAGTACACATCGCCATTGGTGGCTTCCGGCAGGTTCCAGTCCAGGGCAATGTCCACAGCACTGGCACCGGTATTGGAGTCCGGGGTAGTGATGGTCATGTTGTCCGTATCGGAATCCGCTGCGACCACGGCATAACCACCGGTTACCTTGCCGGGCTGGTGGCCCAGAAGAGAATCACCGGCTGCGGAGGAGTTGTGAATCACCGCCCAGTAGGTGCCGGGCTCCGGATTGTTGATCACACAGAAGTTGTTCACACCCGGGTGGAACGAGGTGCATACCAGCTCATCGCGGTATTCCTCAGTGCTCTCAAAGTCCGTGCCGTTGCCGTTGCGGTCGATACCGAGCATGACGGAGGCATTGCGATCCAGGTCTTCGGGATTGGTGGCTTCGTAGCTGTACGACTCGACGACCAGCTGTTTGGTATCCGCCGGTACATCGATCAGCATCCAGCCCCAGCCGCGGTCTTCGCCCATGTTTCCAGGGGAAACGTAGGGGTTGCCACGGCCCAGTTCGAACTCGTGCACGGTTGCCTTGGTCAGACCGTACTTGCGCACTTCAAACGCACCGGTTTCCGGCAGCTGCAGTCCGCCCACGATTTCGCGACCCTGTTCGCGGTGGATTTCCAGTGCGACCTGGTCCGGTAGCGCTCCGCGCTCGAACGCGGCAACAACCGGCAGATGGCTGCGAGGAGAAGCACCGCTGGTTTCGGTCAGGACCACGTCACCGAAGAAGAACAGGCGGTTAGTATCTACGGATGGCATGTCCTCGAACGGAGTCTGGGAGACTGCATCGAAGATATCAGACTTCACGTCAACGGTGACCATGATGGTCTGCTCTTCACCTGCGCGCAGCGTGAACTGGGCGGGGGTTACCGTAACCTCGGCGTCGGAGTCGTATTTGCTCTCGCCGGTTGCGGTCCAGGTGCCGTCTTTGGTTGCCTTCAGTGTGCGAATCCAGGAACAGGTGGTTTTGCAGTCCTTGTTCACCATGGAAGGGGTGTTCAACCATTCGACGCGCCCGCCTTCTGCCGGGTTGGCAGCAACGTAGTTGTCGATGGTCTCATCCATCACCAGGCCGGCATCGGCTGCCGCAGCAATGTTGAGTGCACCAGCCCCCTGACGGAAGTGGTTGTCCAGCGCTACTTTGCGGCCGTACGGGTCACTGCCGTAGGCTTCGCCAGCGGTCAGCATCAGCGCAGACTGGATTTCCGCGGGAGTCCAATCCGGGTGTGCCTGTTTCAGCAGGGTCATGGCGCCGGCAACTTGCGGTGAGGCCATGGATGTGCCGCTCATGAAGGTCCAGTCACTGGGGAACGGCGAGTTGGTGAACGGCTGATCGTCCGCATTGGCCGCGTAAACCTTCACCCCGGGCGCCGCTATCGCTGGTACCAGGTAGTTGGTATTGGTCAGGCTGGGGCCAGCGGAGCTGAACGGAGCCATGATGTTCGCGACTTCGGGATCGGTCGTGTAGGTGGTGACACCTGCGGTGATCTCCGCCATGTTGACCGCGTCCTGGTTGGCATTCAGCCAGTAGTAGAGGTTGGTGCGGTCGGAAGCGCTGATATGGATACCCGGGATTACATACGGGTCTGCTACCAGGGTTTCGCTGTAGCTGACGTTACCCAGGACAAAGCCCTCGGCACCACCGGCGGCAACGTTCTCGGCTTTGGCGACGCGAGCGACTTCACCGCGGTCACACATCACGATGACAGGTATCGTGCTTTCGTCTACGTCCAGGGTGTCAGGGTCGTCGGCAAAGTCGAAGGTGCCAGCGGGGAAGGGCTGCTCGCACAGCTTCGACTCCATGCTGGAGTTCGGATTTTCGTAGTGGCCGGCGTATACGATTCGACCACTGATGCCGTCAGAGTAGCTTACGCCTTCAAAGGTTTTGCCATTTACACGCCAGGTCTGGTTGGTACCGCCGGTGAAATTACCGATGGTTTTTTCCGCTTCCTTCAGCACCCGGTCATGAGTGAGGGCGCCGACAGAAGTCAGCCAGGGCGAGGTGTGGTCGGTGCTCCAGTAGGCCCCGTTGTTACCCGCGGCTACGGCGACGGAGATACCCGCTTCACGGGCGGACAGGAACGCGAGTTCCATCGGGTCTTCCCACGGGAAGCTTTCGGCACCGCCAATAGAGAAGTTGATCACGTCAACACCGTCGGCGATGGCATCGTCCACGGCCGCAAGGATGGCTTCTTCCGGACAGCCGGCAAATTCATCACCTGCGCCACCGGCATAACACACCTGGTAAGAGATGATGTTGGCGTGCGGCGCGATACCGGAAGTTTTCGGGAAGTTGACCGGCAGATCGACACCGTCAGAAGTCGTGACGTTTTCCGGTACCTGCAGCGGGGTATCGAACAGGACGTTGCCGCCTGCGGTACTGGCGGTATGGGAACCGTGTCCATTGTAGTCCTCACCATTCGTCGGGCGACGATTGGAGTACGGCTGCCAGTATTTGTAAGCGTCGGTAATCACCGGATAGGAGTGCACACCGATCAGCTTGTCGTTACACAGGGAAGCGTCTTCGGCACAGTCTCCCAGGTAAACCCCTTCGCCCAGCGGGTTGGTGTGTTCATAACCATCACCACCGACAGGAGCAAATGCTACGTGGTCGGTGTTGATGCCGGTATCAATGATACCGAGGACCATGCCTTCACCCTGGTAGGGAACACCACTGGTAACGGAACCGTCGTGCACCTTGTCCGCACCGAGGAATTCTACCGAGCGGTCGGAATTGAGATCGAAAATACGCGAGGGAGTAATGCGTTTAACGCCCGGCATTTCCGCCATGCGCATGGCCTGGTCCTGGGTCATGCGGACCGCCATGCCGTTGGTCGCCATGGTGAACTGACGCTGTACGTCAAAGCGGATGCCGCGTGCCTTGGCCTGGCTCATCAGGTCAGACTGCGCGCGGCCCAGCTGCGCGCGGTATTGCTGTACCGCACGGCTGTCCTTGAGTGCCTTGAAGTTGTTATTGAGCGGCGATGCGCCGCCATTCAGCTGGCTGAGGTCGTTGCTGTAATTCACAACCGATTCATCGCTCAACTGAACGATGTAGGAAACCTCACCGGAAACATTGTCCTGCGGTACGAAAACCGGACTTTTACTGCCGGTGCGAACCTGGTTGGTACCGAGCTGCCGGTTTTCGTAGATGCTGCCCTGGATTTCCATCGAACCTTCATCCTTCTGAGCCTGGATCATTTCCAGTGTCAGCTTGGATGCGTGAAGCCCGGTACGATACTCCGAACTAGAGTCTACCGCCGCGACACCACCGGCTACGTATAGCGCGGTAATGCTGGCGATAAGACACTTGGAGAAGCGTGCCTTATTGTCATTATGCATAGTTATTTAACCTTATTGCCGCGGGTGGCCATGTGTGTCGGGTAGTTTCCGTTCAGAAATTACCCGCTGGACACTCCGCGATTTACCACTAAGTAATGGGTGCGATTTTCATCGCGGTCGGCCGTTATAGCGGAATTGAACCTGGTGGAATATGGCGTCGGAGCGGTGCTTGGTAACGGTTTGTCACATCCATTTGTTTTGTTGTTGTATATGGATTTATGTCATTAATGACAGGTAGTTTGCGCTTGTGAGTGCCCTTAAATGGAAATATATGCACCGTTATGGAACGGTTATTTCCGGCCAGCACTTTTGCTGGTTTTTGCACAAAAAGTGGCCGTTGTGATGCTGTCCGGGGCGGTGTTGTTTACGTTTCGAACGGGGGCAGCAGGATTACTTCATGTCGGCGGAGGCGGCTATCAGCCTATTGACGGAAGGTTTGATTGTGGGGGTGTTTAAAGGAATGTATTGACGATCAACCCGGGAACCAGCCCGGTAATGACGATGGCGATAAGCACCAGCAGGCCGTCGTGAGCAATGATTGCGAGCCCGAAAGTGGCCAGCGCCAGACCGGCAATCGAGGCGGAAAAGGGCACCACCTCCATCAGCGGCAACAGCAGGGCAATGGCGCAACAGACCAAAGCCACCACAACGCTACCGACGCGCGTCGCCAGTATCTCGAGGCGCGGTTTTATCCAGCGGTCCAGCACTGTCGCCGGCCTTTCCAGCCAGTGCAGGGTTTTCAGGAGTTTGCTCTGGGGAATTGAGCGGTGAAGCATCCACCCCGGCAACCAGAAATGTTTGCGCAGGGCGAGCATCTGTATCGTCACCAGCAGCACCAGAATTCCCATCAGCGTCGGTACTCCCGGTATGCCCGAGAGAGGGGAGAACAGTAGCAGCCCGGCGAGCAGCAGAATGGGGGCGAAGGAGCGACGGCCGACCACCTGCATCACCATTTCCAGTGATATATGGTCCCGTGTGCGCGCCAGCCTTTCCAGCTGAAACAGCAATTGTGTGAGGTTGGTGATTTCCTCGGGCATGGGCGCGTCAGCCGCTTTGGTTGGGGATTTCGGGTGTGCCAGGGATTGGCTATTCCTAATGCACCTTCTGCTCCGCGGCCTGCAACTGTGTGTCCAGCACTGCCATTGGCGTGTGGTCCATGATCAACAGGCCCTCGTAGGAACGGTCCAGGTCGGCGATTAGCATGATGACCACAGAAAATGACAGGGCCAGGGCAATGGCAACCTGAGGAGAACCACGACGACCAGACCCAAGCTGGAAGCCGATGGCGAGCATACTCAGGGCGGTGACGGCAAATAGGGCACCCCAGATCGGCATTGGAATACGGTAATGCGTGCCGACAAAAAATCGCGATGTATGGAAGTCGATCACTTCATTCAGGGAATCGACAAACTTGTTTAATCTTACCCCTTCGTACCCCGAAGCACTGAGTGTTGCCACTATCTGCCAGAGCTCCTGTTGAATCTCGTCGCTGCGCTTTAGCAAATTGATAAACCTTTCTGATTCCATGGTCTTCGGATCGAAATTACGCAATGCGACATATTCCGCCAGCAGCGACCGCGCCTGTTTGCGCTCTCCGAGCGGCAGCAGGTCTGCGCGTAGATAGGTGGTGGAGATCGCATTGACCTCATTGAGCAACAGTGCCTTGCGCTCGGAAAAACGCTCGGCCGCAGAGTTGAAGGTGAACGCAAGCATAAACGCCAGCAGGCCGAGCATGGCCGCAACGGCACTGCCAATGGAGGTGTCATTCATATCCCCCTGGCGCGCAGAGTGTCGACCGAGCATATTTCCGACTGCCAGTGTTGCCAGCACCAGAATAATGGAAAACGCGGCAAAGACCCCTAGCGATGGAAGGTCAAACTGGTTTCTGATCATAAAGGTAGAGGCTGACGTTTTCCCTAAAGTTTGGTCGAGAGCCTGTGTTCCTGCACGCTTTCGATAATTGTCGCCTGATTGTTTGTGTTTGCCCGAAAGTATGAGCGTCGCCCCCGCATCTGCGGGAGAGTTTCCTATATTTCAGATCACTGCGGGGTATCTGATAATTTATGGAGGCGACTTTCATGCGGTTAAATGCACTTTCCGCTGCAGTCATGTTGACGGCTGCGACAGTATTTTCTTCGGGTTCTGGCTTTGTGTTTGCTCAGGACAAGCCAATGCCGGCGGGTGTGCCCAAGTCGAACCAGTTCTGGTGGCCCGACCAGCTTGATCTCGCGCCTTTGCGTGATCACGGCAAGTCATCTAACCCGATGGAAGACGATTTCGATTACGCCAAAGCGTTCAACAGCCTGGACCTCAATGCGGTCAAGAAAGATATCGAACAGGTGCTGACCACCTCCCAGGACTGGTGGCCGGCGGATTATGATCATTATGGTCCGCTGATGATCCGTATGGCGTGGCATGCCGCAGGTACCTACCGGGTTGGTGACGGTCGCGGTGGTGCCGGCGGTGGTCAGCAGCGCTTTGATCCACTCAACAGCTGGCCGGACAATGTCAGTCTCGACAAGGCGCGGCGACTGCTGTGGCCCATCAAGCAGAAATACGGTCGTTCAATTTCCTGGGCAGACCTGATGATACTGACCGGTAATGTGTCGCTGGAGTCCATGGGCTTCAAGACCTTCGGGTTTGCCGGTGGTCGCGAGGACGACTGGGAGCCGGAGCTTGTCTACTGGGGCCCGGAAACCCAGATGCTGGACTATGAAAAGCGCTTTAAGGGCAAGAACCTCGACCGCAAGCTGGCTGCCACGGTGATGGGGCTGATCTATGTCAACCCGGAAGGGCCGGGCCACAACCTCGATCCGAAGTCCGCGGCAGAAAAAATTCGTCTCTCATTTGGTCGCATGGCGATGAATGACGAGGAGACCGTCGCCCTGATTGCCGGTGGCCACGCATTCGGTAAAACCCACGGCGCGGTCAAGGCGGACTGTGTTGGCAAAGAGCCGGCCGCGGCGCCCATCGAGCAGCAGGGGTTCGGCTGGAAGAACAAGTGTGGCAAGGGCAATGCCGAGGATACCTTCACCAGTGGTCTGGAAGGCGCCTGGACCATCACTCCGATGCAGTGGAGTCACAACTTCCTGGACAACCTGTTCAAATTCGAGTGGAAAAAAAGCAAGTCGCCGGGCGGTGGCACCGTCTGGATACCGACAGATCCAAATGCCGCCAATATGGTGCCAGACGCGCATATCGACGGTAAGCGCCACGCCCCGATCATGCTGACCACGGATCTCTCGCTAAAAGAGGATCCCGCCTACCGCAAAATATCCGAGCGCTTTCACAAGAACCCGAAAGAACTCGAAGATGCATTCGCGCGCGCCTGGTTCAAGCTCACCCACCGGGATATGGGACCCAAAGCCCGCTATCTGGGCAGTGAAGTTCCCAAAGAGGACCTGCTCTGGCAGGACCCGCTCCCCGCCGTGGACTACCCGTTGCTGGATGAAGGGGATGTGTTGAATCTCAAGAAAAAGATTATCGCCTCCGGCCTGACGGTACCGGAACTGGTGCGCACTGCCTGGGCTTCCGCGTCTACCTTTCGCGGGTCAGACATGCGGGGTGGGGCAAATGGCGCGCGGATTCGACTCGCGCCGCAGAAAGACTGGCCGGTAAACGATCCGCAGGAGCTGGCGAAAGTACTGGGGAAACTGGAGGCTATTCAGAAGGACTTCAACGGTTCCCTGTCTGGCGGCAAACAGGTGTCTCTCGCCGATACCATTGTACTGGCTGGCAACGCGGCGATCGAAGAGGCGGCGAAAAAGGCCGGGCACAATGTGCACGTACCCTTCAAGCCCGGGCGGGCAGATGCAACCGTGGAAATGACCGATGTGGAGTCTTTCGGCTGGCTCGAACCCATGGCAGATGGCTTCCGCAATTACTACGGAAAGGGCAACTCCGTGTCTCCCGCCGAGATGCTGGTGGACCGCGCCGACTTGCTGACGCTCTCGGTTCCGGAGATGACCGTGCTGCTGGGTGGCATGCGGGCACTGGGCGCCAATTCCGGCAACTCCAAGCACGGGGTCTTCACCGACAAACCCGGAACGCTGACCAACGACTTCTTCGTCAACCTGCTGACCATGGACACCGAGTGGTCCAGGTCATCCAAGGGGGAAGGGATTTACGAAGGGAAGGATCGCGAGACCGGCAAGGTCAAATGGACAGCGACGCCCGTGGACCTGATTTTCGGTTCCAACTCCGAATTGCGCGCAGTCGCCGAGTATTACGCGACGGAGGATGCGGACAAGGTGTTCGTGAATGACTTTGTCGATGCCTGGGCGAAAGTCATGAATCTGGACCGTTACGATAACTGATCCGGTTCCGGGCTAAATATCGACCGTCGGCCGACCGGATGAACCCCGGTTGGCCGATTTTTTATACCCGAAACAAAATGCCGGTGGGGATTGCCGGGCTGCAAGCGGGAGGAAAGTTATTTGGCACCACTGGCCGGCAGTGAATTGGCCACCGGGACCGCCTCCACCGGCTCGTGTTGCGCCATTCGCGCAAGGTACTCCTTCACGAATGGCTTATGTGTACGGATCAGATCCTCGGGCAGGGCATCGCGGGGAAAGAAGCGAAACGACTCGATTTCCGCGTCAGTGGTTTTGACCGCATCCCCGGAAATTCTGCCACGTACGGCAACATCGATGATCTGTGCGTTGGGTACCTTGCGAATGGTGAGGATTTCAAAATCGCTCAATCCGGTACCCAGCTCTTCCTGCAATTCCCGGGTGGCGGATTGCTCCAGGGTCTCACGTTTATTGAGCCAGCCCCCGGGCAGGCCCCACCTGTCCTGGTAGGAGTGCTTGACCAGCAGGATCTGATCATCTTTTTCTACGAAGTAAACCAGCCCGATCAGAAACTTGTCGCTCAGAGCGTAGGATATCTCCCAGCGCAAGTGCGGCGGCAGAGCCTTGTAGATCTTGTACTTCACGTCCGGAATGGCAAAAAGCAGCAGTGCCACAGAAAAAGTGGCCATTCCGATGGTTAACAGGGAATATTTGGCTGCTTTAAAGAGGTGTCTGAGCAATTTTTACTCCGCTCCTCAGTGGTGCTTTGGCTCGGGCGACAGGATCTGGTCAATAATTGTCCACTATAGCATTGAGCATTTTACCCGGGCCAGTGTTTCCACAGTTCGGCACCGGCAGCGGGCCCTATGTCCCACTGTGCAGGAATGGCGCATCAAATTGCTGATGCCGGTGATCTGTAAGGGTTGGATTAACGTAATGGACGGGAGTTCACCGGGAATAACGGATTCACCATGAAATTACTGTGCAGCGGCCTGCTTCTGCTCTTGCTTTCCGGCACCGCCCAGGCGGCCGGGGATATTACCGTGCGCCTTCGCAATGCTCCACCGGAGGGGGTGCTGGTACTGCAGGTCTATGACAACCCTGACGCCTTCGGTGACTTTCGCCGCCCGCTGCGGGAGGAGCGCTATGACATTCAGACTGACGGAAGTTATCGCATAGCTTCAGTGCCGCCAGGAAATGTTGCGGTACTTGCCTATATCGACGGGAACAACAACCGGGCGTTGGACAGGACCTTTATCGGTATTCCCCGGGAGCCTATTGGCCTGTCGAACAATTACCGTCCCAAGGGACCACCCAGCTTTCAGCGCGCAAGCTTTAAACTGGAGTCGGGTAGATCCGCGACACTGGACATTGAACTTTACGAGGTGCTGGGGGATGCCGGGCAGTGGGGCGTGGGGCTCGGCGTGATCGGTCGCAGTAGCCCCTATGTAGATTCCGATTCCAACGTCATCCAGGTCATTCCCGCCATTACCTATTTCGGAGAGCGCCTGCAGTGGGTGGGTCCCCAGTTGAGATATGGTTTGCTGGGGAGTGACACATTACGCTTCGCCGTCAGCGCCACCTATCGCGTGGGTGCATACGAAGAGGATGACAGCCCGTTACTGGAGGGGCTGGGAGATCGCGATTCGACCCTGATGGCGGGAGTCGGGATTGCCTACGAAGGGCCCGCGGGCATTGATCTGGACTTCCGTTACCAGCACGACGTTCTCGACCGCACGGGTGGTGGCACTGCGGAGATGAGTTTGTCCAAGGGGTTTCAGGCGGGGAACTGGCGATTGTCACCTTTCGTTAGCGTCAACTGGTTGAGCAGTGACCTGGCAAATTATGACTTCGGCGTAGCGGATGCCGCGGCGCGGCCGGGACGGCCAGCATATGACGTGGGTAGCAGCACCAATTTCGAAATCGGGCTGGGAAGCCTCTGGGAGATTACCGAGCACTGGCGCCTGGTGTTGAACCTGGGGGTGGAAAACCTGGATGACCGCATCACCGATAGCCCCATCGTGGAAGAAGACCATGTCCTCCAGGGCTTTGCCGCGATCACTTACACCTTTTGAGAGCGCTGACCGATCAGGTATAAAACTGCTCGCGCGCCAATACCGTCCGTATATGGCCCACGACCTTATTGCTGAGCTGCCGGTAGTCGGGGTACGGGGTGAGCAATATGCGCCGGTTGCAATCAATTGCAACCTCGGGACAGTGCTCGAGCGGCGCTGCTTCGTGCGGTAACGAGGTGAAACGCTGCAGGTTCTCTTTTCCGCCGATCCAGTGCCAGCCAGTAGTATTGCGTAAGATTGGGGTGAAGCAGAGCGCGATGTGCGAGAACAGTGCCTCGTCGCGGAAGCGTCGCCAGTCGCTTTCATCCGGACTCGATATTTTTGCCAGCAAATTCACAATCTTGCGCCAGTGGTTGGAGTTGGCGGCGATCAGGGCTTCGGCACTGGGCGCCTTTACCAGTTGCTCCAGTGCGTTTGGGCGGTGGGGTAAATAAAGTATCAACCGGGGATGCGCGGTGCCGAGATAATCTTGCTGGGGCATACCCTGAATCCTCTCCACTTGTATTCCAAAAGCCACGGAGTCTGTTTGGCGGCGGGCTCAGTTTCCCGCAGCGCCTGCTCGTGAGAACAGGCAGTCAGTTTTCCCCGGTCAGTCGCACCAAATCTATTGCCTGCTCTGTTCAAGTCAAGTCTGCAAATTTACTTTTTTATCATTAGAATGCGCGCCCTTTCGGTGGGTCGGGCATCGGCACCATGGCCGTCGATCCACGCTGCGGAGCAAGAAGAGGTTGACTGAAATTCTATGATCGTTTTTACCCTGACCAATGAAGATACGGACCAGGTATGGGTTGGTACGGCGCGTGAAGGGGTGTCCCCGGAAGCCCGCTTCGAGCAAATCCAGGCCGCACTTTCACTGGGGATCGATCACCCGTTTTACGATGAACTCAAGAAATTCGGTGCGGGCGCCTTCACCCCGAGCCTGTTCGCGGTGGCGGAAGACCGCCTGGAGCTGCAGGAAATGGTCGAAGAGGCCCTGGACTCGTTTAATGCCAAGAGTCTGGTCGGTATCAAAACCGTAAAGCCCGGCACCACCAAGTCGGCGCTGGCGCCCAAACCCAAAACTCGCGCCACCCGCGTGAAGCCGGCGGCGGGTACAGCTGCCAAGCCGAAAACCGCGAGGCCGGTAAAAGAAAAACTGGCAACCGGGCGCACCGGCAGCGCCGCCAAGGAGCGCAAGATCAAGGAGGCCATCGAGGCCGAGAAAGCGGCTATCGCCGCCGCCAAGGCCAAGCGTGCGGCAGCAGAGGCCGACGAGATGAAAGCGATCCTGGCGGGCCTGGATGCCCGGGGATCGACCCTGTCCCGGCGTTGAGGCGAGATATTTAAGCGGGCAGGACCATTTCTTGCCTGGCTACAAACAAAAAAGCCCCGCTCTTGCGAGCGGGGCTTTTTTTTGAGCTTCCATCAGTTACTTAAACAGCAACATCCTGAATCTCGGTCGCGGCGATGCGCTTGCCTTCTTCGGCAGATTTCTGGAATTCCTCAATCTGGTCGAAGTTCAGGTAGCGGTAGATTTCCGCAGACATGGAGTTCAGGTTGGCCGCGTACTGCTGGTACTCCTCCGGAGACGGCAGCTTGCCCAGGATCGCACCCACAGAGGCCAGTTCCGCGGAGGTCAGGTACACGTTGGCGCCATCGCCGAGGCGGTTCGGGAAGTTGCGGGTGGAGGTGGACAGTACGGTGCTGTTCGGCGCTACACGTGCCTGGTTACCCATGCACAGGGAACATCCGGGCATCTCGGTGCGGGCACCGGCTGCGCCATAGATGTTGTAGTAGCCTTCTTCCATCAGCTGGTGCTCGTCCATCTTGGTGGGCGGAGAGATCCACATGCGGGTGGAGATGCCACCTTTGTGCTGCTGCAGCAGTTTACCGGCGGCGCGGAAGTGACCGATGTTGGTCATGCAGGAGCCGATGAACACTTCGTCTACCTTGTCGCCAGCGACGTCGGACAGCAGCTTGGCGTCGTCCGGGTCGTTCGGGCAGCACACGATCGGTTCTTTGATTTCCGCCAGGTCGATTTCAATAACCGCAGAGTACTCGGCGTCGGCGTCCGCACTCATCAGTTCCGGCTTCTCCAGCCACTCTTCCATGGCGCGTGCACGACGCTCCAGGGTGCGCTTGGAGCCGTAACCTTCGGAGATCATCCAGCGCAGCAGGGTGATGTTGGAGCGCAGGTACTCGGCGATGGCTTCTTCCGGCAGCTTGATGGTACAGCCGGCAGCTGAGCGCTCGGCGGAGGCGTCGGACAGCTCGAACGCCTGCTCCACGGTCAGGTGATCCAGACCTTCGATCTCGAGAATACGGCCGGAGAAGATGTTCTTCTTGCCTTTCTTCTCGACGGTCAGCAGACCTTCCTGAATGGCGTAGTAGGGGATCGCATGGACCAGGTCACGCAGGGTGATGCCCGGCTGCATTTCGCCCTTGAAGCGCACCAGTACGGATTCCGGCATATCCAGCGGCATCACGCCGGTGGCCGCGGCAAACGCCACCAGGCCGGAACCGGCCGGGAAGGAGATGCCCATCGGGAAACGGGTGTGAGAGTCGCCACCGGTACCTACGGTGTCCGGCAGCAGCATGCGGTTCAGCCAGCTGTGGATGATGCCATCACCCGGGCGCAGGGAAACACCGCCGCGGTTCATGATGAAGTCCGGCAGGGTGTGCTGGGTGTCGATATCCACGGGCTTGGGGTAGGCCGCAGTGTGACAGAAAGACTGCATGGTGAGGTCGGCCTGGAAGCCGAGGCACGCCAGGTCTTTCAGTTCGTCACGGGTCATCGGACCGGTGGTGTCCTGGGAGCCTACGGTGGTCATCTTCGGCTCGCAGTAGGTGCCCGGGCGCACGCCTTCCATACCACAGGCCTTACCGACCATTTTCTGGGCCAGGGTGTAACCCTTACCGGTGTCGTTCGGCTGCTCCGGCAGGCGGAACAGGTCGGAAGCGCCAAGGCCCAGGGATTCGCGGGCTTTGGTGGTCAGACCGCGGCCAACGATCAGGTTGATACGGCCGCCGGCCTGTACTTCGTCCAGCAGTACGTCGGATTTCAGTTCGAATTCGGACAGCACTTTGCCGTCTTCAGACAGGATTTTGCCTTCGTACGGGCGGATCTCGATGATGTCGCCCATGTTCAGGTCGTCAACCGGCGCTTCAAATACCAGAGCCCCGGCATCTTCCATGGTGTTGTAGAAGATCGGCGCCACTTTACCGCCGATACAGATGCCGCCGCCTTTCTTGTTCGGCACGCCCGGCAGGTCTTCACCAAAGAACCACAGCACGGAGTTGGTAGCGGACTTACGGGAGGAGCCGGTGCCTACTACATCGCCAACGAAGGCAACGGGGTAGCCTTTTTCCTGCACTTCAGCAACTTGCTTCATCGGGCCGGTAACGCCGTGCTCTTCCGGCTCCAGACCGTCGCGGGTCATTTTGTACATGGCGCGCGCGTGCAGCGGGATGTCCGGACGGGACCAGGCATCCGGGGCAGGGGACAGGTCGTCGGTGTTGGTTTCGCCGGTGACCTTGAATACCGCGACCTTGATGCTCTCGGGCACTTTGTCGCGCTTGGTGAACCACTCGCCTTCGGCCCAGGACTTGATCACGTCCTTGGCCACTTCGTTGCCGGCCTTGGCCTTTTCTTCCACGTCGTGGAAGGCGTCGAACATCAGCAGGGTGCCTTTCAGCTGCTCGCCGGCCAGTTCGGCCAGGTCCTTGTCGTCCAGCAGGTCTACCAGGGTAGCGATGTTGTAGCCGCCCAGCATCATGCCCAGCAGTTTGGTGGCGTGTTCGCGGTCGATCAGCGGGGACTCCGCTTCGCCCTTGACGATAGCGGTGAGGAAACCGGCTTTTACGTAAGCCGCTTCATCCACACCCGGCGGAACGCGGTTGGTGATCAGGTCCAGCAGTTCCTGCTCTTCACCCGCGGGCGGGTTTTTCAGCAGTTCCACCAGGCCGGCTACCTGCTCGGCGTTCAGCGGCTTGGGTGGGATATCTTGTTCGGCGCGCTCGGCGACGTGTTTGCGATAGGCTTCAAGCACGGAAATGTCCCTCTTGTGTGTGGGGTAAAACCAACAGCGTTCTGGGAGTCCGGGCGAAGATTTCTTTTCGACCGGAATCCGGGTTTACATCGGTGGCCGCTGGAAACGGGTGGCGAATTCTACAATGAAACAGATATCCCTGTTAAGTTCGTTGAAAAATCAATAACTTGCGCGAATTTTCGCCATTCATAAAATAAATATTGGTCGCATTTTCGGCAACTGAAAAGCAAGAATCAGTCGCAGTTGTCGCGAGTTGTATCCATTTTGTGAATGGTCAAATTAACCATAGAAAAAATGCTATTCTCTGCGCCAGGATTTCACACCGGTTTTTGTTTGACTCATCATTCAGAGACTTAGGCTGCCGCCACAAAAAGAACACGAGGTATTCCGGCTTCATGGCGATTTACAACAAAGTGCGCACGCCCTGCATCGGAGTCTGCTCCACCGGGATCGGCGATAACGTCTGCCGCGGCTGCAAGCGCTTTGCCCATGAGGTCATCGACTGGAATGCGTATTCGGAAGAGCAGCGGCGTATTATCGCAGAGCGCCGCGAAGGTTATCTTGCCAACGCGGTGCGCAGCCAGCTGGAAATCACGGATCAAGACCTGTTGTTCACCCAGTTGCGCCACCAGCAGATTCGCTTCAACGAAGACGAAAACCCCTACTGCTGGGTGTTCGAGTTACTGCGCGCCGGTGCCAGCCAGATCAAGGATCCGTCAGAGTACGGATTGATGCTTGCCCCGGTGGCGCGGGGCGTATCCCTGGTCGAGGTGCGCCGCCGGATCGACGAGGATTTCTATGCGTTGTCGGAGGCCTATTATCTGCGCTTTGTGGCGCCGGGGCTGAAAACCGCCTGAATTCGCTATCCTGTGTACAGTCGAGAGGATAGACCGTGTCACTTCCCTGTGTGCAGGTGCACCCGCAGTGCCGGCAACAAGGGCTCCGGGGATATCTTCAGGTCCCTTCGCTGGCGCCTTCGGCTGGCCGGCGGCTCGTGTTCCACCCGGGTGAACTCCGGCAGGCGCCCGGACGCATCGCTTTCCACCAGTACCGGCATCGCTGAGTAACCCACCTGGCGATAGATTTCTCCGCCCGTTTCCCCGTCTCCGTAAAAGATTTCCGCCACCTGCAGATTGGGGCGGCTCTGTACCTGTACCTGCCGCAAAAGTTGGTGCTGGCTGGGGTGTAGCCCGGCGAGCAGTTGGCGCTGGTACTGGATACCCGCATCCTGCCCCTGCGGATCCAGGCGGACCAGTTTCTTTTCACACCAGTCTGGCGTGACCTTGCGGATCGACTTGCGCGCCTTGATCCAGCTCAGGGCGATGGCGTCGGGCCTCTGGGGGCAGAGCAGTATCTGCCGGTAGCACTGGCGCAGGTGGGTGCGGGGGTGGCCCGCATCGGCCAGCGCATCCCGCAGTTGCTCGTTGCGCTCCAGGGCAGGGCGATCCGCCAGGCAGGCTTTGATATTTCCGGTGAGTTGCTGGAACGCGGCTTTGGCTTCATTCAGTGTCCGCGCACAGGCAATGAGGTTGCTGGGTACCGCGAGCAGCCCAGGTATCTGCAGGGTTTGCCGTGCATCCCCCAGCTCGGAACCCTCGCTGTAGTCCAGCAGGGTGAAGAGGGCCCCGGCGAGGCCGAAGGGAGCATCAAAGTCCCGGTTCAGCAATAGCGCCGCCTCGCGGGCGAAGCCCGGTTGCAGCAGGTAGTTCTCCCACTGTCGCGGGCTATCCTGGACGGCTTCCATCGCGGAGCGCAGCGCCGCTGCGCGTACATGCAGCCGCTCCAGCGCCTCCGGAAGTTGCCGGGTAAACGCCGGCAGCTTGCTTGGGGAAAGATTTGACGTGGCTTCCGGAGGCAACTTTCTGACCTTGGACTTGAATGGAGTGTAAATAATAATCCACTTAATAAACCGTTATCAAACTCTGGATGCCGCCATTCCACACAAACTTCCCCCTGCAGAGCCATCGCGGTTAGCCAGGCGTGGGGGAGGCGCTATAATGCGCCGCCTGAATCGCCCGCGACCGTATCCATCCATCAATTGCAGTCCGTACCCATGTCTACCGAAGTGCCCGATCTCTCCGCCATCCACGAATTTCTGCTGTGCCCCACACCTGACGCCTGGGTCGATGCGGCGCTGGCGGAGCCCGAGTTGATGCTAGTGGATCATGCCAACTGCGAAAAGAAGGCTGCGGGTACCGCGCTGAATCTGATGTTCCGCTATCTGAATAATTTCGACCTGCTGAACAAGATGTCGCGCCTGGCCCGTGAAGAGCTGCGCCACTTCGAGCAGGTGATCGCGATCATGAAAAAACGCGGTATCGACTACCCCCATATCAGCGCTTCCCGCTACGCCGCGGGTCTGCGCAACGAGGTGCGCAGTGCGGAGCCGGGCAGGCTGATCGATACGCTGATTTGCGGGGCGATTATCGAAGCGCGTTCGTGTGAGCGGTTTGCGCGTATTGCGCCGCGTTTGGATGAGGAGTTGCAGAAGTTCTATCTGTCGCTGCTGAAGTCCGAGGCGCGTCACTTCCGCGATTACCTGACCCTGGCGCAGAATGCCAGCGACGAGGATATTGCGCCGAGGGTAACGGCGCTGCTCGAAGTGGAGCGCGACCTGGTGCAGAGCGGGGACGGCGAGTTCCGTTTCCACAGTGGCGTGCCGGGGCAGGGTTAAACCGCTTTTGAGTGGGCCTCTATTCGTAGACGCTCACCACTTCACCCAGTCGCTCCCGCACGATTTCCCGAATTTGTCCTGCCAGTTCCCGGTACAGCCGGCGTCCCGGTGCACTCGCTCGCCACACCAGCCCGTGTTGCCGGCGGATGGGTTTCGACTTCAGTTCGCTCACATGTAGCGCCTCCGGGTTGTGCATTTCCGAGTGCACATACAGGCCGGGCAGGAATGCCACGCCCAGTCCCATAACCACCATTTGCCGCAGGGTGTCGAGACTAGTGCCTTCGTAATCCCGCTGCAGCTGCGCGCCGAGGCTTTGGCATATCTCCTGTACCTGGTGGTGGAAGTGGTGCTGCCCCTCCAGGGTCAATACTTTCTCGCCGCGCAACTGTGCGGGGCTGACCTTCGTTTTTCCCGCCAGCCGGTGATCTGCGGGCACCACAAATTTCAGTGGTTCTGTAAACAGCGGTTCCACCGACAGGTCGTCGCGCTCGACGGGCAGGGGAACGATGGCGATGTCGTAGCTGCCCTCACTCAGTCCTCGCACCAGCTGCTGGGGTGGCCCTTCCCGTACATACAGTTTCAGGCGGTGGTGCCTGGCGTGCAGTGCCGGCAGCACATTGGGCAGCAGGTAGGGGCCGAGGGTAGGGGGGACTCCCAGCTTATAGGTGGTTTGCAGGCCCTGGGCGATCATCTCTGCGTTTTCCTGGAACTCCCGCATTGCCAGTTGCATCTGGCGCGCGTGATCGAGGAGTTCCCGGCCTTCCGGTGTCAGCAGTGTGCCGGAGCGGGAGCGCTCAAACAGCGACAATCCGAGCTGCGTTTCCAGGGTGCGGATCTGGGTGGTGAGCGCCGGCTGGCTGACGCCCAGTTCTTCCGCGGCACGCCGATAGCTGCCTCGCGACGCAATGGTCACAAAGTACTCGATCTGACGAAATGTGGGTGTCTGCGGATAGGTTGGCACGGGCTCTCCCGATCGGTTTTGATAATCATGGGTTATCAGCGATTGGTATTTTAACTTATTGAACTATCAAAAAATAATGAATTCCAACCCGTATCCACACGCTGTTCACCCGAAGGAGTTTTCATGGATCACGTAATTTCCGGCGTAGCCAAGTTTCAGAAAGAGGTTTTTCCGACCAAGAAGGCGCGCTTCTCCAAGCTGGCCCATGGGCAGAACCCGGAAGTCCTGTTTATTACCTGTGCGGACTCCCGCATCGATCCCAACCTGGTCACCCAGACCGAGCCCGGTGAACTGTTTATCTGCCGCAATGCCGGCAACATCGTGCCGCCCCATAGCAACGAGACCGGTGGTATGACCGCGTCCATCGAGTTTGCGGTGGCGGCGCTCGGCATCTCCCATATCGTGGTCTGCGGCCACAGCGACTGCGGTGCCATGAAAGGGGCCATCGAGCCCGAGAAACTGGACGGTCTGCCGCACGTCAAGGAGTGGCTCGGCCACTGCCGCTCCGCTACCGAGGTGGTGCGCGATCGACACGGCGCGCTGTGCAAGGACCACCTGGAAGAGGTCACCCGGGAAAATGTGATCCAGCAGCTTCAGCACCTGCGCACACACCCGGCGGTCGCCAGCGGTCTTGCCAATGGCCGCGTCACGTTGCACGGCTGGATGTACAGCATCGCCAACGGCGAGGTGCTGTATTTCGACGAGCAGAGTCGTGACTTCAAGCCCATGGACGAGAGCTATCGCGCAAAGTTTGGCGATCTGCCCGAAGCGGTAACCGGCGAAGCCTGTAGCGGCTGATCGGGAACGGGGATTGCAGGGTTAGATACCAATAAAGCCGCAAGGAAGTCTGAGAAGTAGAAAGAGGTAAGGCTGTAATGAAATTCGATTTGTCCAACCTGCGCGGCGACATCACCGGTGGTATCACCGCCGGTGTGGTCGCGCTGCCGCTGGCGCTGGCCCTGGGTGTGGCCTCGGGCCTCGGCCCCATGGCGGGTATGTACGGTGCCATTGCGGTGGGTTTTTTCGCCGCACTGTTCGGCGGCACCGGGCCGCAGATTTCCGGTCCCACCGGTCCCATGGTGGTGGTGCTGGCGGGCCTGTTTGCCAGTCTATCCGGTGATGCCGCGCTTATTTTTACCGCTGTGGTGCTCGCCGGCCTGCTGCAGATCGCGTTCGGGCTGTTCGGGGTCGGGCACTACATTCGACTGGTGCCGTATCCGGTCATTTCCGGTTTTATGACCGGTATCGGCGTGATCATTATCATCCTGCAGCTGAACCCGCTGCTGGGGCACGCTTCCCCCAGTGGAACCCTGGGGGCGCTGGGGAATGTTCCCGAAGCGGTTTCCGCGATCCATCCCGCCAATCTTTTGCTGGGCCTGGCTACGCTGGCGATGGTGTACCTGTGGCCGGCCAAGTGGGGCCGCTATGTGCCCAGTCCGCTGGCCGCGCTGATTGCCGGTACCCTGGTGGCGTACTTTGCCCTGGATGTACCCATTCTGGGCAGTATTCCTACCGGCCTGCCGGAACTGCACCTGCCGGTCTTCGGTGGTGACCAGATGCTGCTGGTGGTAGAGGCCGCGATCATTCTCGCGGTGCTGGGCGCGCTGGACAGCCTGCTGACCTCACTGGTGGCGGACAACATGACCCGTTCTCGCCACCACAGCAACAAGGAGCTGATCGGGCAGGGTATCGGCAACACCGCGGCGGGCCTGATCGGTGGTATCGCCGGCGCCGGCGCCACCATGCGCACGGTGGTGAATATCCGCACCGGCGGCCAGACCCGCATTTCCGGTATGGTGCACGCGCTGGTGCTGCTGGCTGTCGCCCTGGGGCTGGGGCCGCTGGCTTCCAATATTCCCCAGGCGGTACTCGCCGGTATTCTGGTGAAGGTCGGTCTCGACATCATTGACTGGAGCTACATCAAACGCGCGCACCAGGGACCGCGCTGGGACCTGCTGCTGATGGTGCTGGTACTCGGCATGACCGTATTTGTCGACCTGATCACCGCCGTGGGTGTGGGTGTGGTGCTGGCGGCGCTGGCCTATGTGAAGCAGGTAGCGCGCCTGCAGATCGAGCACCTGCGCAACCTGCCGGAACACCTCGACAGCGAGGAGGACAAGGCAATCCTGCAGCGCAACCGCGAACACATCGCACTGTTCGAGTTCAGCGGCCCGCTGAGCTTTGGTGCCGCGGCAGACCTCGGTCACCACGTGCGCGAGCAGAGCGCGTCCGGTTCCCGGGTGCTGATCCTCGATTTCTCCTCGGTGCCGTTTCTGGATCTGTCCGCGGCGCTGGCGGTGGAAACCATCGCCAAGGACGCGCGGGATAGCGGCAAGCAGTTGTTCCTGGCGGGCATGAATGAGGAAGTGCAGCAGGTGCTGCAGGGACTGAATGGCAGGTTGCCCGCCAGCGGTTCCTTCAAGGACCGCAGCGAAGCGCTGCGCGCGGCGGAAGCGGCGTTGCAGGTACCGGCTGCGCCCGGTGGCAAACCAATGCCTGCCGGTGCGGGTTAAGCTCAGTTAGCAGAATTGTTGTACTGACAACCATGGTCGCGGGCTGCGCTTAGTGCGCGGCCCGCGGCGGTTCAAAGCGGGTGACCACCGCAAACGGGGCCAGCTCCGCGAGAATTTCTTCCAGCGACAGCAGTTGCCAGCAGGCCGTCGCGCCCGCCTCCCGGTATTCACCGCGCAGAATCTTTCTGGCCATCGCCGCCGCCGGTGCTGCGGGTATCCAGGGGCCGTCGCCATTCAGACCCAGGATCTGCCAGTCCGCCACGGCGTTGCCCAGATCTGCGGTCTTTCCCCGGACTTCCACCGCCATTCCCCCGTGCGGGCTGCCACCGGGCCAGTGCGCCGCCAGCCAGTGGCCAGCGCGGGCAAAGTGGGGCAGCAGTGGCGGAACGGCAGCGGGCAGGCGGATCCGTGCGAGCCGTGCGCACAGGGCCAGTCCCGCCTGTAACAGGCGCGGCTGCACGCCGGTGCCAAAGCGCAGGTTCTGAATTTCCGGAATCCGCTTGGGGATCAGGCGCAGGTCGGGCACGTCGAAGTTGCACACCCAGCGCTCCCCCACCGGGTGACCTATCTCCACCTTGCGCAGTTCATCTCCGGTATAGGTGCGCTCGCGGTTGCCGTTGCGGGTGACGGAAAAGTCCTTGCCCAGCGCTTCAAGCCCCGAGCGCACGGTTGCCAGTCCCCGGCTGATGCGGTGGGCGGGGGCAATATTGATTTCGATGCTGTCGATCCGGGCAAAGGGCTCCGCCAGCGCGTGCAACACGGCGGAGCTGAGGGCGGGCAGGCTGCTGGCGCCACTGATGACCGGGGTGTTCGTGTGTTCTGCAGCGCTGTCCAGGGTCGTGATGTCGCCGACAAAGGCGCCGGCGTCGGCGATATCGATATAGGCGATTCGCCTGTCGATGCAGGCCCGGGCGACGCGGTAGTCCTGATTCTGGAAAGGGCCCGCGCAGTGGATCAGCAGGTCGAGATTGAGTGCGGCCAGTTGCTCCGTCAGATTGACCGCCTCGCGGTCCAGGCGCAGCCCTTCAAAATGGTTTTCGGGAAATGATTTCTGCAAGCGGTTGGCCAGCAGGTCGGCCCTGAAGCGGTCGTGCCCCGCAAGAATCAACTGGACGTTAGGCTCAGTGGCGAGCAATTCGGCAATACGGGCGCCGAAGGTGCCGTATCCGCCCAGTATCAGGACGCGCTTGTACAGAGATTGCAGTTGCGGCAATGGAGTTGCTTCCCGGTCCGTGGATCGCGCCCGAAGCAGGGCCGGGCAATGGTGCACCTCGGAAGAGGCGCCTGTATTGCCTTAGGATGCCGTGGGCCAGTGGATCAGTTCAAGTCCATTTTTGCCGCTTTCGCCGTTGTTGCCAACGCGCACACACCAGCCCTGGTCGCCCCAGTCGCCGAGAACGATGCGCTCGGCGGGCTCGCCGTCGATCTCCAGCGGGTGGCGGGCGGGGCGGTGGGTGTGGCCGTGAATCAGGGTGCGCACGTGGTGCTGGCGCATGATCTCGACCACTTCCTCCGGGGTGACATCCATGATGTCTTCCGCCTTGCGGCTGTTCATGGACTTCGAGGCGGCGCGGATCTGTGCGGCGATCTGGCGGCGCTCGTCGAGTGGCTTGGCCAGCAGCGCCTGCTGCCACTGTGGGTTGCGGGCCTGTTGGCGGAAGGCCATGTACTCCTGGTCGCGGGTGCACAGGCTGTCGCCGTGCATCAGCAGGACTTTTTCGCCGTTGAACTCCACCAGACTCGGGTCCGGCAGCAGGGTGGCGCCACAGCGGCGGGCGAAGTCTTCGCCGATCAGGAAGTCGCGGTTGCCGTGCATCAGGTACAGGGCGGTGCCGCGGTCGCTGTATTCCTTCAGCTGGCGCGCGACCTCCGCGACCAGCGGGGCATCGTCGTCATCCCCGATCCACACTTCGAAAAAGTCACCCAGGATATACAGTGCCTCGGCGCCGGCTGCGGGGCCCTGCAGGAACGCATAGAACGCCCGGGTGATTGCCGGGCGGGATTCGTCCAGGTGCAGATCGGAGATGATAAAGCTGGTCACTGGATGGTCCGCCCGTCAGATGCTGAGTGATCGAATCAATTGCTGGCTTATTTGTCGCTGTATGCGTCAGAGATGGTTACGCCAGTAATTTCGATGGTCTCGCTGGGGACGTCCTGGTGGAAGCCACTGCTGCCGGTGGGGACTTCCTTGATCTTGTTGACCACGTCCATACCGTCGACCACTTTGCCGAATACGCAGTAACCCCAGCCCTGGGCATCCTTGGCGCGGAAATTCAGGAAGTCGTTGTCGCTGACATTGATGAAAAACTGTGCAGTGGCGGAGTGCGGATCCATGGTCCGGGCCATGGCCAGGGTGCCGGTGTTGTTCTTGAGGCCGTTGTCGGCTTCGTTTTCGACCGCGTCGCGGGTAGGTTTCTGATCCATGTTCGGGGTCATGCCGCCGCCCTGGATCATGAAGTTGTTGATTACCCGGTGAAAGATGGTGCCGGTGTAGAAGTCATCGCGGCAGTACTGCAGGAAGTTGGCGGCGGTCTTCGGCGCCTTGTCAAAGTCCAGCTCGATGGCGATATCGCCGAAGGTCGTATGCAGGGTGATCATAAAATATCCTATCCGGGTCGGTTTGGGGCGGCATGATACTCTGATCACGGTCTCGCGAAAACCGCCACCGCGCCGTCTCCCGCAAGAGAGCGCCGACCCCATGAAAACCCATGCGACGACTGCCATCTGCGTTATAATCCCGCGCTTAAGTAGGTAAAGCTGTATATAGAGAAAGCTATGACATCCGAGAGCAAGCCCGCTCACTTCTTACAGAACATCATCCGCGAAGATCTGGCCGAGGGCCGGGTCAACCAGTTGACCACCCGTTTCCCGCCGGAGCCCAATGGTTACCTGCATATCGGTCACGCCAAATCCATCTGCCTCAATTTTGGACTGGCCAGGGAGTTTGGTGGCGAGTGCAACCTGCGCTTCGATGACACCAATCCCGCCAAGGAAGAAGAGGAATACGTGGACGCGATCAAGCGCGACGTTTCCTGGCTGGGCTTCCAGTGGGCCGGCGAAGCGAAGTACACCTCGGATTATTTCGACCAGCTGCACCAGTGGGCCATCTACCTGATCAAGGAAGGCAAGGCCTACGTCTGCAACCTGTCGCCGGAAGACGCCCGCGCATACCGCGGTACCCTAAAGGAGCCGGGCAAGAACAGCCCCTACCGCGACCGCTCCGTGGAGGAAAACCTCGACCTGTTCGCGCGCATGACCGCCGGCGAGTTCGACGAAGGCAGCTGTAGCCTGCGTGCCAAGATCGATATGGCGGCGCCGAACATCAACCTGCGCGACCCGATCATCTACCGCATCAAGAAAATGGCGCACCACCAGACCGGTGACAAATGGTGTGTCTACCCGAGCTATGACTTCGCCCACGGCCAGTCCGATGCGCTGGAGGGGATCAGCCACTCCATCTGTACCCTGGAGTTCGAGGACCACAAGCCGCTGTACGACTGGTTTATCGAAAACCTGCCGGTGCCGGCCCGCCCGCGCCAGTACGAGTTCGCGCGCCTGCACCTGAATTACACCGTAGTGTCCAAGCGCAAGCTCAAGCAACTGGTGGACGAGGGCTTTGTCGACGGTTGGGACGACCCGCGCATGCCCACCATCTCCGGGCTGCGCCGCCGCGGCGTGACCCCGGCGGCGATTCGCCAGTTCTGCGAAATGATCGGGGTTACCCGTTCCGACTCCACCGTGGATGTGGGCATGCTGGAATACGCGATCCGCGACGACCTGGACAAGAACGCTCCGCGCGCCATGTGCGTGATGGATCCGCTCAAGGTCACGCTGACCAATTACCCGGAAGGGCAACTGGAAACCCTGAGTGCCCCGGGACACCCGGTGCGAGAAGACCTGCCGTCCCGCGAGCTGCCGTTCTCCCGCACCGTATACATCGAGAAAGAGGACTTCCGCGAGGAGGCCAACAAGAAGTACAAGCGCCTGGTGCTCGGCAAGAAAGTCCGCCTGCGCAACGCCTACGTGATCCAGGCGGAAGAGGTGGTGAAGAACGATGCCGGCGAGATTGTGGAAGTGCTGTGCTCCGTCGACCTGGACACCCTGGGCAAAGACCCGGCGGACGGCGTCAAGCCCAAGGGTGTGATCCACTGGGTTTCCGCGGACAAGCACGTGGACTGCGAAGTGCGTCTCTACGACCGCCTGTTCAACGACGAATCCCCGGACGTGGGCGACAAGAACTTCCTGGAATCCGTCAACCCGGACAACCTGCAGGTGCTGCAGGGCTGCAAGGCGGAAATCGGCCTCGCGGAGGCTAAGCCGGAGCAGGGTTACCAGTTCGAACGCAACGGGTATTTCTGTCGCGACAACAAATACGGCACTGCGGAAAAACCGGTGTTCAACCGCACCATCGGCCTGCGGGATTCCTGGGCCAAAGAGCAGACCAAGTAAACGCGAGGAAGCTGGATACCGGCGCAGTCCGGTATCCAGGTTGAGAGGTGAGTTAAAAGGGTAGGCCGCGACTCACACAAACCCGTTCGAACAGAATTTGCGAGAACCAATGTCCCTCAAACTCCACAATACCCTTTCGGGTAAGAAAGAAGTTTTTAAGCCGCTACAGGAAAACCGTGTACGCATGTACGTGTGCGGCCCGACAGTGTACAACCGGGTGCATATCGGCAATGCGCGCCCGGTGGTAGTTTTCGACACCCTCTACCGGGTGCTGAAAACCCAGTTCAGTGATGTGATCTACGCGCGCAACATCACCGATATCGACGACAAGATCATGAAGGCCGCGCGCGACAATGGCGAGGAAATCTCCGCACTGAGTGCCCGTTACGCCCAGGCCTATTTCGAGGATATGGCGGCGCTCAACAACCTCGAGCCGGATGTCATTCCCTACGCCACCCAGCACCTGCCGGAAATGATCGCGATGATCGAAAGCCTGCTGGAAAAGGGCCACGCCTACGAGGCGGAGGGTCATGTGCTGTTTGCGGTGGAATCCATGGACGACTACGGCAAACTCTCCAAGCGTTCGCTGGATGACATGCTTGCCGGCGCGCGGGTAGAAGTGGCACCGTACAAAAAATACGCCGGTGACTTCGTGCTGTGGAAGCCGTCCGCGGACGACGAGCCCGGCTGGGACAGTCCCTGGGGCCGCGGTCGCCCTGGCTGGCACCTGGAGTGTTCGGCGATGATCAAAAAGCACCTGGGTGACACCATCGATATCCACGGTGGCGGTCGCGACCTGACCTTCCCGCACCATGAAAACGAGCGCGCCCAGAGCTGCTGTGCCAACGGTGTCGACTTCGTGCGCTACTGGATGCACAACGGCTACGTCAATATCGACGGCGAGAAGATGTCCAAATCCCTGGGCAACTTCCGCATGGTCAACGACCTGCTGACCCAGTATCCGGGGGAAGTGCTGCGCTTCGCACTGCTGTCTGCCCACTACCGCTCGGAACTGAATTTCAGTGCCGACCTGCTGGATCAGGCCTGGCGCACGCTGGACGGCTTCTACGCTGCACTGCGGGATGTGCAGAACGTAGAGGCAGCGTCGGTGGACCTGAAAGAATCGCCATTTATGGCGGCCCTGTACGACGACCTGAATACGCCCATCGCCATCAGCGAGCTGCACCAGATCGCCAAGGAACTCAACAAGGCCTCCGATTCGGACAAGGCCGAACTGAAAGGCCAGTTGCTGGCCGCCGCTGCCATGCTGGGCATCCTGCAGCAGGACCCGGAAGCCTGGTTCAAGCAGTCCCGCGGCGGCGACGAGATTTCCGAGGACCAGATCGAGGCCCTGATCGCCGAGCGCCAGCAGAGCAAAAAAGACAAAAATTTCGCTCGCGCGGATGAAATCCGTGAGGAACTCAAGGCCAAGGGCGTCGTACTGGAAGACAGCCGAGAAGGGACCAAGTGGCGCCGGGAGTAAGTTACCCGGAATCCACCTCGCATGGGCCTGCAGGCAGGCTCATGCGGTGAAAGTGATCAATAAAATAGAGAAAGCAAAAATCATGAAAAAGATCCTGACCATCGCTACCGCCGCAATCGCCGTCCTGACCCTCACCGCCTGTGAGCCCAAGCGCGGCTCCGAAGCCTGGTGTAAAAAGATGGACGAAACCCCGAAAGGTGAGTGGAGCTTCAACGACGCCGGTGACTACACCAAGTTCTGCGTACTGAAGCAGAAGCCCGAAGACCAGTAAGTTAGTACCTGCACGGAAACCTGCCCGTTGTTTTTTGCAGATTCCTGTCAGCACTTTTTTCGCCCACTCACCGGTAAATACCGCGAGCAGGTGGTGGAATGCCTGCGCCTGTTGTATGAGCGCCTGTATACCGCCAAGGCGGATTACGGTGAGTCGCTGTCGCGGGAACAGATTCTGGAAATTTTCGCGGAGGCGCTGACTCGCGCCCCGCAGCTGGACAGTGAAGACGGCAGCGACCACGAAGGCCGCTTCCGCAACCTGCGCGAACAGTCGGTGTGGGTATTGAACAGTCTGGTGGAGTACGGCTGGCTGGAAAAGCTGGTAGACAGCGCCACCCTTACCGTCACCTTCCCCTTCAGTCGCCGCGGGCGGCTGTTCACCCAGCCTCTGGTTGAGCTGAACAGCACCCGGGTGCGCACCCGTCACCGCAATACCCGCAATACGCTCAACGCGCTGGAAGCCTTTGCCAGCCGCGGCGAGGTGTACGACCTGATCGATGCCTGGGAATACTCCGAGCGCATCGTCGCGGACTTCACCGATATGATCGCCGAGCTGGAAGAGCGCAAACGGGAGCTGGTGCGCGAGGTGGAGGCGCAGATCCTGGTGCAGCAGGCCACCGAAGAATTCTTCTCCTTTATGGAAAGCCGCTTCCAGCCGGACCTGGCCATCCGCCTGTCTGCAGACAGCGTGGAAAAACACCGGGATGCCATCAGCCGGGTTATCGGCCAGATCCGCCGCAAGGACAACGACAAAAAGGCCGAGTGGGAGCGCCGTCTGCGCCAGCAGTTGCCGGAACTGATGGTAGAGGGGCAGTCCATTCTGTGGCTGATGCTCGACACCATCGAGGACCGCATGCGCCGCGCCTGTGAGGTCAAGCTGCCGGCACTGCGCTACGCCCTGCAGGGCTTTACCAAGCGCGCGGAAATTATCATCCGCCAGCTCAGCTATCTGCAGAGCAACAACGAAGGTGCGCTTACCGATCTGTGCCAGAGCCTGGGCAGTTCCAGGCAGCGGGATAACCTGCTGGCGGAATTGGGGGACCAGCTGGCCGGTTTCCAGCTGCGCCTGTTCGACCCCAGGCAGACCCAGCTGTGGCAGCGCAACCGTAAACCGCCGGTAAATACCCGGGTGGAAGACGAGGCGCCGCTGGCGGAAGACGACCAACGGGGAATCCTGCTGCAGCAGCTGCTGGACCAGGCCTTCAACTTCAATAGTGGCGACCTGCGCAATTACCTGGCCCGTGCGCTCGGCAGTGGGCAGCGGGTCAGCAGTCGCGACCTGCCGCTGGCCAGTGCCCCGGACCTGCTGGCCATGAGCCACGCGCTGGAGGCAGCGGCGGTTTCCCAGAGCGGCGAAAGCCCGCTGATGCAGATTACCTTTACCGGCGAAGTGGCGAGCAACGACTACTTCGCGCAATTTGACGAATACACCCTCGAGTTGAAACAACGTGATTGAACAGGCCCTGGACGAAGCACTGGCCCAGTGCCGGCTCACCCGCAGCGAGTTTTCCGAACTGCTGGTGCGGCTGCTGGATTACGGCGTGATCTGCCGCGATGAAAGCAATGTGGAAACCCTGCTGTACGACCGCTTCCAGCGCTGCGAGCAGTTGCTTCGCGAGTGGCTCGCGCCGCTGGGGCTGCGCCTGCAGCACGACAGCCGCTTCCAGTTTATCCGCGTCTATCCGCCGGGCGCCGAGGTGCCCGGTATGCCAGATCAGGAGGAGCCTCACCACGGTGGTTTCCGCGCGCGCCTGACCCAGCAGGAAGTGGCGGCGATCCTGGTGCTGCGGGTGGAGTACGACAAATCCCTGCGCGAAGGGCAGGTGGACGACCAGGGCTGTGTGGCGCTGTCGCTGGAGGCGCTGGAACTGGGGCTGCGCAACCTGCTGAAAATGTCGCTGCCGGACAAGCTGGCGGAGCGCAAACAGCTGCTGAAGAAGTTGCGCCAGCTGCGCCTGATCCAGTTTGCCGGTGAAGACAGCGACGCTGTGGCGGAAACCCTGCTGCGGGTAAGGCCCACCATTGCACAGTTTGTCAGCGAGTCCGCGCTGCAGCAGTTGCTGGAAAGTGAACCGGTTGAAAGTGTGCAGTCCATCGAACCCCAGCCGGAAGAACGGATCACCCCGAGCAGTGAAGACCACAGCCTGTTTGCTCAGCCCGAGCCGGAAAATAATTAAACCGATAATCAGCCATTAGCGCGGTAGAGCGGATTTTCTGCATTTATGTTTCTGAAAAAACTCATCCTGATCAATTGGGGCAATATCCCACAGCTCGAATACGAGTTCGGTCCCATCAACCTGTTCTCCGGCGGCAATGGATCCGGCAAAACCACTGCCGCGGATGCGATTCAGACCCTGATGACCGCGGCCCACGACACCCTGTTCACCTTCAACCCGGGGCAGGATGAAACCACCCAGCGCGGTCGTGGCGGCAAGCAGGTGCGGACGCTGGCGTCCTACGTGCTCGGTTGTGACGACGGCAGCTACGCCCGCCTGCAGCCCACCGATTGCTATATCGTGGGCAACTTCTATCCCACCGAGGGCGAAGACGGCGAGCCGTTTACCGCGATCATGGGTATTCGCGCCCACCTGGATACCAGCAGCAAACCCGCCCAGGCCCGCCAGGATACCCTGAAGTTTTTTGTGATCCCCGGCGAGCAGCTGACGATGAATGATTTCATCAAGGAATACAAAGACGGCAAACACCTGCTGCCACTGGACAAGTTTTACAGCGTCGTCAGCAAGCAGTTTGACAAGGTCGAGCAGTACGACAAGAAAAAGGCCTACCTGCGCCGTCTGTATGGCGCCCTGCGCGGACGCAAGGATGCGGTACCGGATCGCGAGGCGACCCATGCCGCGCGTACCTTCGCCAACTTTATGGCCTACAAGCCGGTAAAGAGCATCAACGATTTCGTCGCCCAGGAAGTGCTGGAAAAGCGCGACCTGGGGGAAGCCATCCGCTCGGTTTCCGAGCTGATGAAAACCATTCATGGCATGGAGCAGGAAGCGCGGGAGATTGTCGATCGCGTCGACGCGCTGCAGCGGATAGGCGAGTCCGCCGACCTCTACACCGAACAGTGGCTGCGGTTGCGGGTGCAGGAATACCTGCAGGCCAAGCACCAGCAGTTGCGGGTGCAGAAGACCTATCTCGAGGGCAAAAACCGGCAGAAAGATACCCGCGCTGAACTGGAGCGCACCGCGCAGGAAATACTGCAGTCCGAGAGCCGTACCCGACACCTGAGCGAGCAACTGGTGGCCATCCAGGCCCAGCGCCAGGGCATTGCGTCACTGCGCAGCAAGGACGAGCTGGACC
>Ga0207814_100266_pt1 | contig 41420 bp, 44 predicted proteins | sample TtaePargueraPR_7_FD_187755 | JGI IMG/M metagenome (GOLD analysis project Ga0207814, IMG submission 187755) | Aerobic enrichment media microbial communities from Bioluminiscent Bay, La Parguera, Puerto Rico - Tt and P1 (2) (SPAdes) | ecosystem: Environmental > Aquatic > Marine > Unclassified ... | reverse complement strand
GGAACAGTGTAGGAGGCAGTCTGGAAGGACTTGTCCTGACGGGCCTGGCGCAGGGTCGACTGCATCGATTCCAGGGTCTTGGTCATGGCCGAAAGGCCATTGTCAGCAGCTTCAAGGGTCTTGACGCCGTTAGCCATGGAGTCAAGCAGGGAACCCAGATCGCTTGCGCGGTTGGTAAGGCCCTTGGCAGTGAACCAGCTGGAGGGATTGTCCAGAGCCGAGTTCACCTTGTTACCAGTGGCGAGGCGGTTCTGGGTGGAGGCCATCATGTCGGCAGTGCCCTTGAGGGACAGCAGGTTCGAGCGGACGGCTTTGGAGAGAGAGATATCGGCCATTTTGGCTAAGTCCTTTTCTAGGATTACGCATACTACGACGCCTCTCCTGAGGCAGGCCGATCCTCTGCTGCCAGGCTATAAGGAAGGGTTAAATGGATGCCGAAAGTTTGGGCTAATACTTCGCCCGAATTTATCGACCCAAATGCGAAAAGGCCCCGGAATCCGGGGCCTTTTGCGCGACTCGGTGAGGGAGGAGTCTAGGGAAGTGTTAACTTAAGCGATGAGATCCCGAAGGCGCGCCTGGGACTCTTCGGGTATCTCGGCGGTGCCGATGCGGCGAATGAGTTCTTCCATGGACTGCGGGGTCGGGGGCAGGGCGCCGGCGATAACGGCTGCAGCGAAATCTGCCGTCCGGTTACGCTCCGGTTCTGCAGGCCGATCCGCTTTCTGGTCCTTTTGTTGAAAAGGCAGATTGCGGTCCCGGTCCCCCGCTTTCGCGCCAGCCGCGGATTTCTGTGCGCTGTCGTGCAGCAGGGTGCGTTCACCCATGGCCGGCCGATGGCGGTATTCGTTCAGATTTGCGGAGCCCGGGGAGACGGGCTCGATGGCGAGGCTTGCAACCATAACCTTTCCCCCGAATGCACCTATTCGCGGAAACCCTAAGTCGCGCCCCTTATGCTGAGGTAACCTCGCCTTTGCGCATTTTAGTCAAATGCCACCATTTTACAGCGCCCGGTTGATGGCTATTCCCTTGGCCGATGCATTGGGGTCGGAGGTGACCGTGCCGGCAGTGCCGTAGGTCTTGGTGCGGTTCTGCTGTCCAACCATGCGGGCGACATCAGTCAACACGTCTTCGGTGACAGTCTTGGCTGTGGCCAGCACGCGCAGATTTTCTGCCATTTGGGTGGCCAGGCTTTCGTGTCCGGCCCGCAGGCGCGCCATGGACTGCGGCGCCTCGGCATTGAGACGCACGGCCTGCCGCTGGATCGCTCGTGCGAACGTCACATAATCCTGTGCCAACCGGGTCTTGTCAGGCGTCAACTGACCGGCCTGGCGGAGATGGCCGGCGCGAAGCAGGGTGGTTTCCTGGTTCATCACATCCACCAGAGAGGCCAGCGCCTGTTCGGCGTGCGTACACAATTCTACCGCTGGAAGGGCGTCGAGGGCGGCAAGGCGGGCGGCTGCGGTCATTTTCCGTATACTCCGGCACTGGAAATGGGTGTGAAGCTGGTCTGGGCGCGGCTGGCATTCGCCGCTTCCTGCAAGGCGATCATCTGGCTCATCAGGTCATCGGCGATGCCCACCCCACCGCTCTGGGCAATGGAATTGGCGAGCTGCTCGGCTTGCATGGAGCGCCACGTCTCCTCGCCGAAGCCGCCGCCACCGAAATTCTCGTCGCCCTTGACCGACGCGAACATTTCCTTGGTCAGGATATTGAGGAACACGCCCTCAAGTTCTTCGGCCTGACCGCGGATACGCTGCATCTGGCCCGGTGTAAGAGTTGAGCCTGCTTGATTGATCAGGTTCATCACAGCACCTCGATCTCGGCCTGAAGGGCTCCGGTCGCCTTGATCGCCTGAAGGATGGCAATCAGGTCTCGCGGCGAGATGCCCAGCGCGTTCAGACCATCGACCAACTGCTGCAGGGTCACCGATTCCTCGACCACCTGAAGTGCGGTGTCAGACTGATTGACGTTGAGATTGGTATTGGGCTCGACGGCCGTCTGCCCCAGGCTCAGCGGGTTGGGCTGCACGACTTCGGGGTTCTCGGCGATAGTCACGGTCAGATTGGACTGGGCGACCGCGACGCTGGAAACGCGCACATCCTTGCCCATGACGATGATGCCGGAATTTTCGTCGATGACGATCTTGGCCGGCTGGTCGGTCTGGACGATCAACTGCTCGATGTCGGTCAGCAGATCCACAATATTGCCGTTGAAATTGCGCGGCAGCGTCAGGCGCACCGTGGCCGGGTCTTCGGGAACTGCCGTGGGGGCGCCGATGAAGTCGTTGACCGCGAGGGCGATGCGCCGGGCCGTGGTCAGGTCCGGGTTGCGCAGGGCGAGGCGCAACGAATGCTGGGAGCCGAGGTGAAAGTCGATCTCGCGCTCAATCAGCGCGCCGGATGAAATGCGCCCCGTGGTCGGAACGCCGGAAATGACGCTGGCCGCATCGCCCTGGGCGCTGAAGCCGTTGATCAGAACCGGGCCTTGAGCAATGGCATAGACTTCGCCATCGGCCCCGAGCAGGGGTGTTACCAGCAGCGTTCCGCCTTGCAGGCTGTCGGCGTCACCCAGGGCGGCCACCGAAACGTCCATCCGCGAGCCTTGAGTGGCGAACGGAGGCAGATTGGCGGTGACCATCACGGCGGCAACATTTGCCGTGCGGACGTTCTCGCCCTGGGTGTTGACCCCGAGCCGCTCAAGCATCGATTGGAGGGACTGCTTGGTGAAGGGCGAGTTGTTGAGGCTGTCGCCGGTGCCATTGAGGCCGACAACGAGGCCATAGCCCACGAGCTGGTTCTCGCGAATGCCTTCCATGTCCACGATGTCCTTGATGCGGGCGGGCGCAGCATGGACGGCGGAGAGCGGTGACAGCGTCAGCGCCAGGCTGAGCGTTGCGGCGGCTATGGTGCGGATCAGGCGCATAGGCAATTCATCCCCGATTGACGCCGCGCCATCCCCATGGTGCGGCCTTCGGACAAGCAAATGCGAGAACCATGCCAGATTGTGACTGGGCAGCTAAGCCGTTGATTTCGAAGGTTTGTAGTCGACGGGGAAGGGTGCGTTGCCGTGATGCTGTGCAATTCTTGCCGGGTGCGTTAAGGGCTTGTTAACTTCGGTGGGCAGAATTTGCCGAGAATAACAAACCGAGCGAGTCAGGCCCTTTGCGTATCGACGCAACCAATCGCAGCAGCACAGTGTCCGGTCGCTCGGCGCCCGGCAAGGCGGGCAGCGGGCCTGCCTTCGTGCCGGCTGAGGAGCAGGGGCCGCAGCGGGCCGGTACGGCTGCGCCGGTAGCGCCGACCGCAGGCCTTGATGCCATATTGGCTCTACAGGCTGCGGGAGACTTCTCCGAAAGCCGGCGCAAGGCCGTGAAGCGGGGACGGCGGTTGCTCGATCTGCTCGAAGGCATGAAAGCCGATCTGCTGGTGGGGCAAGTGGCCCCCGAGCGTCTGGACGGCATGGTCGAACAGCTGCGTGGTCTGCGCGAGCGAGTGGAGCCGGAGCTGGACGCGGTGCTGGACGAAATTGAGCTGCGCGTGCTGGTGGAATTGGCCAAGATCGGCCGCTTTCCCCAGATTTGAGGTCGCAGCCAATTCTATCCAAGTCATCAAGATGTTGTCAGTTTTGCGCTATGCGGCTGAGGCGTCCGGCTTTCCTGTGTTAACGAGTCGTAACTTGTTTGCTTGCGGGGGGCGGACGAGGCGCATATATAGGCCGCCAAGGGCGCATTGGAGTTGAGTCTGCTGATGTCTTCGGTTGAACTTACGGATTATCGACCCAGCGAGGACGAGCCGTTCATGAACCCGCGGCAGCGGGAATACTTCAGGAATAAGCTGAATGCCTGGAAGGACGAGATTTTGCGCGAGAGCCGCCTGACTCTCGAGAACCTCCAGGAAGAAAGCCAGAACCACCCGGATATGGCTGACCGGGCCAGTTCGGAAAGCGACCGGTCTCTGGAGCTCAGAACCCGCGATCGCCAGCGCAAGCTGATTGCTAAGATTGACGCGGCGCTCAAGCGCATCGATGATGGTACCTACGGTTATTGCGAAGAGACCGGCGATCCGATCGGTCTGGCTCGGCTCGATGCCCGCCCGACGGCGACCCTGAGCCTCGAGGCGCAGGAACTCCACGAGCGGCGCGAAAAGGTTTATCGCGACGAATAGGTTGCCCCTAGCTAATGAAAAAGCCCGCAGCGATGCGGGCTTTTTGCTTTGATGGCCGCCGGACTTCAGTTTCCCGGCACGCGCTCGGCGTTGCGGTCATGAATGGCCTGCGCTTCGGGTGTCATGATTTCTGCGAAGTCAGACATCTCGATGACTGGCCGGATGTCGATGTCGCTATCGGTGAACATGGGATTTGGGCAACGCTTGACCCATTCAACGGCCTCGTCCATGTCGCGAACTTCCCAGATCCAGTAGCCGGCGACGATTTCCTTGGTCTCGGCAAAGGGGCCGTCGATCACCGAGCGGTCCGAGCCGCTGAAATGGACGCGCTTGGCGAATTTGGTGGCCTTCAGGCCATCGCCGCCGATCATGATCCCGGCATTGATCAGCTCTTCATTGTACTTGCCCATGGCCTCCAGCAGTTCGGTCGTCGGCATGACGCTGTTTTCACTGTCGGCGGTGGCTTTGACGAAAACGACAACACGCATTTCTTTCTCCTGTTTCACCGCAGGCATGATTGCCTGTCTGCTGAGCCGACGAGCGATGAGCGAAGGCTTCGACATTTTTTTAGCGCCGATCTTGCGGCGGGCGAACAGAAAAGCAAAGGCGGGGCCCTGTGACCCCGCCTGTTGGCCTGCTTGACTGCGTTTTTCAGAAGCCGATGACCGTGGTGATGCCACTCTGGTTGTCGCCGTTCTGAAGGCATTGGGCATTGGTCGCCTCGCCGAATTGGAACAGGCCGCAGGAATTGTTGTTGCCGTTCTGGTTGATCGAACCATTGTGGCCATTGCCTTCCTGCCAGATCAGCCCGTGATTGCCCGAGCCATTCTGGTTGAAGCCGGCGGAATTGCCCGAGCCGTTCTGGTAGCCATTGGCGCCGCTGGCCGACAGACCCTGCATCAGCGAAAACATCTTAAGGCCCATCCCCAGCGCCTCGGCCTGTTCGGGGTCGGTGGGCGAGAAGCCGATGGCAATCTGGCCGCCGGCCATGGCTGGTGCGGCGGAAAGGCCAAGCATTGCAGCTGTCAGAGTGGCGGCGATGGTCTTTGCGAAGCGAGTGGTCATCTGGTGTCTCCGAGTTTGAGTTGCGTTCCCTGGGCTGGTCTTCCCAGCGCTTGAAAAGAGGATAAGGCGGCCGGCCTGAACCGGTTCGGAGCGCGGCGTTCAGATAGCGTTCAGCCGCCGGCGCCGGCAAAAAAAAGCCCCGCCGGAGCGGGGCAGTTGGAAGGATCGGGAGAGTGCGTGGCGCTCAGGTCAGGGTGGTCAGCGGTGCCGAGCAATCGAAGCGCTTGCCGCCGGTTTCGACGGAAAAATCGACATCGATGGTCGAGCCGGCATTGACCATGACCTTGCCCAGCGACACGGGCGCCCCTGCTGCGGCCGAGAACTGGCCGCCCTGACTGATATTGGTGGAGCCACCGCTGCTGTTGCTCCTAAGGGCAAAGCGATATTCGCCGGACAGTGCAGTCGGGCTTTGCAGCACTCCTTCAATGGCCATCAGGCCGCGTTCGGATTGGGTGCTGATGCCGCAATTGAAATCGCCATCATTGCCGGTGGCATGCGCGGCGGCGCCGGCCAGAGCCAGGGCGCCAACCGCGAGAACGGCCATGCGAAACGTGGAGTAGACCATATTGTCCTCCTCTGAAGTGGATGGGGCCAGCCGCGACTGGCCCCCTGAGCCCTTGGTTTACGGGCAGACCTGCACAAAGGCGCTGACATTGTTGGAGCCGTGCTGGACCATATTGGCGTTGCAGCCATTGCCGACCTGCACGCCGGCGGCGGTGTTGCCATTGCCGTCCTGGGTCAGAATGGCGTTATGGTTGTCGCCAAACTGGGCGACGCCGCCCTGGTTGTTCCAGCCATCCTGCCAGACGTCGCCATAGTTGTTGTTGCCGTCCTGACCAATGGCGGAGGTGTTGTTGCCGCCATTCTGGTTGGAAATGCCGGTGTTCCAATTGCCGTTCTGGTAGGCGCCGAAAGTGTTGTTCCAACCGGCCTGGCCACCGCCGACGGCGTTGCCGAAGCCGTATTGTTCGATGAACAGGCTATTGGCCATGGCGGGCGCGGCAGCACCGGCGAGAACGGTGGCAGCCAGGGTGGTGATGAGAAGCTTGCGGATCATTTGTCGTCTCCTTGGGTTGGGGCTGCGGTCCCTCCGACCGCGTCGTTGATGGAGACTGTTTTAGGGGAGTGATTTGGAACGCCCGCTGAAGTGTCAATTCAGTTTGGGTTCATCAAAAAAGGGCAGCGGAAACTGATTCCGCCGCCCGAGATAAGCTTTTGTAATTTATATCAAATCTAAGCCAGCTCGACCCGGGACCGCAGCCGGTTGTTCGGGCGGGCCTTCGGGCGCGGCAAGACAGCGGTGCTGGCTAGCCGCCGTAGCGTGCCTTCAGGTGGGCCTTGAAGTAGTCGGCGTTCAATGGCTCGCCAGTGGCTCGCGTGATCAGTTCGGGCGTGGTGTAGCGGGAGGCCTCGTTCCACACCTTGTCGGCACGCCATTGGTTGATGGCGGTAAAGTCCCCCTGACGGATCTGGTCGCGCATATCGGGCAAGTCCTTCTGCATCGCCGCCGACAATTGCGCGGCGATCATGGCGCCCAGCGTATAGCTGGGAAAGTAACCAAAGGCGCCGCCCGGCCAGTGCACATCCTGCATTGGTCCGTCCTTGGGATCATTGATGGTCGAGATGCCCAGATATTCTGTCATCTTGGCGTCCCAGGCCTCGGGGATCTGGCTTGCCTCCAATTTGCCCGATACCAGGTCCTGCTCCAGTTCGTAGCGCAGAATAACATGCAGGGGGTATGTCACCTCGTCGGCGTCGACCCTGATATAACCACGCTCGACAAAATTGACCTCGTTCAGCACATCCGCAATATCCCAACCGGGAATGGCTTGGTCGCCCATATGCTGATGCACCAGTGGCAACATGAATTCCCAGAATTCCGGGCTCCGGGCGAGCTGCATTTCCACAAACAGGCTCTGGCTTTCATGCATGCCCATGCCCCGCGCCTTGCCCAGCGGCCAATGCGACCACTGCTTGGGCAGGCCCTGTTCGTAAAGCGCGTGGCCGGTTTCGTGCAGCACCCCCATCAGCGAGGTGAGAAACTCGTCGGTGCGATAGCGCGTGGTCATGCGCACATCGGTCGGCACACCACCGCAGAAGGGGTGATGCGAGACGGCGAGTGAACCATGGGTGAAATCAAAGCCGACCGCGCGCATCGCGGCCAGTCCGAGTTCGCGCTGCTTCTCAATGGGATAAGGGCCATGGAGCGGCTTGCGCGGGTGCTGGGCCAGGCGTCGCTCCTGGACCGACAAGGCTGTCGGCACGAAGTCCTTGAGGAAGGATTTGAGGTCGGCAAAGACCGTGTCGATATCAGCCGTGCGATTGCCGGGGTCGTATTGGTCCATCAAGGCGTCGTATGCCGCCAACCCGGTTGCGGCAGAGCGCAAAGCCGCCTCTTCGCGCACCAGGGCAATGACGCCTTCCAGAGCCGGCAGAAAACTATCCCAATCGCCCTTGGGGCGCAGATCGCGCCAAAGCTGTTCGGACCGCATCGTGGCCGCCGTGCGCCGCTGCACGAACTCGGTCGGCAGGCAGGTGGCGTTGACATAGCTGCGCTCGAATTCGCCCACGGCACGCCGCTGGTCGTCGTCGAGATCCTCGCTTTTGGCGCTCTCGATCCAGTCGGCAATCTGCGGGGCGGTGGCTTGCGCGTGATACATGCCGGCGAGGTTGGACATGGCCTCGGCCCGCTTTTCGCCTCCGCCGACGGCCATGTGCGTTGCTTCGTCAGCACCGAGAATTGAAATCGCATGTTCGAGTGACTCGAGCTTGCGGCCGAGTTCATCGAGTTTTTGAAATGACATGAAAGGCTCCGCAATAGGTAGCCGATCTGTTCCATAGCTCGCCTGAGGGATCAAGGCTTGCTGTCGGGCGGGTCCTTGTCGGAGCGCTTTGTGCTGGCTGTTCCAAGCGCAACGCCGATAGCGATGCCGATGCCGATACCCAGGGCGATATTGTCCAGGGACACGCCGATTCCGGCGCCAATGGCGATCCCCACCGCGATACCGGTTGCCATGTTCATCTGCGCTCTCCTTTGTTGGCCAACCCATATGGGTGGCCGGAGGTTGCCAGAAAAGGGGAGAGGCGCAGCCGGGGAAGCTGCGCCTCGTGGGGACGGGCTCCGGGCCTGGGAAGCTGGAGCCCTTGGGAGAAGGCCCGGCGCCTTCTGCGCTTGGGGCCGTGCCGGGCCGTTCTGGTCCGGCGGGGAACGCAGCGCCGCCATGGGGAATGGCGCCGCCGGGAAGCGTCAGAAGGGCAGTATGGCGTCCATCACCTGCTGGCCGTAGCGCGGTTGCTGCACATCGGTGATCTGCCCGCGTCCACCGTAGGAAATACGGGCTTCCGCTATTTTGGTGGAGGGAATGGTGTTGTTGGCCTGGATATCGGAGGGGCGCACGATGCCGGCGACGATGAGGTCGCGAACCTCGAAATTCACTCGCACTTCCTGACGCCCTTCGATCACCAGATTGCCGTTGGGCAGGACCTGTGTAACGACGGCCGCGACAGAAGTTTCCAGCGCCTCGCTTCGGTTTACCGAGCCTGCGCCGGCGTCCTTGATGCCGGAATTGAAGTCGATGGCCGCCTGCGGGTCGATCTCGGCGCCGGCAATGCCGGTGAAAGCCGCACCGAACAATCCACCCATGCCGGCGCTGTTGGTCGAGTTGCGGGTGCGCTGAGTATTGTTGTTGATCTGGGCGCTATCATCGATGGTGACCATGACGGTCAGGATGTCCCCGACCCGGTGGGCCCGCTCATCCTTGAAAAAGCCCTTGGCGGAGGTGCGGTAAAGCGAATTGGCCTGATAGGTATCGGCGATCGGCTCGGGCATGGGCATGCGCACCGGCTGGTAGCCGGCCGTGGTGGTCGGGTCGGCAATGGCGGTCAGGGCAGGGGCCTGGCCGACATTTGCCAGCCGGTCCATGGTGCTGCAGGCGCCCAGCGTGAGGGTCAGGGTCAGGATGGTGGCGATCTTGGCGATGTTCATGTTCATCTGTCCCGAATTAGAGGCCGGCGAGCGTGATGGGGGCGGTAGAGACTTCCACCGCGCCGGGAGCGATGGCCGTGGCGCTGATCACGCGCCTTGAGACCAGATTGAGGACCTGCAACGGTGCGCCCTCTGCGGCCCCGGTGATGGCTTGACCTTTGACGGTCAGGGTCATTGGGCCCTGGCGATAGTAAATGGTCACCAGGTCGTTCTTGGCCACGGAGAGCGGCGTCGAGACATCACTGGCGCGCAGGAGCATGCCGTCGCGGCTCTGGCGGTTGAGCGCCATGCCGACCAGCTGATCGATGGACGGAATTCCCTGTGCGTCCGCCTGCTGGATAGGCAGTGGGCGCATGACAATGTGCTCGGGCCGCAGGATGGTCCCAGCGGGCAGCCCGGCGACGAGATGCGGCGCGGCGACGCTGATTTCGATGGTGCCGTTCAAACCGAGGGGACGGTCGGTGCCGGCCAGGGCGAAACGTGCCGAGAACGTGCCGTTGCCGGGCAGGTAGCGCAGGCTTTCAAGGCGGGCCGGCGTGTCACTTGCGGCGACGGTGATCGTACCCGGCTGGCTGGAAAACAGCATGTTTGCGCTCATGCCTTCGTCCAGGATGCCGCGATGCCGGAGGTCCTGGGTGATGAGGTCGGCCAGGAGGGTCTCGTCGACGACCGAAGCTGACCGGGAGACGCTGACCACTGCCAGCCCGGTTGTTTCGAAGCGGGTGAGGCCAATGCGTGCTGTCGCGGCGCGTACGGCTGCCAGGTCCACATTGCCGGTCGTGCCCGGAAGTGGCGAGCGGAACAGGGGCTGCTCGGCCAGGACGCCGGCATCGTCGAACATGTCTCCGACCGTCACGATCGGTGCATCGACGGTGATGGCGGCGCGGAGGACCGGCGCGGCGGAGGCCAGGCCCGTGGAGAGCAGCAATGCAAGGGTCAGGCTGATTGTGCGGATCGGTTTCATGATCATCCTCCTCAGCTTAGCTGGCTCGTGGCCTGCATCATCTGATCAGCGCCGGAGATGACGCGGGCATTCATTTCATAAGCACGCTGGGCAGCGATCAGATCGGCGATCTCGGTCACCGAATTGACGTTGGCCATCTCGAGATAGTTCTGCAGCAGGTCGCCGGTACCGTCCGTATTGGGCACGCTCACCTGCGCCGGGCCGCTGGCAGCGGTCTCGAGGAACAGATTGTCACCCATGGATTCCAGTCCCGACTTGTTGACGAAGCGGGCCAGTTGAAGCTGCCCGAGCTGTGTCGGGGCGGTATCGGTGCCGATATAGGCCTCGACGGTGCCATCGGGAGAGATGGAGACGCCGCGGGCGTCGCCCGGAATGGTGATGCCCGGATCGACGGGATAGCCGGTGGAGTTCACCAGCGTCCCTTCTGCGTCGCGTTCAAAGGAGCCGTCACGGGTGTAGCCGGTGCGTCCGTCGGGCAGCTGGATCATGAAGAAGCCCTCGCCGCGGATGGCCACATCCAGTTCCCGCTCGGTCATGTTGACCGACCCCTGGCTCATGATGCGTGGGGTGGAGACGGTGCGGACACCCGAACCGATCTCGAGTCCGGCCGGTACCATCGTGCCCTGGTCGGATGTCTGCGAGCCGGCGCGAGTGATCTGCTGATAGAGCAGGTCCTGGAACTCTGCGCGCTGCCGCTTGTAGCCGGTGGTGCGCATGTTCGCGATATTGTTGGAAATGACTTCGACATTGCGTTCCTGGGCGCCCATGCCGGTCGATGCGATGTAGAGTGCTTTCATGGCGTTTGCTCCTCAGGATCAGGCGTTGGCGTCGCCCAGGCGCTGGATGGCGTTGCGACGCATGTCATCCTGCTTCTGGGTGAGGGAGGCGATTGATTCATAGGCGCGTTGCACGCGGATCATTTCGGCCATCTCGGTGACACCGGAGACATTGGACCGCTCGATATGACCCTGCATGACGCGGGTATTGGCGTTAAGGTCTGGGGTGCCGCCGGAGAACAGGTTGAGGCCTTCACGCACCAGCTCCTGGGCATTGGCGAATTCCACGATGCGGAGCTGGCCCTTGGCGCCAGCGCTGGAGGAAATTGTGCCGTCGGCCGCGATGGTGATGCCGGTTTCTTCCGGGCCGAACTGGATGGGGCCACCAAGGCCCAGCACGGGATTGCCGGACTGGTCGACCAGGGTGCCCTGATTGTTGAGCTGGAAGGCGCCTGCCTTGGTCCACCGTTCGCCACCAGCGGTCTGGACGGCGAAGAAGCCGTCGCCGTTGAGTGCGACGTCGAGCTCGTTGCCGGTCTGGACGATGGCGCCGCCCTGCAGGTCATGCACCGTGGCCCAGTCCTGCACGTAGGAAAGCGGCTGGTCGAGCGATGGGAAGTCGTTATCCCGCGCGACCGGCATCACATATTCCTCGAACAGGATCTGCTCGGCCTTGAAGCCGGTGGTGTTGAGGTTGGCAATGTTGTTCGCCACCACGTCCATTTGGCGCTGCAGCGCGATCTGCCGGCTAAGGCTGATGAGTTGCGCGTTCTCGATCATGGCATTCCCCGGTTTGGTCCCCGAGACGGCCCGCTTCCCCAAGCTGGTCGCCTCGCCCATTAACACTGCAGAAACCATGCCAGGGCGACAAATCTAATAAAATCAGCATCTTAGTTTCGCGGGTAGGTTTACCGGCGGTAGGTCGTGCCGTTGCATTCGGCAAAAGCTGCCCGGCAAAAACTGCCGGCTTGGCCTCATTTGTAACCATTCGTTAACCAAGTGGGCCTTAGCTGGTCGGCAAGCCGGAATCGTCCGGAATTGCAGGCGTTTGACAGGGCCTCTTATGACAGCGGAAGCCGAAGCCGGGACAGAAGCGCCAGCCAAGAAGGGCATTCCCAAGCTCTTCATCATCATTGGCGCCGGAGTGGTTGTGCTTCTGCTGGCCGCGGGCGGACTGTTCTTCTTCGTGTCATCTTCGGGCGGCGAAGCGGACGCGCATGGCGGCGGCGAGCACGGGGAAAGTGCCGCTGCCGAGGCGCATGACACCTTCATCTTCAACCTGCCGCCGATGATGGTGAACCTCAATTCCGAGGGGCAGGACAATCCTTCATTCATGAAGCTCACCATCGCCCTGGAAGTGGCTGACGAGCACGTGATGACCGAGATTCAGCCGCGGCTGACCAAGGTCATCGATGCGTTCCAGGTCTATATGCGCGAGCTGCGCAAGAGCGATCTGGAAGGCTCGGCAGGCATCTATCGTCTCAAAGAGGAGCTGCTGCGCCGGGTCAATCTGGCGATCTATCCTGCCCATGTGGAGAGCGTGCTCTTCAAGGAAATCCTGGTGCAGTAATGGCCGGACCGACCGATCAGGACAAGTTGAGCGAGGATTGGGGGCTCGAGGACCTCGGCGAAGCCGCCGATGATGCTTCGCCCGGGCCGGTCGACGAAAGCGAGATGAGCGACGAGGAGCGTGCCGCGGCGGCCGCTGCCGAGTGGGCCGCCATGCTCGAAGGCGGCGATGCCGATGGCGAAGGCGGGGCTGACCGCGTCCTGAACCAGGACGAGATCGACAGCCTGCTCGGCTTTGACGCCAATGCCGGCGGCAATGTCGAGCTGACCGGCGTGCAGGCGCTCATCAATTCGGCCCTGGTCTCCTATGAACGCCTGCCGATGCTGGAAATCGTCTTCGACCGCCTGGTGCGGCTGGCGACGACTTCGCTGCGCAATTTCACCTCGGATAATGTCGAGTTGACGATGGATTCGATTTCCTCGGTCCGTTTCGGCGATTACCTCAATTCCATTCCGCTGCCCGCCATCCTTTCGGTTATCAAGGCCGAGGAGTGGGAGAATTACGGCCTGCTCACGGTCGATTCCAACCTCATCTATTCGATGATCGACGTGCTGCTGGGCGGTCGCCGCATCGGCGGCAATATCCGGGTCGAGGGTCGGCCATATACCACCATCGAGATGGCGCTGGCCCGCAAGATGATCGAGATCATCCTTGATGATACCCATCGCGCCTTCGAACCGGTGACCCAGATCAATTTCAAGCTTGAGCGCATGGAGACCAATCCGCGCTTTGCCGCCATCTCGCGGCCGGGCAATGCGGCCATTCTGATCGAGCTCAGAATCGAGATGGACGACCGCGGCGGCAAGATCGAAATCCTCTTGCCCTACGCCACCATCGAGCCGATCCGCGAACAGTTGCTGCAGATGTTCATGGGTGAGAAGTTCGGCCGCGATCCCATCTGGGAAGGGCATCTGGCGACCGAGATCTATCAGGCCGATGTCGAGATCGAGGCTGTGCTCCACGAGCAGCAACTGCCCCTGTCGCGGCTGCTGGACCTCAAGCCCGGGCAGACGCTGATGTTCGAGCGCAGCCCCAGCGACCCGGTGCGGCTGCGCTGTGGTGATGTAGAGCTGACCGAGGCCATCATGGGCCATATTGGCAATCATGTTTCCGTGCGGGTGACGCGCCCGCTCAACCCGCCCAAGGTCACCATGGCGGCCTTCGAGGCAATCGACGAGACGATGGAAGGACGATGATGTTGGGGCTGCCACTTGGAATAATCGTGGAAGGCGCCGTTGCGGTTCTGCTGGCCCTGACGATCGGCTATTGCGTGCTGCTTAATCAGCGCCTTAAGCGCCTGCATCAGGACAAGGACGCCATGGCCAAGATGGTCGCGGACCTTGTTAGCGCCACCAATCTGGCCAATCAGGCGATCAAGGAACTCAAGGCGACGGCCGTCGAGGCTGACCTGACGCTGAGTGCGCGGATGGAAGAGGCGGAGCGCTTCGGCGTTGAGCTGGCCAATCACGTAACTGCCGGCACGGTGCTGATGGAGCGCATCGCCAAGATCACCAGCGTTGCCCGCCATAGCCAGGCCATTGAGCCGGTCGAGGCACCCAACAAGGTTCAGACCGCGCTGCAGCAATTGTCCGAGCGGGTGCGTAGCCGCGGGGCTGCCGCGTGACCAATATCCGCCTGCTCCCCGTCGTCATCCTGGCCGTCGCGGCCCTGCTGGTCCTCAAGACCGTCGGGCTCGTGACCAATGGCGGCTATGTACTGACGGGCGTCTCGACGGTCTATGCGGCCGGCGGTGGCGGGGGCGGGCATGGCGGCGGCGCCGCCACTGACGGGCCGGTGACACTGCCCAGCGAACCGACGCTTGAGGACAGTGCACCGACGCTTGCCGACTCGGCACCAACGCTGGGCCAGGCCGCATCCGGTGGTCATGGGGCAGCGGCCTCCGACCATGGCGCGCCCGCCTCCGACCACGGCGAAGCGGCCGGGGACGCCGAGGGGCATGGCGAGGCCGCCACGGACGATGGCCATGGCGAGACCGTCACCAATGTCATTGCCGCAGAAAATGCCTGCGATCCGCGACCGGTCGCCGAGCCGGGCGAGACCGACACGAGCGAAGGTGAATTGCTGGTCATTCCGGCGGATTGCCCGCCGCCGGCCGATGCGCTGCCGCAGCTGTTGACGCCGACCGGCGCAGTACCGATGACAGCGGGGGACACGTCCCTTACCGAGCAGGCCCTGCTTGAGCGGCTGGCCACCCGCCGCACCGAACTGGAAACCTATGAGCAGGAGCTGGCGATGCGCGCATCGCTGGTCGAGGCCGCCGAGAAGCGGATCGAGGAACGCCAGCAGACGCTGAAGTCCATCGAAGACCAGATCGCTTCGCTGGTTGAGCAGCGCAAGGAAATGGAAGAAGGGCAGTTCGCCGGCATCGTGGCCATGTATGAGACCATGAAGCCCAAGGATGCAGCCAACATTTTCAATGCCCTGGATATCGAAGTGCTGCTGCGTGTGGCCAAGATGATGAGCCCGCGCAAAATGGCGCCGATCCTGGCGGAAATGGACACGATGCGGGCCCAGGAGCTGACCGTGCGGATGGCCTCGGCCAGCATCGATCCGCTGGACCAGATGTCGCCGGAGGCACTGGCTGCGCTGCCGCAGATCGTCGGACAATAGTCAATTGCCAATTGTGCCCTTAGGAGCACGTTAAGCACCGCTCGCTAGGGTTGGCCTGAAGGAGTGTGCCCTGTCCAGAAGGCAGGGTCCTTCGGAGTGTTGCAACCCTCGCGTTTCCTGAGGATTTTGGGCCATGCGCCCCGTCCCTGCGATCGCGACCATATGCGTCGGGCGGGCAGAAGGCCGGTGAAGACCGCAAACAGAACAGGCAGACGCGGCTTGAGCCGTGTGTTCATGGCGGCGGCGATGGCCGGTGCGATGATGGCCGCCTGGCCTGTCCTGGCTCAGGAGCAGGGGCAGCTCTTTGCGACCGAAGAGGATGGTTATGGCCGTCTCATCCTGAGCTTTCCGTCTCTGGATGATTTGCCCGAATACGACTTCCGCATCGACAATGGTGTGCTTTCAGTCGAGTTTGTCGAGCCGGTCGAGATTCTCTTGCCCGACGTGGCCGCTACCATGCCGAATTACCTTTCGGTGGCGCGCCTCGATCCGGATGGCAGGGGGCTTCGTCTGGGCCTTAAAAGCGGGTTCAACTTCAATCGCATAGAAGCTGGCGAGAAGCTGTTCGTCGACTTGATGCCGGCGGACTGGCAGGGCATGCCCCCGCCGCTTCCGCAGGAAATCATCGATGAATTGGCAGAGCGTGCGCGGATTGCCGCCATTGCCGCGGAGCGTGAGCGTAAGGCGCGCCTCGCAGCCGAGCTGGATCCAAAAGTCGATGTCCGGGTGGGGCGCAACGCCACCTTTTTGCGGCTGCAGTTCGACTGGACGGTGCCGACACATGGCGAGTTCAGCCAGAAGGGTGCGATCGGCGCGGCTACCTTTGAGTGGCCGGTCGATATGGACTTGACCGGTCTGCTGACCGGTCTGCCCGACGAAATCGTGTCCGTCGAGGCCGGGCATTCGGCCGATGGCGCAGCGGCCAGCTTCATCTTTGCCGAGGGGGTTGAGCCGCGTTTCTACGCGATCTCCCCGTCGCAATATGTGCTCGACATAGACATTGCCGGGGCGTCTTTGCCGGCGCTGGCGCCCGCGGACCTGGCGGCACAGGCTGATGAGCTTGCCGCCAAGGCTGCCGATGAAGCTCAAAACGAGCCGCAGATCGCCGCGCTGCAAGTGGCTGCGGCGGAGACTGTAAAACCCTTTGTGTCCGTGCTGGGCAATACCGTACGGCTGGTCTTTCCCTTCGAGCAGGATACGCCCGCGGCCGTGTTCCGGCGCGGCGACACGGTCTGGATGATCTTCGATACGGTTTCGGGCATCACCGCGCCGGATGCCTCAATGGACCTGGACGCTGTGGCTCGCGAGTTTTCGGTGGTTTCCTCCGGTGATACCCAGATCGTGCGGCTGGACCTCGCCAATGATCGTCTGGCGACCCTGGGCTCGGAAGGCATGGCCTGGGTGCTGTCGCTTGGCGACATGATGCTCAGCCCCACAGAGCCGATGACCTTGTCGCGCCGCCGCGACATTGAAGGGTCTTTCGAGATGGTCGCCAATGTCATGCGCCCGGGCCGGGTACACGATTTCCGGGATCCGCTGGTCGGCGACGTTCTCAAGGTCGTCACGGCATTCCCGCCGGCGCGTGGGCTTACCCGTTCACTCGACTATGTCGATTTTGCCGCGCTGCGCAGCGTGCACGGTCTGGTCATCCGTCCCAAGTCTGCCAATCTTGCTGTCGATGTCGAAAGCCCGGTCGCGGTGATTTCGTCAACAGGCGGGTTGACCGTTTCGGCTATCGATACCCTCCGGAACACCGGTACGGAAGCGCAGGAGGCGGCGCGAGCCGGCTATCTCGATCTTGGCTCGCTTGAAGAGCGTGATCCGGCAGCATTTGCCGAGAAGCGCGACCAGATGGAAAGGGCGGCGGCGGCAAATGAGGGGCGGGAGCGCGACATCGCCAGGCTCGATTATGCGCAGTACCTGGTCGCAAACCAGCTTGCGCATGAGGCGCTTGGTGTTCTGCGCGTTCTGGAAAGCGAGCTGCGCGCACAGGACCTGACCCGGAAGATACGCACCACCACTGCGATTGCCGACGTTCTGGCGGGGCGCCCCCGGGATGCATTGCAGACGCTGAACTCGCCATCGCTGGATCAGGATGTGGATTCCCTGTTCTGGCGCACGATTGCGCGGTCCGACGCCAATGACTATCGGGGCGCCCGGTTCGACGCCATCGAAGCGCGGGCCATTGCAGACAGCTATCCGGAATGGGCGCGCAATCGCTTCCGCCTGGCGGCGGCGCGCGCGGCAGTGGAAACGGATGACGCGGCTTTGGCACAGCGCCTGCTCGACGATATCGACTTTGCCAGCCTCGATGTCGAGTCGGCGTCGCTGCATCATCTACTGTCCGGTCGCATAGACGAAGTCGAAGGCCGCACGCAGGAAGCTCTGGACACCTATGGGCAGGTCATTGCTTCGGAAGTGCGGCCGACTCGCGCTGAAGCCGTGTACCGCACCCTGCGATTGCTTGACGACGAGGGGCGGTTGGACCTGGCCAAGGGTACCCAGACGCTTGCTGCCGAGACTCTGCTTTGGCGTGGCGACGCGCTGGAAGCGGACATGCAAACGCTTCTGGCGCAACTCTATTTCCGCAATGGTGAATACAGGGCCGGCTTCGAGACTGTCCGGTCAGCGGTGGCCAATTATCCGGAGAGCCAGGCGGTCAACGGTCTGCGCGACCAGGCGCAGTCCATGTTTGCGGACTTGTTCCTCAATGGCGTTGCCGACTCCATTGGGCCGGTGGAGGCGCTGGCGATCTACTATGACTTCCGGCATCTGACGCCGCCCGGTGCGCGTGGTGACGAAATGATCCGCAACCTTGCCCGGCGCCTCGTGCGCGTGGATTTGCTCAGCCAGGCGGCCACATTGTTGCAGTACCAGCTCGACAATCGTCTGCGTGGCGTTGCCCGCACGCAGATTGCCGCCGATCTGGCCGTAATCTATCTCGCCGATCGCAAGCCGCAGGATGCCTTGCGGGTGCTTAACGATACGCAGTTGCCCGGATTGCCGGATTCCCTGCAGCGCCAAAGGCGGCTGCTTGAGGCGCGGGCGATGATCGATGGGGGGCGGGACCAACTGGCCCTGGATCTGATCAGCAATATGGATGGCAAGGACGTCGAATTGATGCGGATCGACGCGCACTGGAAGGCGCGCCGCTATAGCCAGGCCGGCGAGATGATCGAAACCATCTATAGTCAAGAACCGGCAGGACGCCCGCTTGACCGGGCGGCCCGCATGAGCCTGGTCAAGGCCGCGGTGGGCTATGTTCTGGCCGGTGACGACTTCGGTCTCTCGCGGCTGCGAGCCAAGTTTGGAGAGCAGATGGTGGCTTCGCCCGAATGGCCGATGTTTGATTTCGTCACCGGACCGATCCAGACCACCAGCCTGGAGTTCAAGAAAGTGGCGGCAGAAGTTGCTGCCCTCGATAGCCTTACGGCGTTCCTGGCCTCCTATCGTGAGACCTATGCCGGCGAGGGGGCTTTGACCCCGCTTAAGGCCAGCAGCCCCAGCGCTGGCCTAGCCTCGCTCTAGCTGCGCAAGTCTGCTCGCGACACGGTGGCTTCGACCAGCGCTACGGAACCCGGATCATAGCCTCGAACAATGAGGGTGAGGGCCAGGACGATCTCCGCCAGTGCCGCGGGTGCGTTGAGCGCCAGATAGGGAGCGGACACGACCTCTATCTGACCGGCAATGTACAAGATGGTTGCAATAAGCGTCAGCGCGGCACCCACCAGACCGGCAAACGCGAGCCATCGCGGCACGGCTGCAAGGCGCCATAGCGCCCAGTAGAGCAAGACGCCGCCGGTGGCCCAAGGCAAGATCATTCCAACGTGATTGAGCCAATCCCGTCCCTGCCGCAGCATTTCGGCCGCGAAGGCGTAGTCAGCGAGTTGCTCGGGTGATGCGGCTGTCCTGAGCCCATCCCCGATCACTGTGAACAGCAAGAGCGCGACGACGCCCATGAACAGGAAGGAAGCCCCGATCGTCCGGAGCGTCAGATAGGCCATCGCCGCCGTTTGGGATGCGGCCCTGACCAATGGAAACGTGAACGCGATAACGCCGGCATAGGCGAGCGCCATGGCCACCTGAAACAGTGCCGCGACAATAATTCCGGTTTCGATGGCTGCGAGCCGTTCGAAATAGTCAGGGGCATCGATGTCCGGCATCGAGCTAAGGACGCCGCAGGCAATTGCTGCAATCAGCAACCCGCCGAGGGCCGCTGCATGCCATCTTTGTGCCACCGAGCTCATCTCCTTGCACCCTCTTATGTCAAGATAACATGACCTTATGTATATTAAACTATACAATGTGTCTATGTTCGTGGACATTTTTGGGCGTCGGCCGCAAGTGCCAGCGTGGTTTTGAGTTGCGACATGGCCCAAGGGAATGCGTCCGAGGGCGCAGCGCTGCCAGGGTGCTTTTCTTGATGCCGTGTGAGGTTGGCCGGTCGCTAGCCGGTAAAGCTGCGAACCAGCGAACCGGCCACGAGATACCACCCATCCACCAGCACGAAGAAGATCAGCTTGAAGGGCAGCGAGATGATCACCGGCGGCAGCATCATCATGCCCATGCTCATCAGCACCGAGGCAACGACCATGTCGATGACGACGAAGGGCAGGAACAGCAGGAAGCCGATCTCGAAGGCGCGCCTGAGTTCGGAGATCATGAAGGCAGGGATGAGCAGTTGCAGCGGAATGGCCTCCGGCTCATCGGGCGGCTCGGCCTCCGTCAGGTCGTAGAATAGCTCGAGGTCCCGGTCGCGCACGTTTGCACGCATGAATTCGTGGATTGGTGCGGCGCCTGCGTCGAAGGCCTCGGCGAATTCGATCTCGCCGGCCATTAACGGGGCGATGCCCTGCTCATAGCTCTGCTGCAGGGTGGGTTGCATGATGAACAAGGTCAGGAACAGTGCCAGCGACACCATGACCGTATTGGGTGGCGCGGTCTGCAGGCCGATAGCCGTCCGCAGCAATGAGAGCACCACCACGATGCGGGTGAAACTCGTCACCATCACCAGGATGGAAGGTGCCAGCGACAGCAGAGTGATCAAGCCGATGAGCTGAATGGCCCGCTCGGTCAATGTCGTCTCGTCACCAAAATCTATGGAGAGGTCCTGCGCGAAAGCGCCGGTGGACCAGAGGATCAGAAAGCCTGCGGCGGTGACGAGCGGCAGCCAGCGTCGCCAGCGCAAGGGTCGCGCTGGGTCAGTTCCGGTTGGCCTGATCGCCGTTCTGGTGCTCAAGCGCTTCGCCCTGGCTCGCCTTGTCGTCGCCGTCCTCTTTAGCTGAGTCGGCGGACTGCCCGTCGGGCGTGTCCGGGTTTTGCACGGATAGTGTGGGATCCTGTACGCTCACTGGACGCAGCAAGCCGGTGTGGCGCAGCGAACGGACCGGGCGCTTGGCTGGCTCGGGTACATGGGGGGCCGGCGCTTCTGGTTCGGGTGCCTTCTCGGCCACATTCTTGCCGGGGGCAGGGTTCGTGCGCCGGCCAGAAAGCGATGGCAGGCCGCGTCGTGCTGGCTGGGCCGGTGCCACTTCGACGACCGGAATGCCCGTTTCGACCACGACGTCCTGCGGGCCTCCGGTCAGGATGAGATGCTCGACATCGTCGCGCCGCACGATGATCAACTGACGCTTCTGGTCGAGGGCGAGCGTGTCCACCACGCTGAGCCTGCGGTTGCGCCCGCGCACCGCGTTTCCCGATACGTTGGAAATCAGCTTGAGCAGCCACACCCCCAGCACAATCAGCACCAGGACGATGCCGAGGGCCAGGACCATCGTCAGGACGGTATTGCCGCTGCCGCCAAACAGGCCGGTTATGAATTGCAAGGGCCGCGTCTCCAGAGCATGTCGGTTCGGTCCCCGCACATAGCGCGATTCCAGGTTCGGCAATAGATGCCGGCGCCTCAACGCGGCACTTCCTGCCTAGCTGATGCAGCAAAACTGCAGCTTGCAACGGATTTCGCGGGTCGAACTGGCAGGGTTAACGCCCTGTTAACCAAATGCCCGGCAAGAATTGCCTAATTGATTATGTCGCGGGAGCTCGGCCCATGGGCCTTATGGATATGCCAGTCTTTTCGGCGCTGACCGACAAGATGCGCTGGCACCAGACCCGACAGGGCGTCCTGGCCGAGAATGTCGCCAATGCCGAGACGCCAGGTTATCGGGGCCGCGATCTCAAGCAATATGATTTCGCGGACCGCCAGGGGATGATGCGGTCCTCGGCCGTGGTCACCACGGTCACGCAGCCGATGCATTTTTCCGCGTCTTCGGGCGAGGGTGCGGCATTCGATGCGCAACGCATGGCCAATTTTGAGATCACGCCGGAAGGCAACGGCATCACGCTCGAGGACGAGATGATGAAGGTGACCACCAATATGATGGACTATCAGGCCGCCACTTCACTTTACCAGAAGTCCATCCGCATCCTGCGCGTCGCGCTGGGCAAGAACGCGTAAGGGGTAAGCCATGGACTTCAACGCCTCCCTCCGCATCGCCGCCACCGGTTTGCACGCGCAAACGGCGCGTATGCGTGTCATCGCGGAAAACATCGCCAATGCCGATTCAGCCGGCAAGGCCCCGGGTGATGAACCCTATCGCCGCCGCATTCCGACATTCGAAACCAGCTTCGACTCCGAAGTGGGCGGGCGCGTAGTCGAGATCGGCAAGCTGGCCTACGACATGAGCGCCTTCACCTCGCGCTATGAGCCGGGACACCCCGCCGCCGACGAGAACGGCTATGTCCAATATCCCAACGTCAACACGCTGATCGAGACGGTCGACATGCGTCAGGCCCAGCGTAGCTACGAGGCCAATCTCAACGTCGTCACCGTGACCCGCCAGATGCTCGGGCGAACGCTCGACATCCTGCGCGGCTGATAGGCAGAAAAGGCATTCACCATGGCCGTCACAAATACCCCATTCAACGCCGCCGCTGCCGCCTATGGCAATGCCAGCCGCCTGATCAACCAGGCTGCCAGGCCGCAAGCGGACATCACTGCCAACGCCTCCCCGGCGGGTGGGAATTTCGCCGAAATCCTCGCGCAGAACGTTCAGGGTGTCGTTGACCAGGGTAAGGCCGCCGACCAGATGGCGCTCGACATGGTCAGTGGCAAGGCCAATGTGGTGGACATGGTCACCGCGCTCAGTGAGACCGAGATGGCCATCGAGAGCATGGTCACCATCCGCGACAGGGTGATCTCGGCCTATGAAGAAATCATGCGGATGCCGATCTGATCGGCTTCGTGCTACGGCCTATGCTTGGTCGTCATTGCCCGGCTTGACCGGGCAATCCATGCGAGGAAGTGGTGGATCACCCGGTCAAGCCGGGTGATGACGATGGAATGGTGGGGCTGGAGGTGTAGTCTAAACGGGTGATTCCACCGGAAAGCTAAGCCATGACCGGCGCAGAAGTGCTCGATATTGCCAGCCAGGGGATCTGGACGCTGATCATCGTCTCGATGCCGATGATGCTGGTCGGGCTGGTCGTCGGCGTGGTGATTGCGCTGTTCCAGGCTTTGACGCAGATCCAGGAAATGACCCTGGTCTTTGTGCCCAAGATCATTGCCATCTTCATCACCATGCTGATCACCCTGCCTTTCCTCGGGGCGACCATGGCCGGCTATATGGACCGGGTGGTGGACATGATCATCGTGGGCGGCTGACGTGACGATCAGCCTCGACTGGCTCCCCGCGACCGCCTTTACCTACATCATTCTGTTCGCGCGCATTGCGGCACTGCTGATGCTGATGCCGGCGCTGGGCGAGCAGACCATCCCGGTCCGCATGCGCCTCAGCTTCGCGCTCGCCTTTACGCTGGTGGTCTACCCGCTGCTCAGCGGGGTCATCCCGGCCATGCCGTCTGATCTGGCCGGCATGGTGGGGCTGCTGGCCCATGAGCTTGCTGTGGGGCTGATCATCGGGGCAATCGTGCGGATCACGGTCATGGCCACGCAGGTGGCCGGCACCATCGTCGCCTTTCAGACCGGCCTGTCCGGTGCTCTCGCGGCCGATCCGACCCAGATGGGCGTGCAGGGTGCAGTGTTCTCGAGCTTCCTGTCTTTCCTGGGCATCACCCTCATCTTCGCCACCGATTTGCACCATATGGCGCTGGCGGCGATCTATGACAGCTACATGGTGTTCTCCCCGACGGATCCACTGATGTTCGAGGACGCGATGCAACTGGCGGTGCGCACGGTCAGCGGGGCCTTTGCGGTCGGCGTGCAGATGTCAGCGCCCTTTATCGTCTTCGGTCTCGTCTTCAATCTTGGCGCCGGCATCCTGGCGCGGCTGATGCCGCAATTGCAGGTCTATTTCATCCTGATGCCGGCCAACATCATCGTCGGCCTGCTGCTGTTTGCGATCCTCCTGGTGATGATGATGGGCTGGTACATCGCCGCCTTCGAAAATCACCTTGCGATGTGGAGGGGCTAACCTATGTCGGATGAGGCCCCCGATCAGGACTCCAAAACAGAAGACCCTTCCCAGAAAAAGCTCGAGGACGCGCACAAGAAGGGCGATGTGGCCAAGAGCCAGGAGGTGACGACCTGGTTCATGCTGATGGGTTCAGGCATCGTCTTTGCCATGCTGTCCCCCTGGATCAGCACCCAATTGAGCCAGTCGCTGAGCCTGATCTTCATGAATGCCGACCAGTTCGATGTGGAAGGCGCCGGCTTTGCCGACTTCTTCAACGGACTGGCGCTGGCCATGATCGGGCTGGTGCTGATACCCCTTGCGGTGCTGATGGTGTGCGGCATCCTTGCCAATTTGGTGCAGCACCGTCTGGTCTGGTCGCTGGACCCCATAAAACCCAAGCTCTCCAAGGTCTCGCCGATCGGCGGCTTCAAGCGCCTGTTCTCGACCGACGCCCTGGTCAATTTCGGCAAGGGCCTGGTCAAGATCGCCGTGGTTGGGGCCATTGTGGTTGCCATTTGCTGGCCCGAGCGTGACCGGCTCGATACCATGATGACGGCCGACCCGATCATGATCCTGATGGATTTCCAGGAGATCGGGATCAAGATCTTTGCCGCCGTGCTGGCGGTGATCACGGCCATCGCGGCTGCGGACTATTTTTATGTCCGCCAGAAATGGTGGAAGCGGCAAATGATGACCGTTCAGGAGACGCGCGAAGAATACAAGCAGATGGAAGGCGACCCGCATGTTAAGGGTCGCATCCGCCAATTGCGCCAGGACCGTGCGCGCAAACGCATGATGGCCGCCGTTCCCGACGCGACCGTGGTCATTACCAACCCGACCCACTTCGCGGTGGCGCTGAAATACGACAAGGGCATGGCCGCGCCCAAATGTGTCGCCAAGGGCGCCGATGCGGTGGCTTTCCGCATTCGTGAACTGGCCAAGGATCACGATGTCCCGATTGTCGAAAATCCGCCACTCGCACGTGCTCTGTTCGCCTCTGTGGATATCGACGAGACGATACCGACCGAGCACTTCAAGGCGGTGGCCGAAGTCATCGGCTTCGTGATGCGTCTCAAGAAGCCTGGCGGCGGCTGGCGGCCGAGTGCGTAGTGGCGAAGGTGCCTCCATCCACGGCAAAACGCCCCTTCGGCCTCCCGCCGGGCCGGTCCATTTGCTAGACCTTTTCCCATGTCCCGATTCGGGACGCTACGCAGCGCTCTGGAGCAGAACCCCATGGCATCGACGCCGCTCGGCGAGGACAGCTATCCCGAACCGGTCCTGAATTCAGGGCGGGGTGGCGCAGGGCTGTGGCGTGTGGCCTTGCTGGCCGCGGTGCTGGTTTCGGTCGCTATCGCCTTCTCGCTGTTCGGCGATCGCATTCCGCCCGAACTGGTCATGACCTTTGTCGGCCTGTTATCCGTGGCAGGTGTGTTCTTCCTGTTCGGGCTGGCTGCCGGGCTGTTCCGATTTGCTGCCAGCGAAGACCGGCGGACCCTCAGCCACGCGGTGGTCGACAGCCTGCCCTTCGGCGCCGTGATTGCCGATCGCGAGGGCAAGATCACCTATGTCAATCAGCACTATGGCGGCTTTCCCGGCGCCATGACCAATGGCGTACCGGTTGGCGTTCCCCGCCTGTTTTCGGGTTATGCCGATGCAGGCGAGGCGATCTACAGGCTGTCCAAGGCAGCGCGCGACGGGCGCAGCGCCATCGAGGACATTCGCGTGCCTGGCGGGCTGGGTGGATCGCAATCCGAGGCCGGCCGGGTATTCTGGTATCGCGTGTCGGTGCGGCCGCTGCCGCAGACCGAGGACAGCCGGAAGCCATTGGTGGCGTGGTCGGTCGAGGACATCACCCGCGACCGCGAGAACAACGAGACGGCCTTTCGCGACCTGCAGCGCGCCATCGACTATCTCGATCATTCGCCCTCAGGCTTCTTCTCCGCCGACGCGCATGGCCATATTCAATATCTCAACTCGACCCTGGCCGATTGGCTTGGCTACGACCTGGCCGAGTTCAATGCCGGGCAATTGACGCTCACCGACATTGTGCGCGGCGATGGCGCTTCGCTGCTGATGCGGGGCAGGGGTGACGGGGAAATCCGCACCGAAATCATCGATATCGACCTTGTCCGCCGCAATGGTACGGCCCTGCCGGTGCGCCTGCTGCATCGCGCTGCGCGGCTGGCCGATGGGGAGTTGGGCGAGACCCGGACCCTGGTGCTCGACATGTCGAGCGCGCCGGACACGGAAGAGGAATTGCGGGCCGCCGAAGTCCGATTCTCGCGATTTTTTAACGACACCCCATTTGCGATCGCCACGCTGGACGCCCAGGGGCGGATCGTTCGGACCAATGCGCCGTTCGGGCGCATTTTCCATTGGTCGGGCGAGGACAAGAGCCTGGAACTGCAGCCGCTGAGCGCGCTGATCGGCGAAGGCAGCCGTGACAAGCTCGACAAGGCGTTGGCCGACGCCATGGCGCAACGCTCCGAGGTTGCGCCGGTCGATGCCGCCCTCAGCGTCGAGGGCGATCATGCCGTCCGCCTCTACATTTCGGCCTCCGAGGTCAGCGCCGGCTCGCCCGAGCAGGTCAATGTCTATGCGCTGGACATGACCGACCAACGCAAACTGGAAGCCCAGTTCGCGCAGAGCCAGAAGATGCAGGCTGTCGGTCAACTGGCGGGTGGTGTGGCCCACGATTTCAACAACCTGCTCACCGCCATTATCGGCTTCTCCGACCTGTTGCTGCTCAAGCACAAGCCCGGCGATCCTTCGTTCAACGAGCTGATGCAGATCAAGCAGAACGCCAATCGTGCGGCTGGCCTCACGCGGCAGTTGCTGGCCTTCTCGCGCCGCCAGACACTCAGGCCGCAGGTGCTTGAACTGCCACTGATTGTTGATGACCTGACGGTGCTCCTGAAGCGCATGATCGGCGAGAAGAATAATCTCACGGTCGAGCATGGCCGCAATATCTGGCCGGTGCGCGCCGATGTGGTGCAGCTCGAACAGGTCATCATCAATCTGGTGGTCAATGCGCGCGACGCCATGCCCAATGGCGGCTCGATCACCCTGCGGACTGCCAATGTCACCAAAGCGGAGAGCGAGAGCCTGAGGTTTGAGGGCATGGTAGCGGCGGACTATGTGCTGATCGATGTTGAGGATACCGGCACCGGCATGAGCCCGGAGGTGCTGGCCAAGATCTTCGAACCCTTCTTCACTACCAAGGAGCTGGGCAAGGGCACCGGCCTGGGGCTTTCGACGGTCTATGGCATTGTCAAGCAGACCGAGGGCTTCATCTATCCGGTCTCGACGGTGGGCGTGGGTACGACCTTCAAGATTTTCCTGCCCCGCTATGTGCCGACTGCCGAGGAATCGGCTGCCAAGGCCGCTGCAGCGGCGGCCCCTGCCAAGGACCTAACCGGTCACGAGCGCATCCTTTTGGTCGAGGACGAGGAAAGCGTGCGCGCCTTCTCCGCTCGCGCCCTGCGGGCGACCGGATACGAAGTTTTCGAGGCGGACGGGGGCGAGGAAGCGCTCGAAGTGCTTGAAGACCTAGACTACCAAGTCGATCTCATTATTTCCGACGTCGTGATGCCGGAAATGGATGGACCGACCATGCTCAAGGTCATTCGGGACAAGATGCCCAAGCTCAAGATCATCTTCGTTTCAGGCTATGCCGAGGAAAGCGTGCGCCGCGACATCGAGGACGATCAGAGCGTCGACTTCCTGCCCAAACCCTATTCGCTCGACCAGATCAACTCCAAGGTCAAGGAAGTGCTGCGGCGGATGGACAAGGGCGAGTAGCCAATTGTCGGGCCAAGTGAGACACTCGCTTCTTGTCGGGCCAAGTGAGACACTCGCTTCTGGTGGGGGCGAGTATGTTCAGCACGTGATGCTGTTACCCCCCTCATTCCCTCCCCATCAAGGGGAGGGAGGCGCAGGGGCCAGGCGCCGGTGTTCATCGTCTCCCTCCCCCTGTGGGGTGGGATCAAGGGTGGGGTGTCTCACCCAAGGGAGTTGAGGTCGTTCATGACCGCTGTGCCACGCATCGAAGGCCAGTCAGAACTGAATGTATTGGGCGAGCCGCTGCAGCCCTGTTCGCACGACCCGCTAACCGGCTATTTCCGCTCGGGCTATTGCGCGGCAGGCCCGGAAGGGCAGGCGGTGCATCTGGTTTGCATATTGGCGTCCGACGATTTCCTCGCCTATTCGGCCAGCGTCGGCAACGACTTGTCGACACCGCGGCCGGAATTCAATTTCCCGGGCCTGGTTGCCGGCGATCAATGGTGTCTGGTCGCGGCCCGCTGGGCGCAGGCCCATAATGCCGGTAAGGCGCCGCGCGTGTTCCTGCGGAGCACCAACCAGCGGGTGCTGGATCTCATTCCGTTCGAATTTCTAAAGGCTTATGCGATTGATCTGAACTGATGATTCCGCGGGAAGAGGTGCGTTTCACCCCGGCACGCTGGCCAGCAAGCGATCCAAGCTCTGAAAACTCATCTCCATGCCCTCGGCCATGCCCGTCGAAGCGACCATGTCGCGATGGGCCAGCGAAGTATAGGTCAGGGTGTTGACCAGTTTGGTGCCCTGTTCCTCCTGCGCGATGCTCAGTTCGGCGCGATAGGCTGGCCCCATGACGCCGCCGTCGAAGACTTCCTGGCTGTCGATATAGCGGATGGCCTCTATCTGATCGATGTCGCCCGACAGGGCGAGGAAGCCGTTGTCCGGCCCATGCCACTCGAAGCGATAGGAGCCGCCGACGCGTGCGTCATAGGTACAGACCGGCATGGTCCAGCCCTCAGGGCCGGTAAGCCAGCGGCGAATGAGGCTGGGTTGCGTATAGCAGGCATAGACCAGATGCGGCGGTGCCACGAAACCGCGCTCGATGACGATTTGGGTGTCCGTGGGTGTGGTGACTGAGAGGGGATCGCCATATCGCATCGGAAATGCTCCTAGTTCTTGCCCGCTGCTGCCTCCAGGCGCTGCAGTTCATCCAGCAGGTCGTCGAGCCGCCCAAACTGCGCCGACCAGTACTTGCGGTATTCGATCAGCCAGCCGGTGGCTTCGGCCAGGGGCTGTGCCTCAAGGTGGACCGGGCGCTTCTGGGCGTCGCGGCCGCGCGAGACCAGCCCGGCCTTCTCCAGCACCTTGAGATGCTTGGAAATGGCAGGCTGGCTCATGTCGAACGGTTCTGCAAGCTCCATCACCGTCACATCGCCCTCGGCCGCAAGCCGCGCCAGTATGGCCCGTCGCGTGGGATCGGACAGGGCGTGAAAGGTGGCATCGAGACGTGCGGTATCAGCCATGCAGAACAGTCCGGTTACAGAACCAGACAGTTATATCCAGTGGGAGCGAAAACCGTCAAGCGGCGCCGCCGGGAATTGGCGTGCCCTCGGCAAGCAGGCCTTCTTCGGCCAGGGTTGACCAGAGCGCTTTCGGGATCTTGACGTCCCACCAGCCCAGAATGCCATCGAGTTCTTCTGGCGAACGCGGGCCGGGCAAGACATTGCAAACGGCCGGGTGGGTGAGGGGGAATTGCAGCGCGGCGGCGGGCAGGGGCACGTTGAACGATTTGCAGACCGCCTCGATGGCGCGGACGCGGGCGACCACATCATCCGGCGCCTTGGCATAGTTGAACTTGTCACCACCCACCAGAATGCCGGAATTGAACGGGCCGCCGACCACCACGGAGGCCTTGCGCTCGATGCAGGTGGTCATGAAAGGCGCCAGGGCTGTCTGTTCGAGCAGGGTATAGCGGCCAGCCAGCAGGAACACGTCCCAGTCGCCGAGGTCGAAAGCGTCCATGCACACCTGCCACTCATTGACCCCCAGGCCGATGGCCTTGACTGCGCCGCTGTCACGCAATTCGCGCAGAGCCTTGTAACCACCCGTGGCGAGCTGGTTCCAAAGTGGCTTATTGCCCTCTACGCCATGGGTCATGGCGCCGATATCGTGCACATAGAGGATATCGACCCGCTCCAGCCCCAGCCGTTGCAGGCTGTCTTCATGCGACCGCATGACTCCGTCATAGGAATAGTTATAGACCTGGTCGAAGGGCAGCGGATCGACCCAGTTCCCCTTGTCCTGCACGGCCGGGTCCACCGGCCGCAGCTGTCGTCCGACCTTGGTGGATATGATGGGGCGCGGGCTGGCCTCGCGGACCACTTCGCCCACCAGGTGCTCGGAACGCCCCAGGCCATATTGGGGGGCGGTATCGACATAATTGATTCCGGCGCTCAGGGCATGACGCACGGTGGCGCGAGCCTGATCGGCCGGAACCGCCGAGAAGATGCCGGCCAGGCTGGCGCCGCCCAGACCCAGTGTCGTCATCGCCAGATCGGTCTGGGCAACCCGGCGTTTCTCGAAGCTGCGTGTGGTCATGTCATCCTCCCGTAAGCCTGGGCGATAACTGACATGTTAGTTGATCCGAGTAAAGCAGGAAGCCTTGCGGGGCGCATAAAGGCCCGCGCCGGCTATTCTTTTCGCTTGCGTGCCGCCAGCACGATAAGAGCGACCCCCGCCAATATGGCGAAAAGGACGATCGCGAAGCCCGAATACAGCCAGAAAATATCCATGGTCAGCTCTCCGGAAGTTTCCGGAGAGCCTATGAGCGTTGGTCCCGTTCTGCTTGACGAAGGTCAAGGAATGCAGGGGTTGTGGCAGGTCTAGTAGAGCCCGCCGATCACCACCGGCTTTTCCTCTTCCACCCGCACCGGATTGCGCAGGGCCAGTCCGAACTGGCTTTCCTCGATTTCAAAGACGTCGTCGGGCTTGGTCGAGATGCCGTCGGCGAAGCTCAGTGTCGCAGTGCCGAACATGTGCACGTGCACATCGCCAGGCTGGCAGAACAGGTCATATTTGAAGTGGTGGTATTCCAGATTGGCGATGGTGTGGCTCATATTGTCCTCGCCACTGAGGAAGGGTTTTTCCCATAGCACCTGGCCATCGCGGAAGATGCGCGACATGCCCTCAATGTGCCGTGGCAGATCACCGACGCGCAGTTCGGGCCCAAAGGAGCAGGCGCGTAGCTTGGAATGGGCCAGGTAGAGATAGTTGATCCGCTCGGTGACGTGATCGGAGAACTCATTGCCCAGTGCAAAGCCCAGGCGGCGCGGGCGGCCTTCAGGGTCGATGACATAAATACCGGCGATTTCCGGCTCCTCGCCGGCATCGAGTGCGAAGGAGGGGGAGGGGATGGCCTGTCCCGGATTGACCACGATATGGCCGTTGCCCTTGTAGAACCATTCAGGCTGCACGCCCTTTTCGCCGGGCGCGGGCTTGCCGTTTTCCAGCCCCATGCGGAACATCTTCATGCTGTCGGTCAATTCGCCAGCCGGCTTTTCGCCGTTGGTCTTGTGCATGGCGTCGCGGGTGGCCGCAGACCCCAGATGGGTCAGGCCCGTGCCCGTCACATGCAGATGGGCCGGATCGGGATGGTCGATCGGAGCGAGCAGGCGCCCCTCCTTGGCGAGCAATTGCTTGTCGATCGTCTCGCCAACGCCGCGAGCCTCGACCGCGGCCGGCAAGCCGCCGACGGTAGAGAACGCGCCCTGAACCAATTCATAGACGCTGGTCACGCCCTTGACCTGCCGGGTCTGCCCGTCATTGGTCACGCCGACGGCGCGGTTTCCCTTGTCATCATAATATTGGATCAGGTGCATGAGCGGTCCCCGGTTGGCAATTGGCGGCATAAAACGTGCCCCGGGGCCAACTGTCCAGTCAAAAATCATACTTTTTTACGGCGACTGACCGGGCAGCAGAATCGCCTTATCTCCGGGGTGGAAGCGTCTCCGATGTGAAATCGCGATGTTCTCATTTTGTCTCTTGACGGTGCTGAAACAAAATGAGAACAAATAAAGCACGAATAGAACACAGCCAACATCAGCCACCTCTCGTTGCATGGGCTCCGGGAGCGTGAAATAAGGAGACAGCAACATGGCAGCTTCGCCGCTTCGCGTCGTTGAGGGTGGATCGATGGATAAGGACAAGGCTCTTGCGGCGGCGCTGAGCCAGATCGAGCGGAATTTCGGCAAGGGCTCGATCATGCGGCTGGGCGAAAACCAGGCCGTTGAGGTCGAGGCGATCTCGACCGGGTCGCTGGGGCTGGACATTGCCCTGGGCATTGGCGGCCTGCCCAAGGGTCGAATCGTGGAAATCTTCGGGCCGGAAAGCTCCGGCAAGACGACGCTGGCGCTGCATGTCATTGCCGAAGCGCAGCGCAAGGGCGGTATCTGCGCCTTTGTCGATGCCGAGCATGCGCTGGACCCGGTCTATGCCCGCAAGCTGGGCGTCAATGTCGATGATCTGCTGATCTCGCAGCCCGACGCAGGTGAGCAGGCTCTGGAAATCACTGATACGCTGGTGCGGTCGGGCGCGATCGATGTTCTGGTGGTCGACTCGGTGGCCGCGCTGACGCCGCGAGCCGAGCTGGAGGGGGAGATGGGTGACAGTCTGCCCGGTCAGCAGGCCCGTCTGATGAGCCAGGCCATGCGCAAGCTCACCAGCTCGATCTCCAAATCCAAGTGCCTGGTCATCTTCATCAATCAGATCCGCATGAAGATCGGCGTCATGTATGGCTCGCCCGAGACGACGACGGGCGGCAATGCGCTCAAGTTCTATGCTTCTGTGCGCCTGGATATCCGCCGCATCGGCGCGATCAAGGATCGCGAAGAGGTCGTTGGCAACCAGACCCGCGTCAAGGTGGTCAAGAACAAGCTGGCGCCGCCGTTCCGCCAGGTGGAATTCGACATCATGTATGGCGAAGGCATCTCCAAGACCGGCGAATTGCTCGATCTGGGCGTCAAGTCCGGCATTGTCGAGAAGTCCGGCGCCTGGTTCTCCTGGGACAGCCAGCGCCTGGGTCAGGGCCGGGAGAACTCCCGCCAGTTCCTCAAGGACAATCCCGAGATTGCCGCCACTATCGAGCAGGGTGTGCGTGAGAGTTCGGGCCTGTTGGGCGAAGTGCTGCTGGTCGATGGTGGCGACGATACCGACAGCACTGATGACTGAGCGTCATTGACCCATCCCATGCAAGGCTTGAGGCACCGGTTCTCCGGTGCCTTTTTCTTGCCTTTTTGGCGGGGTGCGGCGCGCCGCAATGCTGGACAGGCCCGAGTTCTGCGGGATAGAAAGCGTCAAATTTCGTCCAAGGACGCGTCCGTGTCCTCGCCCAAGAAAGCCTTTGCATGACCAGCGTAAACGATCTTCGCTCCAGCTTTGTCGGTTACTTTGCCCGGAACGGTCACGAGGCCGTCGCCTCGAGCCCGCTGGTGCCGCGCAACGACCCGACGCTGATGTTCACCAATGCGGGCATGGTGCAGTTCAAGAACGTCTTTACCGGCGTGGAAAAACGTCCCTATTCGACAGCGGCGACGGCGCAGAAATGCGTCCGGGCCGGTGGCAAGCACAACGACCTGGACAATGTGGGCTTCACCGCGCGCCACCACACCTTCTTCGAGATGCTGGGGAATTTTTCCTTCGGCGACTACTTCAAGGACCGCGCCATCGAGCTGGCCTGGAACCTGCTCACCAAGGACTGGGGCCTGCCCCGGGAAAAGCTCATGGTCACCGTCTACCAGGACGATGACGAGGCCATGGAGCTCTGGAAGAAGATCGCGGGCCTGTCTGAAGACCGCATTGTGCGCCTCGGCGCCAAGTCGAACTTCTGGCAGATGGGCGATACTGGTCCGTGCGGTCCGTGCTCGGAAATCTTCTATGATCACGGCGACCAGATCTGGGGCGGCCCTCCCGGCTCTCCGGAGGAAGATGGCGATCGCTGGATCGAGATCTGGAACCTGGTGTTCATGCAGTTCGAGCAGCATGCCGATGGCAGCCGCACGGGTCTGCCACGCCCCTCCATCGATACCGGCATGGGACTGGAACGTATCGCCGCCGTGATGCAGGGCGTGCACGACAATTACGACATCGATCTGTTCAAGGCGCTGATCGGGGCGGCCGCCAATGCCACCAATGCCGACGTCAACGGCCCGGGCAATCGCAGCCTGCGCGTGATTGCCGACCATTTGCGCTCGATGAGCTTCCTCATTGCCGAAGGCGTGCTGCCGTCCAATGAAGGACGTGGTTATGTGCTCCGCCGCATCATGCGTCGGGCCATGCGCCATGCGACCTTGCTGGGCGCCAATGAGCCGGTGATCCACAAGCTCGTGCCCACCCTGGTGCGCGAGATGGGTCAGGCCTATCCGGAGCTCAGCCGCGGTGAGGCCATGATCACAGAGACCGTGCGCCTGGAGGAAGGCCGCTTCCTCAAGACGCTGGGCCGGGGCCTGCAGATTCTGGAAGCCGAGACGGCCGGATTGGGCGAAGGTGCCGTGCTGGATGGCGCCACCGCCTTCAAGCTCTACGACACCTATGGTTTCCCCCTGGACCTCACCCAGGACGCCCTGCGCTCGCGCAATATTTCGGTCGACCAGGCCGGGTTCGACGCGGCCATGGCCCAGCAGAAGGCGGAGGCCCGGAAGAATTGGGCCGGCTCGGGCGAGGCTGCGACGGATACGGTCTGGTTTGGACTGGCCGACAAGCTCGGCCCCACCGAGTTCCTTGGCTATGAGACCGAGACGGCAGAAGGCGAAATCAAGGTGCTGCTGATCGATGGGGCGGAGGTTTCGTCCATCTCGTCTGGCCAGGAAGGGATCGTGGTCGTCAACCAGACCCCCTTCTATGGTGAGAGCGGCGGTCAGGTCGGTGATACCGGGGTCATCAAGGGCGAGGGCGTGGTGGCCGAGGTATCCGACACCGGCAAGCACCACGGCGTCTTTGCGCACCGGGTCAAGGTCAGCGAAGGGACGCTCAAGGTCGGGCAGGCGGTCGAGCTGGTGGTTGATCACGATCGGCGCTCGTCCATCCGCGCCAATCACTCGGCCACGCACCTGCTGCATGAGGCGCTGCGGATCGTTCTGGGTGACCACGTCGCCCAGAAGGGTTCCCTGGTGTCGCCTGATCGCCTGCGTTTCGATTTCGTGCACACCAAGCCGATGACGCCGCAGGAAATGGCTGAGGTCGAGGACATCGCCAACGCCATCGTGTTGCAGAACACCCCGGTCGAGACGCGGCTGATGGGCGTGGAAGAGGCCAAGGAGTCTGGCGCCCGCGCGCTGTTCGGCGAGAAATATGGCGACGAGGTGCGCGTGGTCTCCATGGGCGAGCCCACGGGCAACGGCCTTGGCTGGTCCGTCGAGTTGTGCGGTGGCACGCATGTGCGTCGCACCGGCGATATCGGCCTGGTTTCGGTGGTTTCCGAGGGTGCCGTAGCTGCCGGCGTGCGCCGGATCGAGGCATTGACCGGCAATGCAGCGCGTCATCGCGGCAATACCAATACGGCCATTGTCGCATCGGCCGCCGGCCTGCTGCGTTCGGGCACCAGCGAGGTGCTGGACCGCATCGAGGCCTTGCAGACCCAACTCAAGAGCGCCGAAAAGGCGCTGGCCGACGCCCGGCAAAAGCTGGCCCTTGGCGGGGGCGGCGCAGCCGGCAGCGCGAGCGAGACCGTTAACGGCGTGACCTTTGTCGGTCGGGTCGTGGAAGGCGTCGCCGCCAAGGACATCAAATCGGTCGTCGACGCCGAAAAGAAGCGCGTCGGGTCTGGCGTAGTCGTTATGGTGCTCAAGGGCGAAGACGGCAAGGGCACGGTGGCCATTGGCGTGACTGACGATCTGACCGAGCGCTATGCCGCGGGCACCCTGATCAAGTCCGCCACGGCCGCTCTTGGCGGCCAAGGCGGGGGTGGACGGCCCGACATGGCGCAGGGCGGTGGGCCCGATGGCTCCAGGGCCGACGAGGCTATCGCCGCCATCCGGGCGCTGCTTTGATCTGCAGATAAGCGAAAATTCTAGCGATGCCGTTCAGCGTGCTACCATGCTGAACGGCGCTTTGCGTTTCGTCGGCCTGCCAATCGCGCTAGTATTGTCCCTTAGGTAGGGAAAGTCGGCGAGGATGAGCGGACGATCAACTATCCTGTCCGAATGTGCCGCCGTGGCGTGCTGTGGTCCTGGCGCTCCACTGAGGAGTCTTGCGCATTTCGCTGAGGCAACAGGTTTCGGTCTTTTTGTTCATCACCAGGATGCGGCCGAGTTGGGCCGGCGCAAGGTGCCCAACCTCTTCTTCCTCTTGCATTTCGGGACCGAAGATGCGGAGAAGGCCGACATGCTCGCCCGGCTGCGGCGTTATCCTTCGCCCCGCGTCAGATTGGCGCCGATCATCCTTGTGGCGCAGGATTGCGATGCCGACACTTTCCTGCGCTACGTGCAGATGGGCTTCGATGACATTCTGTGCCTGCCGGACAGCGCCGAATTGCTGGTGGACCGGCTGATCGGCCAGCTCAATCACGACATCGTCTATATCGAGACGGCCGACTATCTGGGGCCTGACCGGCGGCGGATGGAACTGCCGGGTGCCGGTCACGCCAATCGCGTCTCGAATGCTCATCTCCATACACGGCTGATCATTCACCGCAGCTTGTCGAACGGCCCGGCCGTCCTGCAGCGGCAGGATCATTGGGACACCATCGTCTACTGATCACGCTGCACGCTACTGCCCGATGCGGAAGAAGAAGATGCGTGGCTTCCAGCGGATGCGCGGCTGCTCACTGAGGACGTTGAGCAGGCCGGCACTGACCACGATGACCATGCCCACAATGGCGATCCAGTCAGGATATTCGCCAAAGAACAGGGCGCCGAACAGGATGGCCCAGATCAACTGGCTGTACTGCACCGGCGCAATCAGATTTGCGGGGGTCTGGCGGCTGGCCTGGATAATCAGCAAACCACCCATGCCCCCAAGCAGACCAATTCCCAGCAGGATGGCCAGTTGTTCGATCGATGGCACGACGAAGGATGGCGCCATGAGCACGCCGTTGACAATGGCCGAGTAGAGCACCTGCAACCCCACTAGGCTCACGCGGCGCTCCTTGGGTGCGACATGCCGCAGGATGGTGGTGGTAAGCGCGCCCAGAACGGCCCCGGCCATCATCACGAAGTGGCCGGTTTCCAAAGCCCTCAAGCCTGGCCTTATGACCAGCACCACGCCCATGAAGCTGATGAAGAGCAGCACCCAGCGGTGCAGCGCCACATGCTCGCGCAGCAGCAGCACCGAAAGCAGGGTGACAAAGAGCGGCGTGGTGAAGCCAATGGCGTAAACCTCGGCAAAGGCAATATGGGTGAAAGCGTACATGACGCAGGCCGTGCCCGAGATCGCCGTCAGGCAGCGAAGATGCACCAGCCAGGGATGGTGCAGTCGATACATGTCGCGCCAGCGCTCGCCGCGCTTGGTCAGCATGGCCGGAATGATGGAAAAGCTGGTGGTGAAAAAGGCAATTTCGAAGACAGAAAGGGCGGGGCCCGTCGCCTTGATCAGGGCGTCCGCCATCGAAAAGCTGGCATAGGCCAGAAAAGCCAGAATGACGCCGACGGGCATCCTCAATATCCAAAAATAGGGAAAGACTCGGGGAAGGAACGTCCTACCATACTAGCCATTTGCCCGGCCGTCATTACGGCGCGGAGGGGAAATGACATAGACCAGGGCACTGTCCATTCGGCGTGGCGGTCAGTTGGTCATGGGGCATTGCTTGGGCGGTATCCCGGCCCGGATTGAAAAAGGTGTCGTTCGGGCTGTCGTTGGCACATAGTCTGAACTTGCCGTTCATGCTGGCTTCATCGACCGCATGGCTTTTTCGTGGCGCGGTCGCCGGTGGCGGCGACGATTTTGCTTGGAGGGCGAATTCATGAAGTTATTGCACAAGACCATGCTGGGGATCATTGCCGCCCTGGGGCTGGCTATTCCCGTTATGGCGGCGGAACGCGCCATCATTGTCCTGGATGGGTCGGGGTCCATGTGGGCCCAGATTGATGGCGAGGCGCGCATCACCATTGCGCGGGAGACCCTTTCCGAAGTGCTCTCGGAACTGCCGGCCGATCTCGAATTGGGCCTGATGAGTTATGGTCACCGCGAGAAGGGCAATTGCGGCGACATCGAAATGCTCGTCGAACCGGCGGCAAATACCGGTGCCGCCATCGCCGGGGCAGCCGGGGACATCAATCCCAAGGGCATGACCCCGTTGAGCGATGCTGTGCGCCTGGCGGCGGAAGAGCTGCGCTATACCGAAGAGAAAGCTACGGTCATCCTGATTACCGATGGCCTGGAAACTTGCGAGGTCGATCCGTGCGCGCTCGGCGGTGAGTTGGAAGGGCAGGGCATCGACTTCACCGCGCATGTGCTGGGATTTGGCCTGTCGGATGAGGAAGGCCGCCAGGTGGCGTGCCTGGCTGAAAACACCGGCGGCAAATATCTCTCCGCGCAGGATGGCAATGATCTGGTCGAGGCGCTGACCCAGACCGTGGCAGAGGTTGCGCAGGCTGAGCCCGAAGCAGCGCCCGAGCCGGCTCCCGCGCCGCAGCCGGTTGTGCTCGAAAAGAACTTTACGATCGAGATGACCCTGGCTGAAGGCGGTGACCTGCTCACCGACGAGAATGATGATGCTGTCTATTGGGAGCTCAACCAGGGCGGCGACACGATTGACTATGGCTACGGCATACCGCTCAAGCAGATCGAGCCGGGCGAATACGAGCTTCTGGCGCGCTTCGGCCCGATCGAACAGACCCAGTCCGTTGAAATCACTGCCGAAGAGCTGGCATCCCCCTATTTCGTCATGAATGCCGGCATCGTCATCCTGCGGGCCTACGCCTCTGAGGGCGAGCCGGTTGCCGATGGTGCGGCGCTCAATGTCTATTACGAGGGCGGCGATGACTACGGCTATGGCGAGGGCACGTTCGAGGTGCCGGCTGGCCAAGTGACGGTTATGGCCAAGGTCGGGCAGGGCGAGGTATCCGAAACCTTCGCCCTGGCCGCCGGCGAAACGGTCGAGAAGGATCTGGTCGCCGGAGTTGGCCTGGCGGTCATCAATGGCAGCTATGTCGAGGGCATGGCCATTGAAGATGGCGGCATGGCAGTCAACGTTTACAAGGCGGCAAAGGCAATCGACGGCTCTCGGGAAGAGGTGGGCTACGGCTATGGCCCGGGCAACGAGTATCAGCTGACGCCCGGCGATTATGTCGCCGAGGTACGCATGAACGCGGCGCGCGCCGAGGTGCCTTTCACCGTCGTCGGCGGTGAACGTGTCGAGGTCGATGTGATCATCGACGCGGGCGTGGCCGCTCTTTCCATGCCCGAGGCCAAGTCTTTCCAGGTCTTTTCGGCTCGAAAGGACATTCAGGGCAACCGGGAAGATATGGGTTACGGCTATGACACCGAATATCAGACGACGCTGCCGGAAGGCGACTATGTGGTGGTCACCCGCTACGATGATGACAGCGAGACCGAAACCGCTTTCTCGGTTGTGGCCGGTGAACGCGTAGAGGTGACGGCCCAGAAGGGTGTGGCTAAATCCAAGTCGAAGTAGTTCCGTCCCCGACATGGAAAGGGCGCCACCCGGCGCCCTTTCCTGCAACTAGTTGTCGAAATGAATGTCTCCGCCGCTTGAGGACTCCACGTCCCTTTGCTGCGGATTGCCTTCGATGGTGATGTCGGCACCACTGGAGGCGCGGGCGCGCACCTGCTGGGTGATGCGGACATCGATGTCCGCACCGCTCGAGGCCTCGATCCGTCCCGAGACGGCTTCCAGGGCCTCCGCATCGATATCGGCGCCACTGGAGGCATTGAGCGCAATATCCTCCGCACTGCCGGACAGGGCGATATCCGAACCGCTGGAGGCGCTTGCGGACAGCGCCCGCAACCGCGCCTCCGTCAGTTCGATATTGGCGCCGCTGGAGGCGTCGAGTTCCAGGCTGTCGGACATGATGTCAACCAGTTCGATGTCGGCGCCCGAACTGGCCAATGCGCTCTCAAGTGCTGGGACGGAGATGTCGAGGGATACGGCGTTGCCACCGCTCAGGAGCATGCCGACTAGTCCGCCGGAGAGGATGAAATCGAGAAAGTTGCTTTCGATCCGCGCCACCAGAACACCGCCGCGCACTTCGAGTTCGAGCTTGTCCAGCGCATCGGCGCTGCGGGACCGGGCGATGACGGAAAACGTCTCTGCTTGGGTAATTCGCGCCTCGATGCCGGTTGCAATATCAACCCCGGTGAAGCCTGAAAGGTCGAAGTTCTTTTCCTGTCCATGTGCTGCGCCGGTCAAGGCAAGGCCCGTCAATCCGGCCGCGATCAGTGTGGTCCTGGTGGTCATGGTTGTCTCCCTCAATGCACTGATTGGCAGATGGGGACGCGCGGCCCGGTTTCAACGCTTGGCCCGAACGGAAAAGCGCCTTGAGGCTCTTGATAGGCACGTCTTTGTTACCTAAGGGCGCAAGAAAAAGCCGGGGTAGAACCCCGGCTTCAGACTGCTGACAAACCCCTGGCGTTTGCCGGGGGTTTTTGATTCACTGGGTCATGTTGCGAAAACCTGGCCCCGAACAGACGGCTTTAGAGATGGTAACGCTCGAAGAGCTGGTTCCCGCCGACCACCTGCTGCGCAAGATTGAAGCGGTGATCGATTTTTCCTTTATCCATGATCGCGTTGCGGGGCTTTATTGCGCCGACAACGGTCGCCCTGCGCTCGATCCGACGCTGATGTTCAAGGCCCTGTTCATCGGCTACCTGTTCGGCATCCGGTCCGAGCGGCAATTGGTGCGCGAGATTACGGTCAATGTGGCCTATCGCTGGTTCCTGCGGCTCAAGCTGACCGAGAAGGTGTTCGATGCCTCGACCTTGAGCCAGAACCGACGGCGACGCTTTACCGATCCCAGCGTGGCCCAGGATATTTTTGATGCCATCCTTGAGCAGGCCATCGGCCATGGGTTGGTGGATGGAACGGTGCTCTACACCGACAGCACGCATCTGAAAGCCAATGCCAACAAGGGCAAGTACGATCTGGCGCTGGTCGTCAAGTCGCGGGCGGACTATTGGGCCGACCTGGACCAGGCTGTCGAGGCGGACCGGGCGGCCCACGACAAGGCGCCGCTCAAGCCGGCCGAGCGCCAGGCCGAGCACAAGCAGACCAAGATCAGCCGCACCGATCCGGAGGCTGGGTACATGGTGCGCGAGGGCAAGCCCAAGGGCTTCTTCTATCTCGATCATCGCACGGTGGATGGTCGGCTCGGGATCATTACCGACACCCATGCCACCCCCGCCAATGTGCATGACTCGATCGTCTACCTGTCGCGCCTGGACCGTCAGCGCGAGCGTTTTGGCTTTACGGTCGGGGCGGTGGGGCTGGATGCCGGCTATGCCACTGCCGGGATTGCCCGAGGTCTTGAGGAACGGCACATCCTGGGCGTGACCGGCTATCGCAACCCCACCCCGCCCAAGCCGGGCATGATGCGCAAGTCGCTCTTTGCCTATGACGCTCAGGCCGATGGCTATCGCTGCCCCCAGGGGCAAGTGCTGGCCTACGCGACCACCGATCGCAATGGCTACAGGCACTATCGGAGCGACCCCGCCATCTGCCGGACCTGCCCCTTGCTGGCCTCGTGCACCTCAAATGCCAAGGCCCAGCGCACCATCACCCGCCATGTCTGGACCGAAGCGCGCGAACGGGTTGATGCCCACAGGCTCACCGATTGGGGCAAGGCGGTGTACAAACGACGAAAGGAGACGGTGGAGCGATCCTTCGCCGATGCCAAGCAATTGCATGGTCATCGCTATGCCCGGTTCCGAAGTTTGTGGCGCGTCCGCGTCCAGTGCCTGCTCGCCGCCGCTGCCCAAAACATCAAGAAAATCGCCCTCACCCTGACCAAAGTCCCAACACCGAGACCCGGTTAAGGCGAGCAAAGCCTCACACCAATGATCCGCTCGGCAAAAACCGCCGCAAACAAAAACCCCGCCGCCAAAGCGATGGGGTTCGTCAACAGTCTGAG
>Ga0207814_100265_pt1 | contig 41507 bp, 31 predicted proteins | sample TtaePargueraPR_7_FD_187755 | JGI IMG/M metagenome (GOLD analysis project Ga0207814, IMG submission 187755) | Aerobic enrichment media microbial communities from Bioluminiscent Bay, La Parguera, Puerto Rico - Tt and P1 (2) (SPAdes) | ecosystem: Environmental > Aquatic > Marine > Unclassified ... | reverse complement strand
CGATAAATCTATTTCTGGCCGAGGCCAGATTGTCGATCCGTCGCTCCGCAAGCACCCACACATATTGCTTGATCGAATTTTTAAACAACTCAGCGTGGCGCCAGGCCCTCACTGTGGGATGCGCATTTTACACATCCAATCTGCTGAAGCAAGCGCTTTTTGCAGACTTCTTTGAAGTGCGAAACCGTTAAAAATCAACGCTTTCTGGCACTTCGGTCACCGCTTCCGGCGACCCGTTGAAGTGGCGCGCATTATAGCGACCTCTTCAACCTTGGCAAGCGCTTTCTGAAATTCTTTTTAAGAGAAAAACTCTTTGAAAATCAGAGGCTTAACCCACTTCCTCGCCGCGCTTTGCGTTGCCGCTCAAGCAGCGAGGGCGCGAACTATACGAGCCCAGCTGGGGCGACGCAAGCACTTTCTGAAAAAATGTCAGTCCACCGCCCGCCTGCCCCAAGCACCACTCGTTCCGGATCTTTGTTCCGGAGCGCAGTAAACCCGCGGCCACCGAAGTCAGACCGCCACTTTCGTGTGGGGGATTCCTTGAGAATAGTGTGGGGACAGCAAACTGCCAAACGGTAGAAAAGGAAATACCGGCCAACCCCGCAGGGCTGGCCGCAGCGCATCGCGTTTACTGCTCGCCAGTCTTCTTAGCGCTGTCAGAGCTGCTGTCGGGCGTGGTCCCGGACTCGTCATCAGCAGCCTGAACCTCGACTGCCTTGCGCCGCCCGCGGACCGCGGCCCAGGCCCAGACAGCCGGGCCGGAGAAGGTATAGATGATCGCGATCACCAGCAACACTCGCGGCGGGTCTATGGTCACCAGGCTGAACACCAGAATGATGGCAAGCATCATCACAAAGGGGACACGCCCCTTGAAGTCGAGCTTTTTGAAGCTGGTATAGCGGAAGTTCGACACCATCAGCAGGCCCGCCGCCACCGTGACCAGCGCGGCAACGATAGCCAGACCGGTACCGATCTCCGCGTCGTGCCCCGCCCACACCATGCTGGCGACAATGGCCGCGGCGGTGGGGCTTGCCAGCCCGATAAACACGCCCTTGTCCACGGTATCCACCTGGGTATTGAAGCGCGCGAGCCGCAGCGCCGCGCAGGCCGCGTAGAGGAATGCGGCCGCCCAGCCGAGCTTGCCCAGAGGCCCCAGCCCCCAGCTGAAAACAACCAATGCGGGCGCCAGGCCAAACGAAACCATATCCGACAGGGAGTCATACTGTACGCCGAACGCACTCTGGGTATCGGTGAGACGCGCCACCCGACCGTCGAGTCCGTCAAGAATCATGGCCGCGAAGATGGCGATCGCCGCCGCCTCGAAATTGCCATTCATCCCGGCGATGATCGCGTAGAAACCACTGAATAGTGCACCGGTGGTGATGAGGTTCGGCAGCAGGTACACCCCTTTTGCACGGACCTTTTTACCACTTGCGGAAACTTCTTCTTCCACATGCTCGTCCACAGGCAGACGGATTTCCTCTTCGGACCGCAGGCTTTCCCCCTGATCGTCCTTCTTATCGCTCATACAAGCTTCCTTCAACACTGGAATTGGTTAGATACCCGGAGTGTACAGTGGCGCACCGGCAAAAAAAAAGCGGCGGGACCGCAAAGTCCCGCCGCTTTTTACCCGAAAGCCAGTGTTTAGCTGTTGCCTTCGGTCTTGTCGATGATCTTGTTCGCCTTGATCCAGGGCATCATCGAGCGCAGTTTGACGCCGACCTCTTCAATCTGGTGCTCACTGCCGATACGGCGCTCTGCTTTCAGGCGCGGCTGACCAGCGAGGGATTCCAGCATAAAGTCCTTGGCGAATTTACCGGTCTGAATATCCTTCAGAACGCGCTTCATTTCCGCCTTGGTTTCTTCGGTCACAATACGCGGGCCGGTGACATAGTCGCCGTACTCTGCAGTATTGGAGATAGAGTAGCGCATATCCGCGATACCGCCCTGGTACATCAGGTCGACGATCAGCTTCAGCTCGTGCAGGCACTCGAAGTAGGCCATTTCCGGCGCGTAACCCGCTTCGGTCAGAGTCTCGAAGCCCGCCTGGACCAGTGCGGAAACACCACCACACAGAACCGCCTGCTCACCAAACAGGTCGGTCTCGGTCTCTTCGCGGAAGTTGGTCTCGATGATACCGGAACGACCACCGCCATTGGCGGAGGCATAGGACAGCGCCAGCTCTTTGGCGTTGCCGGAGGCGTTCTGGTAGATCGCGATCAGGGTCGGAACACCGCCGCCTTCCAGGTAGGTAGAGCGCACGGTGTGACCCGGGCCTTTCGGCGCAATCATGATCACGTCCACGTCTTTCGGCGGCTCGATCAGCTCGAAGTGCACGTTGAAGCCGTGGGCAAACGCCAGCGCAGTGCCGGCCTTCAGGTTCGGGGCAACCTGCTCGCGGTATACCGCCGCCTGATACTCGTCCGGGGTCAGGATCATGACCACATCTGCGTCTTTTACCGCATCGGCCACTTCCGCCACGCGCAGGCCTGCTTTCTCAGCCTTGGCCCAGGAAGCGGAGCCTTTGCGCAGGCCGACAACCACGTTGCTCACGCCGGAATCTTTCAGGTTGTTGGCGTGGGCGTGGCCCTGAGAACCGTAACCAATGATGGCTACAGTCTTGGATTTGATCAAAGAGAGGTCACAATCTTTATCGTAATAAACTTGCATAACTTACTTCCTACGTAATGTGCTTTAAAAAGTCGCCCCGGGCTGCTCGCCCGGGAACTGTGGCTTTGACGCTTAGATACTGAGAATTTTTTCGCCGCGGGCGATTCCGGAGACCCCGGAACGAACCACTTCCATAATGGTGTGTTCGCCCAGCGCCTGTAAAAAAGCGTCCAGTTTTTCACTGGTACCCGATACCTGCACCGTGTACATGTTGCTGGTGACATCGACGATCTGGCCGCGGAAGATATCCACACTGCGCTTGACCTCGTCACGCTGTGCCCCGGTCGCGCGCACTTTCACCAGCAGCAGCTCGCGCTCGATATGTGAACCCTCGGTAAGGTCCACCAGTTTTACCACATCGATCAGCTTGTTCAGATTCTTGGTGATCTGTTCGATCTTGTGGTCATCCCCGATGGTGGTCAGCGTCAGGCGCGACAGGGTCGCGTCTTCGGTTGGCGCCACAGTGAGGCTTTCAATGTTGTAGCCCCGCTGGGAAAACAGGCCAACCACCCGCGACAACGCACCGGGTTCGTTCTCCATCAGAACTGAAATGATTCTGCGCATTTGTGTCTACCTCCCTTTACGTCCGTTCCGTCTTGCTGAGCCACATATCCCGCATGGAGCCATTCGGCATCACCTGCATGGGATAGACGTGCTCAGTCGGATCGACGTAAACATCGATAAACACGGTGCGATCCTTGATCGCGAAGGCCTCGGTCAGCTTGCCGTGCAGCTCATCGCGATGCTCGATCTTCATACCGAGGTGTCCGTAGGCTTCTGCCAGCTTGATAAAGTCCGGCAGAGACTCCTCGTAAACGCTGTTGGACAGACGGCCCTCGTACTGCATTTCCTGCCACTGCTTCACCATTCCGAGCGCCTGGTTATTCAGGCACAGGATTTTCACCGGCAGGTTGTACTGGGTGGCGGTAGACAGCTCCTGGATACACATCTGGATACTGCCTTCACCGGTCACACAGACCACCTCGGCATCAGGGTGGGCGGCCTTCACCCCCAGCGCCGCGGGCAGACCAAAGCCCATGGTGCCGAGGCCACCGGAGTTGATCCAGCGGCGGGGCTTGTCGAACAGGTAGTACTGGGCGGCAAACATCTGGTGCTGGCCGACATCGGATGTGACGTAGGCATCACCATTGGTAATCTGGTGCACCGCACTGATCACCTCCTGCGGCATGATCATGTCGCCATCGGTGCGATAGCGCGGCGCCGTGTAGATGCCGTGGCGCTCGCGCCAGTCGTCGATCTGGCGCCACCAGTCGACGATGGCAGACTGATCCGGCATCTCCTTGGCCGCCTTCAGCATTTCCAGCATCTCCTTCAGAACCGACTGCACGGTGCCCACAATAGGCACATCGGCGGTAATGGTCTTGGAGATGGAGGCCGGATCCACGTCGATATGGATCACCTTGGCCCCGGGGCAGAACTTGTTCGGGGTGTTGGTTACCCGGTCGTCAAAGCGCGCCCCCACGGCCAGGATCACATCCGCGTGATGCATGGCGGTATTGGCCTCGAAGGTGCCGTGCATGCCGAGCATGCCCAGGAAACGCTTGTCGGTACCCGGGTAGGCACCCAGCCCCATCAGTGTGTTGGTCACCGGATAGTTCAGGCGTTGGGCCAGCTCGGTGAGCAGCTCAGAACCATCGCCCTGCACCACACCGCCACCGGCGTAAATCACCGGACGCTTGGCCGACAGCAGCAGCGCAACCGCTTTGCGGATCTGGCCAGTATGGCCCTTGCCCGCAGGGGTATAGGAGCGCATGCGCAGCTTTTCCGGGTATTTGTACGGATAGCGGTCCACGGGGTTGGTCACATCTTTGGGGATATCGATAACCACCGGGCCGGGACGGCCGGTCGAGGCGATATAAAACGCCTTCTTGACCACCTCGGGGATGTCTTCCGCTTTTTTGACCAGAAAGCTGTGCTTCACGATCGGGCGGGAACAGCCCACCATATCGGTTTCCTGGAAGGCGTCTTCACCAATCTTGTCAGAGGGCACCTGACCGGAGATCACCACCATCGGGATGGAATCCATATAGGCGGTCGCGATACCAGTGATCGCATTGGTGGCACCGGGACCGGAGGTCACCAGCACCACACCGGTCTTGCCCGTTGCGCGGGCGTAGCCGTCCGCCGAGTGGGTTGCCCCCTGCTCGTGACGCACCAGCAGGTGCCTGATGCCCTTCTGCCGAAAGATGGCATCGTATATATGCAGTGCCGAACCGCCGGGATAACCGAAAATCAGGTCTACCCCTTCATCCTGCAGCGCGCGAACCAACATATCGCCGCCGGAGAGTAATTCCACTTGAGCCCCCTCAAAATTTCCCAATTCTTAGGATCCGCATCATCCACAAACCACAGAACAGCCGGATGGCGCGAAAGCCAGACGGCGATTCTAAAGGAAAAGCGTGATAAATATCAGCCTTAAACGCAGATTTAGCCCGTTTTTTAGGATAGCTTAACGGCAACGCCAAATTTGCGCGGTCCCCGACCGGTAGCGGAACCGGGATGCGGGCACCAAGGCCTCCAGATGGGGAGGACCTCCTCGGCAGGAGGTGGTGAGCGCTTAACCCACCGGGGAGAGTGCGGACCGCAGGGTGTTGCGGGAACATCTATTTCGCCGAGCGAGGCACAAATTGTCCAGTTTGTGACCCGGGTGTCAACCGCAGAACGGCCGCTGTGCTACCCCTGCCTCCTTTCCGGCAAACAAACTGTTAACTGGGTTGCGAGATCCCCGCCCCTGCCCGTTACAATGCAGGCAGTGAGTCGATTTCGCGCCAGCGCCAGGCAAGCACCGCGGACTCCTACCTGGCGCCGGCAATGCGCCGACAAGACACAGCAGTACCGACAAAAACAGTAACAACAATATTCACAGTTCAAGGCGACTCTCTCATGCGCACTATTGTCACAACACTCTCACTGTCACTGAGCCTGCTGGCGGCGACCGTCCAGGCCGATGGGATCTACAAGTGGGTGGATGAGGACGGTGTGGTGCACTTTGGCTCGCAGCCCCCTCAGAAGGAACAGGTAGAGGTGGTGAAGGCCCCCAAATCCGAACGTTACAAGCGCTGGCAGGAAGAGCAGCAGGCCCTGCTCACCCAGAAGAAGATGGCGACCGCCGCCAAAACCGAGAATGACGCGGCATCCACTCAACCAGAGCCACAGGCAACGCGTGAAAGTGCGGACGACCGCACCGCCGAAGCGGAAATGGCCGCGCGCGCGCAACGTTGCCGCAGCGCACAGCAACGTCTTCAGGAACTGGAAAGCCACGCGCGGGTGCGCGAGGTGGACGCGAGCGGCAGCTACCGCGTATTACCGGAAGAGGAGCGGCAGCAGCGCATTCAGCAAACTCGCGAGATCTTGCAGACCAATTGCTGAGCGGCCGTCGCAATAGTATTCACGGCCCGGCAGGCACATCTTCCTCTGCCGGGTTTCCTCCCTCCTGCGCTGCAGGCCTCTCCGCGCTGTAATCCCGCCCCAGGTACAGATACATGGCGGGCACCACAAACAGGGTGAACAGCGTACCGATCGTCATCCCCGAGGCCACCACCAGCCCCATGGCAAAGCGGGCTCCGCCACCGGGCCCCGCAGCAATCAGTAGCGGCACCATGGCCAGCACCAGCGAGGCCGTGGTCATAAGAATCGGCCGCAGGCGGATACTGGAGGCCTCCTCGATGGCCTCGCGTTTACTCCTGCCCCGCTGCTGCAGCTGATTGGCGAACTCCACGATCAAAATACCGTGCTTGGAGATCACCCCGATCAGTGTCACCAGGCCTACCTGGGTGTAGATATTCAGTGTGGTCAACCCGAGACTGACAAAGATCATCGCCCCACACACGCTCATGGGCACGGTGACCAGCATGATCAGCGGATCCCGCCAGGACTCGAACTGGGCCGCAAGCACCAGATAGATCACCACCAGAGCAAAGAAAAATGTCAGCAGCAGGTCAGAGCCCTCATTTTTGAACTGGCGAGACTGTCCCGAGTAGTCCGTGGAGTATTCCCGCGGAAGTACCTCCTCCGCCGCAGCCTCCAGAACGCCCAGCGCCTCCCCCAGCGGTATGCCCGGTCGCGGCACCCCGGAGATGGTCACCGCGTTCAATTGCTGAAAGCGCTTCAGCTGCTGCGGCTCGACGGTTTCCCGCAGGCGCACCAGGGTGGATAGCGGCACCAGCGTGCCGTCACCGGCGCGAATGTAGTACTGCTTCAACTGATCCCCGCTGAGCCGTTCGGTCCGCTCGACCTGGGGGATGACCTTGTAACTGCGGTTTTCCAGTGAAAAGCGATTGGTATAAGCCCCGGACATCATCGCACCCAGCTCCCGCGCCAGATCCGCCATGCTGACACCGATGGACGCCGCCTTGTCGCGGTCGATCACCACGGTGAGGCGCGGTTTATCCAGCTTCAGATCCGAATCGAGGAAAATGAATTTCCGGCTCTGAAGGGCTTTCTCCATGATCTCTTCAGCAAACCCCGCGAGGCTGGCAATGGGCTCGGTGGTCCCCACCACGAACTCCACCGGCAGGTTGCCACCGGCGGTGGGCAGACTGGGGGGAACAAAGGTAGCGATTTTAAGGCCGGCGATCTGAGACACCTCATTGTTGATCAGCACCTGCATTTCATGGGTGCCCTTGTCGCGCTTGTTCCACGAGGACAGAACGAAACCGGCGATAGCACTGTTACTGGTATCACCGGACCCACCTACACCGTTCAGCAGAAACAGGTTTTCCACCTCCGGGTGGCGCTCGCGTACGCCGTTGATTTCCCGGGTGTACTGCTCCATGTAATCGATGGTGGCGAAAGAGTCCGCCCTCGCGATACCGAGGACAAATCCGCGGTCCTCTTTCGGTTCCAGCTCACTGGGGGAGGTGATAAACAGGAAGTAACAGCTGGCCAGTACGATCAGCCCAAACAGCAGGATAACGAGGCGCTCTTCCAGCGCACCGTGCAGGCGCCGGCGGTAACCGGACTCCAGGCCGTCCAGGCGCCGCTCCAGCCAGGCCTCGAAGCGATTGCTACGCCGGCCCTGCTGGGGGCGCAGTACCCGCGCCGCCATCATCGGCGACAGCGTCAACGCCACCACCCCGGACAACAGCACGGCCCCTGCCAGCGAAAATGCGAACTCCACAAACAGGGTGCCCGTGAGGCCGCCGAGGAAACCGATGGGCAGGTATACCGCGATCAACGTGGTGGTCATGGCCACAATGGGCCAGGCCAGCTCGCGTGCGCCCTTCAGCGCTGCCTCCTGCGGCGACATCCCCTCCTCGATATGGCGATGCACGTTTTCCAGCACGATGATCGCATCGTCCACCACAATGCCGATCGCCAGCACCATCGCCAGCAGGGTAAGCAGATTGATGGAGAAACCCATCAGCAGCATCAGGAACATTGCACCGACCAGCGACAGGGGCACCGCCACTGCGGGGATGATCACGCTGCGCAGGGATCCCAGAAAAAGGTAGATAACCACAATCACGATCAGCACTGCCTCGACGATGGTCTTGATCACCTCGTTGATGGAGTCCTGGATATATTCGGTGCTGTCATAGGGAATATCGCCGATCATCCCCTCGGGCAGCTGCGGGAAAATTTCGCCGTGCAGCTTCTCCCGCACATCGGCAATGACTTCCAGCGCATTGGCATCCGGCGCCACCTCTACCGCCACAAAGGTCGCAGAGCGACCATTGAAGGTTACCGAGGTGTCGTAAGACTCCGACCCCAGCTCCACTTCGGCCACATCCTCGAGCCGCACCAGCTGGTCGCCGTCGGCGCGTACCACCAGCCGGCGAAAATCCATTTCCGAGGCAATATCCGTGTCCGCACGGATGTCGATGGCGACCCGCGTACCCTTGGTTTTCCCCACTGCCGCCAGCACATTGTTTTGCCGCAGCGCATTGCTCACATCCCCCGGCGTCACCCCTTGGGCCGCCATGGCTTCCGGTCGCAGCCAGATACGCATGGCAAAGGTGCGGTTCCCCAGTAGTGCGGCGCGCTGCACACCGGCCACGGTGGAAAGCTTGGGTTGCACCACACGAGTGATGTAGTCGGTGATCTGGTTGTTGTTGAGGATTTCGGAGGAAAACGACAGGTACATGGCGGCGATCGTTTCACCCACCGCCAGATCCACCGTGGAGTCTTCGGATTCCTCGGGCAACTCATTGCGCAGCTTGTTGACCTTGGCCACTACCTGGGTGAGGACTTCACTGGGATCGTAATCCAGACGCACGTAGGCCTGAATCACCGACGCGCCCTGCACGCTGGTAGACACGATATAGTCGAGCCCGTCGGCACTGGCGATTTCCTGCTCCAGCGGCGTGGTGATAAACCCCTGGACCAGGTCGGAGTCCGCTCCCACATATACGGTGGTCACGGTGATCACCGCGTTTTCCAGCTCCGGGTACTGGCGCACGTTCAATTCGGATATGGAGCGCAGGCCGAGCAGGAAAATAAACAGGCTGACCACGCAGGCCAGTACCGGTTTGCGAATAAAGATATCGGTGAAATTCACGGCACATCCCTGCCTGCAACCAGCGGTCGCTAGCTGTTATCCGGTTTCGGGTTCAGTTGCTCCGGTGGCGGGTTGTCATTGTTGATGATGACCGCCCCTTCGTTGCGCAGTTTGAGCAGCCCGCTGGTGGCCACCTGTTCGCCCGCTTTCACGCCCTCGATAATCTCGATCAGGTCACCGCGCACTTCCCCGGTTTTCACAAAGCGCTTCATGGCGACCCAGTCGGGGGCCTGTATTTCCTCGCCCTGCCGATTCCGCGCTCCGGCATTGGCCTCTCTCCAGGCTGCCTTGTCGGCTTTGCGGATGACAAAAATGGCGTTGCCGTAGGGGGCGTAGCTGATTGCCGTGCGCGGCACCACCGTGACATTGCGGTAGTTTTCCACCTTGACGGAAACATCCGCGAACATACCCGGGCGCAACAGGCGTTCACTGTTTTCCAGAGTGGCCTGCAACACAAAGGTGCGGTTGCGGGGGTCGATGGCGGGGTTGATGGCGGTGATCCGCCCCTCGAAGGTCTTCTCGGGAACGGCGGTCGCGGTCAGGGCGATAGTCTGCCCTTCCTGCACACGGGAAAAATCCTGCTCGGAGAGGGAGAAATCGACATAGATCGGCTGTAGCTGCTGCAGGGATACCACGGCATCGCCGGGGGCCACATTCTGCCCCAGATCAACCTGGCGAATGCCGAGCTGGCCGGAAAAGGGCGCGGTAATGGTGCGCTCGCGAATGGTGGCGCGCTGTACAGCCAGGTTGGCGAGCACCTGGTCCTGTGCGGCTTTCGCCTGATCCAGCTCGCGCAGGGTTGCCACGCCTTTTTCATAGAGTTTGGCAATGCGGTTGTAGTCCCGCTCGGCGAGACGTCGTTCCGCCTCGAGTACTTCGATCTGGGCGGTTTCCGGTGCGGCGGTCAGCCTCGCCAGTACTGTGCCTTTTTTTACCTGCTGGCCGGACTCAAAAAAAATCGCCTCCACTTCCCCCTGCGCCTGGGTGGTCACATCCACACCGTTGACGGCGCGCAGGCTGCCGACCGCGCTCAGGGTATTCTGCCAGCGCTGCTGCTCGGCCCGGGCAGTGGTGACCGTGGCCGGTGGCAACGCCATGCGATCCAGTGCCTGGTTCATCATGAAGTTGCCGAATATCTTGAAGCCAAAGATACCACCGAACACCAGCAGGCAGCCCAGCAGCATCCACAGCATGCGCCGGTTAAAAATTTGCCCTGCCAGTGCCATACATCAGATCCATTGAGGCGTGACCACTTCGTAAAAATTACATGGCGGTGACGCTGCCGGGTATCCACTTGTGAGACACGCCGTGAACCCATCCATGGGGGCTCTGCAAAAACATCCTGTTTTTGAAGGTCTCACAAGTGGATACCCGGCACCATCACCTTCGCAGAAAGTTCGGCGCTATTTAGTGAACACGGCCCTGTCACCTTCGACAGTCGCATGAATGGTATCCCCGGGCGCAAACTTTCCAGAGAGCACATCCTGGGCAAGCGGGTTTTCCAGCCACATCTGGATCGCGCGCTTCAGCGGGCGCGCGCCGTAGACCGGATCGAAGCCGACATCGGCAAGCTTGTTGAGCAGCTCCTCGGAAACCTCCAGTTTGAGGTCACGATCCGCCAGACGGTTGCGCAGGTTCTGCAGTTGGATCTCGGCAATGGAGCGTACTTCCGCGCGGTCCAGCGGGTGGAAGACCACCACCTCGTCGATGCGGTTGATAAATTCCGGGCGGAAGTGATTGCCCACCACATCCATCACCGCGGCCTTCATCTGGCGGTAGTGAATCTCGCTATCCACCTCATCGTCATCTTTGGCGCTGGCGTATTTCTGGATCAGGTCCGAACCAAGGTTAGACGTCATCACCACCACGGTGTTGCGGAAGTCGACGGTGCGACCCTGACCGTCGGTCAGGCGACCATCTTCCAGCACCTGCAGCAGGATGTTGAACACGTCCGGGTGTGCCTTTTCGACTTCGTCCAGCAGCAGCACCGAGTAGGGTTTGCGACGCACGGCTTCGGTGAGATAGCCGCCCTCCTCGTAACCGACATAGCCGGGAGGCGCGCCGATCAGGCGGGCGACCGAGTGCTTCTCCATAAACTCCGACATATCCATGCGTACCATGGCATCTTCGGTGTCGAACAGGAATTCCGCCAGCGCCTTGCACAGCTCGGTCTTGCCCACACCGGTGGGGCCGAGGAACAGGAAGGAGCCGTTGGGGCGGTTGGGGTCCGCGAGACCGGCGCGGGAACGGCGCACGGCGTTGGATACGGCCTCCACCGCTTCGTCCTGCCCGATCACGCGGTCGTGCAGGGCGGATTCCATCTTGAGGAGTTTCTCCCGCTCGCCCTCGAGCATCTTGGATACCGGAATACCGGTCCAGCGGGAAACCACTTCCGCCACTTCTTCATCGGTCACGCGGTTGCGCAACAGCTGGTTGTCGCTGGTATCACTGGTATCGGATGCCAGTTTCAGTTGCTGTTCGAGCTGCGGGATCACGCCGTACTGGATCTCCGACATACGGGTCAGGTCGCCGGCACGGCGCGCCGCGTCCATATCCAGCTTGGCCTGTTCGAGCTTGTTCTTGATATCCGCACTACCGGCGAGCTTGGCCTTTTCCGCCTTCCAGATTTCCTCGAGATCGGCGTACTCTTTTTCGATGCCGTCGATATCCTGCTCGAGCTTCTGCAGGCGTTTTTTCGCCGCCTCGTCGTCCTTGTCCTTTTTCACCGCCTCGCGCTCGATCTTGAGCTGGATCAGGCGGCGTTCCAGTTTGTCCATTTCCTCCGGCTTGGAATCGATCTCCATACGAATGCGGCTCGCCGCTTCGTCGATCAGGTCGATGGCCTTGTCCGGCAACTGGCGGTCGGTGATATAGCGCTGGGACAGTTTGGTGGCGGCAATAATGGCGGAGTCGGTAATGTCCACGCCGTGGTGCACTTCATAGCGCTCTTTCAGCCCGCGCAGGATGGCAATGGTATCTTCCTCGCTGGGCTCGTCCACCAGCACTTTCTGGAAACGGCGTTCCAGTGCCGCGTCCTTTTCAATGTACTGACGGTATTCATTCAGGGTGGTGGCGCCGACGCAGTGCAGTTCACCGCGGGCCAGCGCCGGCTTCAGCATATTGCCAGCATCCATGGCGCCTTCGGCCTTACCGGCGCCGACCATGGTGTGCAGCTCGTCGATAAACAGGATGACGCGGCCTTCCTGCTTGGACAGTTCATTCAGCACCGCCTTCAGGCGCTCTTCAAACTCGCCGCGGAATTTTGCCCCGGCCAGCAGGGAACCGAGGTCGAGGGACAACAGGCGCTTGTCTTTCAGCCCCTCGGGCACTTCGCCGTTGACGATGCGCTGGGCGAGTCCTTCAACAATAGCGGTTTTACCCACGCCCGGCTCACCGATGAGTACCGGGTTATTTTTGGTACGGCGTTGCAGGACCTGGATGGTGCGGCGAATCTCGTCGTCGCGGCCGATTACCGGATCGAGCTTGCCCGCCTCCGCGCGCGCGGTCAGGTCCATGGTGTATTTATCCAGGGCCTGGCGGGCTTCCTCCGCCTGCGGGTCGTTGACCTTTTCATCCCCGCGCACTTTGGTGATGGCGTCCTGCAGATGTTTCAGGTCGCCGTGGGCGTTGAGGATTTTGGATACTTCACCGGCGGCGGAATCAAACGCCGCCAGCAGTACCGTTTCGCTGGCGATAAAGCTGTCGCCATTTTTCTGGGCTTTCTTGTCCGCCAGGTTGAACAGGCGCATCAACTCCTGCGACATACCCACATCGCCGGTGGGTGTGCCGACGGTGGGCAGGCTGTCGAGCCGTTTCGCCAGATCATTGCGCAGGCCATTGATATTGAAGCCGGCCTGGTTCAGAAATGCGGTGACGCTGCCATTGGACTGGTCCAGCAGTGCCTGTAATAAATGTTCGGGGTAAATCTGATTGTGGTCGCGGCCGACGGCGATGGATTGTGCGTCGGCAATGGCGGCCTGCAAGGGGTTGGTCATCCGGTCGATGCGCATGGTGCTGTTACCCTCTCCTGATCATTATCGCGCCGGACAATGAAAGAAGCGGCGCGCGGAAACGCAATGACGAATACAGTCTAGTGCTGTTCTTTTATTTGCGGGCTGGCGGCGGGTTTTCAAGCCTTGGAGGCACGCTGCTTTGAAGCAGGTGAAGTGGCGAAGCTGCACTGGGTGAATGTTTTCGAAACCGCTGTGAATACTTCCCTGTACGCTGCGTCGGCGACGTCCCTGTCGCCGACGCTTTCGAAAACATTCACCCAGCACATCTTCTTAAGTCATTGCGCTTTTACTCCGTAGGGAGCCGGGGCTTCTTCACGAAAAGTCGCTTGATTCTTACTTCTCAATCCAGATCAATGAAGCCATACGCCCGGTATCCCCATCCCGGCGATAGGAAAAAAACTCCGTCTCTTCCGTCACGGTGCAGCGGTCGCCGCCAGACACCTGCGTCACCCCCAGCTCCGCCAGCTCGGCGCGGCCAAGGGCATAGATATCGGCGAGGAAATGGAGCGGTTTTCGGGAGTGTGGCACAAAGCATTTGCCAATGGCCTCAGCGTGGGCTTCACTCATGGACGACTCGAAGGCCGCTTCGAGCACATCGACACCACACTCGAATGCGTCGGGCCCTATGGCAGGGCCGAGCCAGACCAGAAGGTCCTCCGGCGCGCTGGACATGGCGCCGATAGTCTCGCGAATCACCCCGCCGGTCAGTCCGCGCCAGCCCGCATGAATCGCGGCCACTTCCGTGCCATCGCGATTGCACACCAGCAGCGGCAGGCAGTCTGCGGTCAGCACCGCGCACACGACGCCCTTTTCCGCGGAAAAACTGGCGTCGGCGGTGCGCACCTTGCCATCGCTGTGTGCCTGTACCGCCTTGTCGCTGTGAATCTGCTCCAGCCACTGGGGTCCACTGGGCAGCCCCAGCTCCTGTTTCATCTGCTCCCGGTTGGCCGCCACCGCTTCCGGTACATCGCCCACGTGATCCGCCAGATTGAATCCTTTATAGGCGCCCTCACTGTGGCCGTCGCGGCGGAGCGTAACGTAAGCGCGCACGTTGGCCGGGGCGGGCCAGTCGGGCGTGAGGTAGTGATCGGCAGCCATGGGCAGTCCTGTCAATTCGTCGGTTTATATTCAGTGGTTGTCGGCGCGCAGAAGTTCGAGCAGCTGCAGCATATCCTCCGGCATCGGTGCCGACCAGTGCATGGGCTCGGCGGTAACCGGGTGAATCAGCGCCAGCTCCGCCGCGTGCAGTGCCTGGCGGGGGAACTGCTGCAGCGCTTCGATCAGTTCCGGCGCTGCCCCCGTGGGCAGCTTGTTGCGCCCCCCGTACAGGGGATCCCCCACCAGTGGATGGCGGATGTGCGCCATGTGCACGCGGATCTGGTGGGTGCGGCCGGTTTCCAGCTGGCAGCGCACCAGCGTGTGGCCACGGAAGCGCTCCTGCAGGCGATAGTGCGTAATCGCTTCCTTGGCACCGCCCGCCCCCCTGGCCAGCACTGCCATCTTGAGTCGATGGGTGCGGTGGCGCCCCATGGGCGCATCCACGGTACCGCCGCCACTCAGGGTGCCCTGAACGATGGCGTCGTACTGGCGGCTGACGCTGCGCGCCTTGAGCTGATCCACCAGGTCCGCCTGGGCCTGCAGGGTTTTCGCCACCACCATCAGGCCACTGGTGTCCTTGTCCAGCCGGTGCACAATCCCGGCGCGGGGAATATTCTGCTGTCCGGCGCAGTGGGCCAGCAGACCGTTCAGCAGGGTACCGTCGGGATTGCCCGCCGCAGGGTGCACCACCAGGCCCGCGGGCTTGTTGACCACCAGCAGGCTGTCGTCTTCATAGACGATATCCAGGTCCATGGGCTGGGGCTGCCACTCCCCCTGGGGCTCCAGTTCGGCGCGCAATTGCAGCTGTTCACCACCGAACAGCTTGTCTTTGGGCTTGCCAGAGCGCCCGTCAACCGTGAGTTGGCCACCTTTTATCCAGGCCTGCAGGCGCGCGCGCGAGTAGTCAGGGATCAAATCCGCTGCGATCTGGTCAAACCGTTGCCCGGCATACTCGGCCGGGACTTGTATATCGAGTTGTATTTGATTGCTCATCCGAGAGGGTCTAATACTTTGGGCTGGCGGGGACGCTGTGGTTAAATAGCTGCCCTTCGGCCCCCGGTGAATTTTGGGCGGCTAGTTTAATAAGGTTGAGACAAATAATGATAGAGCGAGGGGCGATGTGGTCCTGGAATAATCAGGCCTGGAAGACGCTATTGCTGGCACTGCTGGCGGTATTGGTGGCCTCGTGCGCCAGTACGGACGAGGAAGAAGAGGGTTTGCCCTCCGGTAACCGCACCGAGCAGGCCTTTTATGAAGCTGCCCAGCGGCAGCTCAAGTCCAGCCAGTGGGAGCTGGCAATCAAGAACCTGCGGGCCCTGGAAGACAACTTCCCCTTCGGCAACTACGCCGAACAGGCCCAGCTGGAGCTGATCTACGCCTATTACCGCGACTACCAGAACGATGCCGCCATCTCCGCAGCAGACCGTTTTATCCGCCTGCACCCGCAGCATCGCAACGTGGATTACGCCTATTACATGAAAGGCCTGGCCTCGTTTACCGAGGGCAGCGGCCTGTTCGAGCGCTTCCTGCCGACGGACATGACCCGCCGTGACCCGGGCTCGGCGCGGGAATCCTTTGCCTATTTTGCCCAGCTGATGGCGCGCTACCCGGACAGCCGCTACGCCCCGGATGCACAGAAGCGCATGATCCATCTGCGCAACCTGCTGGCGCGGTATGAGATTCACGTGGCCAACTACTACTTCAAGCGCAATGCGTACCTGGCCGCCGCCAACCGCGGCCGCTACGTGGTGGAGAACTTCCAGCAGACCCCGGCTGTGCCCGATGCTCTGGCGGTGATGGTGCAGTCCTACCACCTGCTGGAAATGCCGCAGCTGGAGTCGACCTCGCTGGCGGTGCTGCGTACCAACTATCCGCATCACCCGGCATTCCGCGACGACGGCACCTTCAACTACAAGTACTACGCCGGCGCCAGCGGCCGCAGCTTTATCCACCGCATTACCCTGGGGCTGTTCGAGAAGTCCGACCCGCGCGGGTTCGACAGCCGCGAACTGTACAATGCCGAGTACCGGCCGGAAGAGGCCCCGCTGCCGCCAGAGCTGTAAGCGAGCACGCTTCCATGAAAAAGGCCCCACTGGTTTCCCAGCGGGGCCTTTTTCGTTCTCCCCGGCGAATGCTTTTACTCGCCAGCCTTCCAGCCATTGGTGATCGGGTAGCGCCGGTCGCGCCCGAAGCCGCGCTCGGAGATCCGCACACCTACCGCCGCCTGGCGGCGTTTGTATTCATTCCGGTCCACCATGCGCACCACGCGCATCACCGTGGCCTCATCAAAGCCCTTTTCGATGATGTAGGCGGCGCTGTGATCCTGATCGATATACAGGCGCAGGATCTCGTCCAGCACCTCGTAGGGCGGCAGGCTGTCGGAGTCCACCTGATCCGGCGCAAGCTCGGCACTGGGCTCGCGGGTGATCACCGTTTCCGGGATCACGGGCGATACGGTATTGCGGTACCTGGACAGTTCATACACCAGAATCTTGGGGACATCCTTGAGCGCGTTGTAGCCGCCCACCATGTCGCCGTAAAGGGTGGCATAACCCACCGCCAGCTCGCTCTTGTTGCCGGTGGTCAGCACCATGGAGCCCTTCTTGTTGGAGATGGCCATCAGCAGCATGCCGCGCGCGCGGGCCTGCAGGTTCTCCTCGGTGGTGTCGCGCTCGCTGCCGGCGAATTCTTTTTCCAGCGCCGCCATGGCAGCATCGAAAATGCCCTCGATGCCGATCACCCGGTAGTGGACGCCCATACGGGTAGCCTGGTCCGCCGCGTCATTTTTCGACAGGTCCGAGGTGTAACGGAACGGCATCATCACCGCCTCCACCCGGTCCGGGCCCAGCGCATCCACAGCGATCGCCAGGGTCAGCGCGGAGTCGATCCCGCCAGACAGCCCCAGCACCACGCCCTGGAAGCCGTTCTTGTTCACATAGTCCCGCACCCCGAGCACCAGTGCCTGATACACGGAAGCCAACCCGTCCAGCGGCCTGGCGTCGTTGCCTTTTCCCAGGGTGACCGTGTCACCGTTGGCCTCAACGGTGACCGGCAGCAGGCTCTCGACAAACTCCGGCGCCCGTGCACACAGCTCGCCCTCCGCGTCCACCGCAAAGGAGCCGCCGTCGAACACCAGTTCGTCCTGCCCCCCGACGGAATTGACATAGACAATGGGCATCTTGCCCGCCTGCGACTGCCGGGCCAGCAGGGCCAGGCGTTCCCCGGCCTTGCCGCGGTGGAATGGAGAGGCGTTGATGTTCAGCATTAACCGGGCTCCGGCGCGCTCCGCCTGAACCACCGGTTCCGGGTGCCAGATGTCCTCGCAAATGGTGATGGCGGTTGGAATACCCTTGATGTCGATGACACAGGGGTGCTCGCCCGGCACAAAATAGCGAAGCTCGTCGAACACCTGGTAATTGGGCAGCTTCTGCTTGGCGTATTCGGCCACCAGTTCCCCGTCCTGGATCAAGCCGGCCATGTTCAGCACGGTGCCGGCGATCACGCGCGGATAGCCCACCAGCACTGCACAGGGCAGATCGGCCCCTTTCAGCCTGGCCAGCGCCCCATCGATCCGCTTCTGCATGCTCGGGCGCAGCAACAGGTCTTCCGGCGGATAGCCGCACAAGGTCAGTTCCGGGAACAGCACCAGGTCTGCGCCGTGTTCGCGATGGGCCCGCCGAGCGACTTCGACTACCTGGTCGGTATTGCCGGGAATATCTCCGACCAGCAGATTGATTTGCGCCAGCACTAGCTGCAAAGTAGACATCTTTATACCCCATGGATTTCAGGCGGCTATTGTAGCGGCGGAGCCAGAGCACACAATATCTGCCGGCCCCGAGCACTGCCGCCCCGACCCGGACACAAGGTTCAGGTCACATTACCCACTCACAAAAAGAGAATAACAAGTGAGCAGCCGCCCTTTCAGCGCTTCCGTCAGTGACGGCACGCCACCCCGCGACCCGACGGCCTCGACGCCCAGGCCGGTTGCCAAAGACAACTCGCACATCGCCGGCGGCGGCTTCCAGCTCAACCTGCGGCAGCGGGATCTGCTGAAAATATATGCCTGGTACCGCGTCGCCATCGCCTTGATCCTGCTCGGACTGTTTGCCTCCGGATTGAGCCGCGGCGCCGTAGGCACCCTGCATCCCACACTGTACCTCAACACGGCCATCAGCTACGCGGTACTGAATATCGCCTGGCTGCTGTTCCTCTACCCTAGTCAGTTCCGCACCAGCCCGCTGCGCATCGGTAGTATCCTCAGCTGTGACATCCTGGCATTCCTGTTGCTGATACAGGCCAGTGGCGGACTCAATTCCGGTATCGGCTACCTGCTGCTCACCACCTGCGCGGTGGGTTCCCTGCTTCTCGATCGCCGTATGGGCGCTTTTCTCGCCGCCATTGCCAGTATCGCGGTGATCACCCAGCAACTGTTCCGCATCCTGAATGGCCAGGGTGACACCCAGGATATTGTCTCCGCAGGCAGCCTTGGGATACTCCTGTTTACCTGCGTCACCGCGCTGCAGTACCTGTCCGCCCACATTCGTCTGGCCAATGAAAAGGCAGAAAAGGAGCGCCGGCAGGCCGCCAGGCTGCAGAGACTCACCCAGCAGATCGTCGCCCAGATGCGTACTGGTGTCGTGGTGCTGAATGAGAAGGGGGAAGCGGAGCTGATCAACCGCGCCGCGCAGCAGTTGCTGGGCGAAAAACACCTGACCAACGGTCAACCGGCAGACGGTCTGCTAAACAGCCTTGCGGAGTTGCGGCAGCAGGTCAGCGGCGCCAGCGGCCTGCTCAAGGACGCGGGGCACAATAATATCCGCGCGAGTATCGCCGACCTGACCAGCGACACGCGCGACAGCACCCTGGTATTTCTCGAGGACAACCGCAAATTGACCCAGGAGGCGCAGCAGCTGAAGCTCGCCTCCCTGGGCCGCCTTACCGGCTCCATCGCCCATGAGGTGCGCAACCCCCTGAGCGCAATCAACCACGCCGCGGAACTGCTTGCGGAGTCTCCATCGATTACCGGTGAGGATAAACAACTGACGGAGATTATCGGCAGGCACAGCCGACGGGTGAACCAGATCATCGAAAACGTCATGCAACTATCGCGGCGGCAGGCTCCGCAGGCTCAGGCTCTGGATTTGTGCCTGTGGACCGAGCAATTCCTGCAGGACTACCGCCGGGAATCTCCGGATGAATACGGTATTTCGCTGAGACTGCCCGGCAATCCGGTCTATGCCCGCTTCGATCCGGACCAGATGACACAAGTCGCGACCAATTTGTGCAATAACGCCGTGCGACACTCCCACAAAGCCACCGGCGATTACTTCGCCTTTCTGATCGTCCGCTACAACGAGCAGCGCGAGTGTGCGCAGATGGACTTTGTCGACATTGGCCCCGGTGTTGCCAAAGAACACAAGGACAAAATTTTTGAGCCATTTTTCACAACCGAGCCCACCGGTGCGGGTCTGGGGCTGTATATCGCCCGGGAATTATGCGAATCTAACCGGGCGAACCTCTACTATTGCAGGGACCGGCAAAACCGCAGCTGTTTCAGGGTCGAGTTCGCCAACGTAGAACAGATTTTCTAATGAAGTTTGTGATTGTCGATCAATAATAACGCCGACGAATATGACCGACCGTCAACCCATCGCGCTGGTCGTGGACGATGAACCCGACATCTGCGACCTGATCTCAATGACATTGCACCGCATGGACGTCCGTGCGGATGTGGCCATGTCCGTTGCCGAGGCCCGCCGGCGCCTGTCGGAAAAGCAGTACGACTTCTGCCTGACGGATATGCGTCTGCCCGATGGCGACGGGCTGGAACTGGTAGAAGCCATCCAGGACCGTCCGCGGGACCAGTCCCTCCCCGTTGCCGTGATTACCGCCCACGGCAATATGGATACCGCCATCAGCGCCCTGAAACTTGGCGCCTTCGATTTTGTTAGCAAACCGGTCAACCTGCAGCGGCTCCGCGCCCTGGTAGAACTGGCGCTGCGCCTGGGTGAAGACCGCTTTTTCCAGCAACAGGAGTTCCCGCCACTACTGCAAGGCCAATCGCGGACCATACAGGCCCTGCGTACCGCCATCGAAAAAGTGGCGCGCAGCGATGCACCGGTGCACCTCCGCGGTGAAGCCGGTGTCGGCAAGGAACTGACCGCACGCTGTATTCACGACATGGGTCCGAGATCGGAAAAGCCGTTTGTCTCGGTCCATTGCTCCACCATTCCGCCGGAACAACTGGAAGCACTGTTGTTTGGACAGGCTGGAGACCGCGGGGCACCGGGCGGGCTACTGCAATCCATCGATGGCGGCACCCTGTATCTCGATGAAGTGACGGCACTACCCCAGGAGATTCAGGTAAAACTCCTTAAAGTCATCGAAGAAAAACGGTTTCGCCCCGCTGGCAGCGAATCATCGAAGGCCTTGAATATCCGGGTAATCAGCAGTGCTCAGAAAAATCTGGCCAGCGAGACACGCAATGGCCTGTTTCGCAGCGACCTCTACTTCCGTATCAATGTGATCGAACTGACGGTGCCGCCCCTGCGCAACCGCACCGATGATATTCCCCTGCTGACCCGCTACCTGCTGCGTCGCACCACAGAAGATATCCAGGGCACACCTCCCAGAGCAGGTCGCGATGCCATTGCGGCGCTTCAGGGGTACCACTTTCCCGGCAACCTGCGCGAGCTTGAGAATATTCTCGAGCGCGCACTGGCGCTGTGCGAGTCAAATACCATCCGCGCCCAAGACCTCGACCTGACGGCGCCTCCACCGGTAGCAGCCTCTGCGGAACTGGAAAACGTCATCGACCTGAGCCACGCCGCACCCTGTAACGAAGCAACGGAAAAACGTCGCGAGGCTTATACAGGACAGTTTGCCGCCAGTGCATTCGACACCCTGGACGATTTCCTGCAGACCATAGAGCGGAACGCCATCGAGACGGCATTGCACCAGACACACTGGAACAAGACTGCGGCGGCGGAAAAGCTGGGGATCAGTTTCCGGTCATTGAGGTACCGGTTGAAAAAGCTGGGGCTGGAAAACGAATAACCCGGCGCGAGGCCGGGTTATTGTTCTAAAAATTCAAGAAAGCTCGCCAACACTTACCAGCAGGCAGTGCCGAGCGAACCAGAAGCCCCCTCCACACCGGCCTGATTCAGCGTCAAGCTGCCACATTTCGTATCGCCAGCCTGGGTAGTACCCGCAACCGGAGCCGCAGTGAGCGCAAAGGTTGTCGCTGTCAGATTGCCTGTCACTGTATACATACCTTCACCGGAGTTGATCGAGCCACCATCCAATGTTTGACCCACAGCGCAACTTGCATGGGTGTAGTCACTGTAAGCGGTAAAGCAGCGCTGTAGCCGCTGTGAAACATCATTCAGTGCAGCTTTGCCATCGGCACGGTTACTCTTGCGCACAGACTCCATGTATGAAGGATACGCGATCGCAGATATGATGCCGATGATCGCCACCACAATCATTACTTCGATAAGGGTAAAACCTTTTTGTTTACTCGGTACTGTCATTATCATTTCTCTCGTTAACGGAGCTGTCGCCAGGACATTCGGCCCACCGCATCTATTGGGAAGTCGCCCTCCTCCACATCCAGCTCTCCCTTGATATTACTGGTAGGTAAGTAGGCTTTTTCGCCGCCGCGAATAATTTCTGAATAACTGATCACGGCGTAATCTACTTCCAGGCCGTCTTCCCCAAAGATGCTGTGCCCCTCGTAACGATCACCAACGGCAACCAGCTCCATCAGCCAGCCACTGCCACCAAAAGAGCAGGGGTCCGATGACGTTATCAAGGTAGGGAACAACAGGCGATCGTAGACCAGTAGTGGCTTACTGATCACCCGCTCTCCAGTTACTGCGCCACTATGACTGAGATCCAGGTACCAGCCTTTCTTGTTTGTCCACCAAGAGGTAGTAGCGTTGTCGGCCACATCACGCACACCACTGCCTTCGGAACTGATGCTCTTTGCCATCAACTCAGTGCGACCTCCAATCGGAGCACCCTGATCTGCAAGAGCATAGAAACTATTGATTACAGTTCCGGCCGTATTATCACTACTCGTCAGGTAACTACCGGTCCCAAAGTAGACCATGATGGCGTCAGTCATCTGGTTGTTGAAACCGAGGGTAGGTGTGGCCGTAATTGGCTGCACATTACCATTGGGATCGACCGCAGTGAACAATGGGTCCTTGTTGCCGCCATTACCAAATACATCCCAGTTACTTGCGTTGTTTGCGCTCAGGTCGAACTTCCACATATTTCCCAAAAGATCACCCGCATACGCAGTATCTACCTCACCATCGCTGTTGGTAAGTAGCGCCGGCCCGGCAAGACCATTCGCACCAGCATCACTAACTTCAATAACCCGCGTCTCCGTGAGCGGATTTTCCAAATCCACAGCGATCAGGCGGGCTCGGCTATTTTCCGAATTGTAACCATTACCAAAAATGACCTTCCAGCCGTCGTTCGTCGGGGCAATTGTAAGTTCGCCCGTGATGTTCCCTATTTCGGGGAAGTCAGCTTCGGTAAGCTCGAACAGAACGTCGTCTTTATCAAAGCCGTCCGGGCTTGTGATATCCAGTGCGAAGATACCACGGCCGCCAGCCCCTAAAGATCCCACCAGGATATTTTTCCAGGCGCCATTAATATAGGCATCACCAACAAACAACTTGCCATCCATGCTGTAGGCATGGGGGTTGGCATTACTCCCATAATCCGGGGCACTAAGATTTTTCAGCTGAGGGTATACACCTGAAGGAATATAGGCGAACTGTTCCATACCTGAGGCGGCATCAAATGCATGAAGCATGCCGTCATTGGCCCCGACATACAGGACTTCTCGTCGGTTGGCCTTTTGGCTGTTGTAGTAGGCCTCATAGGCAAGACCGCCCAGCTCGTCAGAGAGCAAGTGGAAATTGTACTTCTTGCGACCAGCGAATACGGGACTGGAATTGACGATATCACCCAAAAGGGTACTGCGATCCCGCAGTCCGGTAACATCCTGACCACGAGCCCAGTTGATGACATCCTTGCCTTCAGCTTCTGTGGCACCCAACGCCTGTTGCTGGGCAGCCGACAAGTTCTCCCAGGCAAAATCTACCCCACCACCGTTATAGGTAACGATATCGCGATTGATCGGACTGTCGAACTTGGAGTTGTCGGTCGTCCATTTTGTACTACCAACGGTACCGTCCTCTTTCAGGTTGAGGGCCCGCACTTCCCCACTCCAGTCCGCACTGTTGAACAGCGCCTGATAGATCACGGTATCGGTACCGAGACGGGTGGAGTTGGTTGCCACGGAGGAGGCAGAGCCAGCAGCCGCAGCCACCTGCTCCAGTGCATCACTGAGACTCTCTTCGAGTTCCGCGGGGTCAATGGCGTAGAAATACGTTTCAGGCTCTCCCGCAGCAATGGTGGCTTCCGTCGGAGGGTTGCCATTCTCATCGTCACTGTAACCACCCCATTTGGCGGCGTAGTACAGCGGTGTCTCCAGAAGATTTGCGCTAGAGGCGCCGACACTGAATATCTGTGTGTAGGCGGCATCAGAAACCTCACAGCTGTCCGAACTCGTACAGCCGCTACCGCTGTGCACAAAACCTTCCACACCCGAGTTCACATGGAAGCCATCGTTGGTGGTACCGCTGATGACAAACCCGAACCCGAGAGGCTGAGTTGTAGATTCTGCAATGGCATTGGTCGTAATTTTGACCTGAGAAGAAGTCACCTCATAGTCGATAACGCCCCACATGTCCTGGTCAAAGTCACCGCCCTGCTCACTGTCCTCCCAGTTCACGTAAAGTTTGCCGGTATTTGCCAGAACCCCCGCACCCGTATCGACACCCTGATTTTGCTCTACGACCTTGAAGTCTACGATTGCACAGTTGCCATCGGGATCAGGGTTGGTGTTTCGACAGGCAGGTAGAATGGAAACCGTTTTATCAGAGGCGCCGGGCACCGGCACCTCGATGCGCGGCACTGCGGGCGCGAGCGCCACACCGTATGTGCGCACCGTCTGCTCCGAAGGCAAATCGTTGCGGATAGAGTTTGCACGCGCAAAGTAGGCCATACCGGCAATATCGTAAGTGCCTTCGAGGCGTGGAGCATCCGGGCAGGTTCCCTTCACGCCCGAAAGCGCTGAGACGCTCTTGGCAGTACACAACTGGTTATTATCTGCACCACTCTCGCCGATGAAATAATTACCACCGTGAATTCCCTCAGCCAAACCAATCCTGTCGGTCCAGGTATCCACCAGTGAGAAAGTGGTATCAGAGTAGTCGCCATCATAAGAACTGGTTGACGCATTAAACTGGATTACGCTAACAGCAGCGCAGTAGTTACTGGAGTTTAGAGGGTCACTCCAGGTCGGGCTGCTCAATCCGGTGATGTAGCTGGAATCATCAGAGGAAAAACTCGCGTTCGCCGACCTGCCGCCCAGGTAACGCAGTGACTCCAGGTAAATTTCAGACTGCGGGTTACCCCAGTTGGTACAGCTGCCATCATTGAAACTTGAAAGGCCCCAGGAACAGCTATCCGTATTATTGTAGTGTCCCTGCCCATAGTCGTAGCCGTAAATACGCAACAGGTTCAGGGTCTTTACAATACCTGCGGCATCAGCGAATGTGCCGTCCGTCGTTTCATTGATCTCATCGGCAAAATCCGAAATATTTTTGCGCAGAACACCACCGGACTTGTTCTTGCCGAATGAGCCTGTCATCAAGCCGAATAAAATATCGCCGCCCTGACCGTATTTCTGCAGTAGACCACCTGGCTTCAGATTGCCGTTGGGGTAAGCCTCACAGTTATCTTCTTCCTTACCCACGACGCAAACTTGGACACGTACGTTGTACTCGTCCGCACCCAAACCAACGCCAGAATCGCCATCTTTTATCGGACTGTCAGAGTTTGCGTAGATACCACTCTTGCTGGAGTCGTTACCATTTTTTCCCTGATCGTTCCCAACACCTGACTCATTTTTCCAGCGACACTGCCAACGCTCATTACTCGCCCACAGCGAATAGTTGCCCTGTACGATGCGCAATTCGGGTGCATTGGTGACGCTCTCGGAACTACCGGTCCCCGGTGTGGTATTACAGATGGTGATACCGCTCGTAGTGCTATTTGCCCCGCCTGTAACATCAAACGGTGTCAGGGACTTGATATCATTGCCGTTGTAATACTTAGCAAAAGAGTGGGCGTCATGAGGAAGAAATGCCCGCTCGAGAACGGTCTCACCGTCCTTCGAGGCATCCGCTGCATCATACGCATTGTCGGTAGACCGGTAGCCGCCGTAGAGAATTTTACGCACCGCGTCCATTCGCGTCATGGTGGCCCAGTTCAGGAAGTTACCACTCCACTCATTGGAACCACCCATGTAGTTACATTTGTAATCAGAATCTGTCGCGCGGTTCGGTTCAAAGCGCGCATTCTGGTACAGATAGCACTTACTACTATCAAAATATCCGTAGTACTCGATATCTTTCGAATAGGTAGTATCCAGCACTCCGTCCTCATCAAGGTCGGAATAGTCATCATAGGCCTTGAAGTACAACTGGTGGTCATTGGACATGTTCAGCATCACCAACGGCTTCACCGGCTGCGACAAAAACAGGGGAGACTGAGCCAGGGTCAGTGAGTTTGCACTGTGCGCGATTCCGACACTGAGTACTGCGGCCGTGACTTTGACAAGCGTTCTGGTTTTATTCTTGAACAGTTTCATATCAGCTACTCTGCTTGGCGCTCCGCGTTATCGCTTGTAAGTTGACTGGAGAATCACAACAGCACCATCGGTACCACCCTCTCCACGGCTGGTAACGCGATAAAAAATCGTGTCTTCTGTTTTCAGGGTGCTCGCAAAGTCGATGGCACCACCGTCAGCACTCAGGGTAGCAGCGCTGGTCACCTCCTCGATCACATAGCGCGGCTGCGTTTTCACATACTGGAGGCCCATGCTGGTCGTCGCTGAAGCAGCATTCCAGCCATAGGTATCCCAAAAACCGGTACTGCTGGAGCCGTCCATCGCCTCATACAAACCGGTCGTAGTCCCGTCGAATGCCGGAAGGGTGGCATTGGTCAGCAGGTTTTCCCCCTGGCGAAGCCCTGCCTCCGCCGCCTGAAACGCGAGGTTGCGATCACGCATATTACCCGCCATCAATTCCTGCATATTGCTGCCACGAATCGCGGCCATACCAACCACAGTCATCAGCAGCACCATAATCAGCCCGACAATCAGCGTCATGCCCCTTTGCTGCCCAAGTGAACGGTTCATTGATCTGAATTTCGAATTGACTTGCATTGTTCTTTCCAGCGATCGTTTTTTATTCATCAGGGCAACCGGCTGCGGATACCGACCGTATTGATAAACACCTGCCGCAACCGCCGGTCTCCTGGTGCATTGTTGGTCACGCCGTTAAAGGTGTAAGGCTGTGGGTCTTCCAGCACATTGTCGTCCGTGCTCTGGACCAGTAACTGCACACGCACGGCGGACACGTCTTCCCAGGCGTTTGCGGTCGTAATCGTGTCCGCGTTCTCGTAGGCATCCGGCACGTTATCGCCAGTGGTGTCCCGTCCGTAAAGCAGCTGCATGTCCTGCACGCCTTCCAGCAGCTCCTGAGCCGTACCACCATTGATTTGCTGCCAAAGGCTCGGCAGCCCGGAGGTGCCGTTTGCGATGTAATAAATGGAGGTATTCATCTTGATGATTTCTGAATCAGGCCCAAATGTCTCTTCCGGGTTACTGTTGCCCCCCCAGGACGTTTCGGCATTGCCAGGCTCTACACTGCTGACACCGGAGTGAACGACGTTAATTTCAACAGCGCTGCCACTGGTCGCCTGCAGGTTGGTAACCTGAAATACGCGAGCCTTGGAACAATCCGAGACAACGAGAATGTCGTTTTCGCACAACCCGCTAAAGCTGTCTTCGCCGGCGTCGCAGGTCGCTGTCACACCAGTATTTTGTGCAAACAACTGTGCGCTATCATTATTCTGCGTAACGCCCACGCTATTCCCACCGGCACTGCGGACAACCAGCGCGTCGGTGCCCTCCAAAATAGTCGCCGGGTACTCGGCATCTGGCGTTGCGCCGACATCGTTCAGCCCCTCGATGGCCACGCCAAAGTCGTATTGCAGATCACTGGCATTGTTCAGCGTATTGTGAAAATTGAGGTTTCGACTCATACACCCCATGTAACCGGCCATACGAATGTCGTCGGCGAGGAACTCCATCCCCAATCGGCCGGTTTCCTGTACTCGGGACAGCGCCTGCTGAGTGGAAAAGGTCGCACGACTGGACAGAAACAGCTGTACCACGCCCGTCATCAAAATCAGGCCGATGGTGATGGAGATCATCAGCTCGACCAGAGAAATACCTCGTTGGCTACGCATACTCATCGGGAACTCAACCTCAAATTCGGGTGGTGTAAACGAAGGAGCCCTGATCTTCGCTCGCTTCGCCGGAACTGTTTTGTTCAGACCACTGTATCGTCACCGTACACAGGCCACTTGCGGCCAAGCAAGCCACTGCCCCATCGGATCCGGGAAGCATGGTTTCAATGTTGGTAAGCCATTCCGCCATGTCGACCTGAGCAGTAGTCGTGCCTGAGGGCTTGCCCGCATCCATCGTCAGCGAATAGCCCGACATATTTGCCCGATTGATCCGCACCCGGTCGAGAATGTCGTAAGCGAGGATATTGGCCTGCGAACGCAGGTAGGCACTGTGGTTGTACTGCAGGGATTTGCTTTGCAGTGCGGCCAGAGCCAGCAATGAGGTCCCGAGAATCAGCACCGTAACCAGCACTTCGATCAACCCTGCACCCTGTTGTTTATTCACGCTCTTTCTCCCTCAATCTTTTACGGGCAGCCGGTGGTGGTTTTTGCCATGTTCAGCAGACCTGAAATACCCACAGTGACATCCCGGGCGGTCGCACACCCGCTGGCACTGGCATTGATGGTGACTGCACCGCTGGCAGAGCGCCCCAGCATGCCTTTACGGGTAAAGCGAATGAACGATACAGCGTTTCCGCCCTGTGTAGCGGCTACCGTTTCACTGGTTCCCGGAGCCTGCCACTGACGCAATACCGAGTCCACCGTGACTGCTGCAGCATCATCCGAGGCAGCACTATCCACGACCACCAGCCAGTTATCTGCAAACGAGCCATCACACGCAGCCCCATCGGTGCTTCCGCAGAGGGACACGCGGGCGCCGCGCTTCACGGCCTCAGTGCGAGCAAAATTGAGTGCGGTGGCAATGTCCTCACCCAGTGCCAGGGTGCGGTTGTTGGCGACCATGGTATTGAAGCCGGGTACAGCGATAGCGACAACAATCGCCAACACCGCCAGCGTCACCATCAATTCAATCAGGGTGAGCCCCTTCTGTTTGAACCCCATGGACGATTCACTCCCCAAATCTGATTAAGCCGGACCAAGCCGATCTTTGATTATTTTCTGTTCAACTGCTGATTCAGGTTCAGCGTACGCCCTACCTGGTACCGATGAACCTCTCTTTCTGGCGTAGATTCTAACTTACGCAGCGCGAACAATGCCTACCCACTGGATACCGATTTCGCGCGATGATAATTTTTTGCAGACCCTATCACGCCAGTCAGTCTCCCCAGGAGCGCAGACCGACAAACGGCGTTTTCAGGAGAGCAAGCGGTGGACAGGAAGTCCGCCGATCACAAAGCGGACAATTCAGGGAGGAGTTGTGAACGCACGCGGTCTCACATTAATTGAGCTATTGATCACACTGAGCATTCTCGGGGTACTGCTCGCAATCGGCATTCCAAGCTTCCAGCAGCAGCTGGAATCCAGCCGTACACGCACCGCCGCAGACTCTTTACTACAGGCGATCCACCTGACACGAAGCAAAGCAATCTCCACCAATCGCCGTGCGACCCTGCGCAAGCTGGGCGACTGGCAGTCGGGCTGGGAAATTTTCTATGACCGGGATTTTGACGGGGAGAGAGACACTGCGGAGCAGCAAATTACCACCGGCCCTGCGCTGACCGGTGTCACCATCAGTGCCAACGGCCCGCTGACCAATTACGTTTCGTTTATTGGCTCGGGAGAGAGCCGTTACGCGGGCACGATGAATAGCGGAGGCTTTCAGGCCGGGACCTTCACCATCTGTCCCGAAACCGGGGGCAACGGTTACCAGTTGGTGTTATCCCGCAGCGGGCGCGCCAGGGTAGAGACCCTGGCCGCCGCAGACTGCTGATCGAAAAAGAGTTCAGCCACGCAACTCTTTCGGCAGACTAAAGCTGATATTTTCCGGGGTACCCGCCACTTCGCTGGGGGCGTCGGCCCCTAGCTCACGCAGCTTCTGGATCACCTGCTCCACCAGCACTTCCGGCGCGGAGGCTCCGGCGGTGATGCCGATGGTGTTTTTGCCCTGCAACCAGGCCGCATCGATACAATCCTGACCGTCGATCAGATAGGCCTCTGCACCGCAGCGCTCCGCCAGCTCCCGCAGGCGGTTTGAATTGGAGCTGTTGGGGCTGCCCACTACCAGTACCAGGTCGCATTCCAGTGCGAGCTGCTTAACCGCGTCCTGGCGATTCTGGGTGGCATAGCAGATATCGTCCTTGCGCGGGCCGCGGATATTGGGGAACTTGGCTCGCAGGGCGTCGATGACCCGAGAGGTATCGTCTACAGACAGGGTGGTCTGGGTGACGAAGGTGAGGTTGTCCGGGTCCCGCACCTCCAGGTCCGCCACATCCTGCTCGTTTTCCACCAGGTAAATGTCACCGCCGTTACCGGTATCATACTGCCCCATGGTGCCTTCCACTTCCGGGTGCCCCTGGTGGCCGATCAGGATGCACTCGCTACCATCGCTGCTGAACTTGCTTACTTCTATATGCACCTTGGTGACAAGCGGGCAGGTAGCATCGAAGACCTTGAGGCCGCGACTGGCAGCTTCCTGCTGTACCGCCTTGGACACACCGTGGGCACTGAAGATGACGATCACATCGTCCGGCACTTCGTCCAGCTCGTCGACGAATACCGCTCCACGCTCACGCAGGCTGTCCACCACGAACTTGTTGTGGACCACTTCGTGGCGCACGTAGATCGGCGCCCCGAATACGTCGAGAGCACGGTTGACGATGTCGATAGCGCGATCGACACCGGCACAGAAACCGCGGGGATTGGCGAGGCGAATTTGCATCTTGTTCAGTCCTTGACCTGTCGAACCAGCGAATCAGTTGACGGAGGCCACTTCGAGAATTTTTACATGAAAGAATACGGTCTGACCGGCGAGCGGGTGGTTGAAGTCCACTTCCACATCGTCCTCACCGACTTCCCGGATCACCCCGGGCAGCTCGCCATCGCCATTATCGAAGGAGACCACCAGCCCCTCCTCCAGTTCCATATCCGGTGAGAAGTGACCTTTCTTCACCTTCTGGATATTGGAGGGGTTGCGCTGACCGAAGCCGGCCTCCGGGGGGATCTCGATTTCCGCCTCGTCACCGGCCTTGAGACCGAACAGGGCCTGCTCAAAACCGGGCAACAGGTTGCCGTCACCGACGATAAAGGTGGCCGGGTCTCCATCAAAGTTGGAATCAATCTCCGAGCCATCGTCCAGCTTGAGGGCGAAATGCAGGGTGACGCGGCTGTGCTCGCCAATTTCGTTATTGCTCATAAACTGCTCTGAATTCTTACACTTCTGCGCCGTTTTTACCGGGTTCTTCGCTGTTGTCCTTAAAAAACAACAGCTCGATCACCAGCATGGCGGCGCCGACGGAGATGGCCATATCCGCAACATTGAATACGGGGAAGTGCCAGCTGCCGTAATAAACGGAAATAAAGTCGCGGACGTAGCCCAGCACCATGCGATCCCACAGGTTGCCCAGGGCACCACCGAGAATCAGCCCCAGGGCGATGGGCTCCCAGCGTTTTTCCACCGGCAGGCGCTTGATCCAGACGACCACGACCACACTGAAAATCACCGCGACTGCGCCGAAGAACCAGCGCTGCCAACCGCCGGCATCGGCGAGAAAGCTGAACGCGGCACCGTAGTTTTCCGCATAGGTAAACTGCAGGAAGCCGGGAATGATCTGCAGGGCCGGGCCGTACATAAAGCGCTCGACCGCCCATACCTTGGTAACGATATCGACAACGATCACCGCCAGTGCCAGCAGGTACCAGCGCCAGGGGGCCGACAATGCTTTAAGCCCAAATTTAAGCATAGTGGCGCACCTCGCCGTCGCCGCTCACGTTTTCAACGCAGCGGCCGCACAGTTCCGGGTGCTCGCTGTTGCTGCCCACATCTTCGCGATAGTGCCAGCAGCGACCGCACTTGGGCGCATCCACCTTGTGCACCGCCACCCGCAGGCCGGCCAGCTCGGTTTCCTCGGCACCGGCAGCGTCGGAAATGGGCTGCACGGAGGTGGAGGAACAGATCAGCACGAAGCGCAGTTCGTCTTTCAGTGCGTCCAGCTTCTGCTGCAGCGCGGGGTCCGCGTACAGGGTGACCGAAGCCTGCAGCGAGCCGCCGATGTTGCCGGCACCACGCTGTTCTTCCAGCACCTTGTTGACCGCGGTTTTCACGTCGGCAATGGCATCCCAGAATTCGCTGTCCATCTCCGCATTTTGCGGCAGCTCCGGGAATTCGTGCCACTCCGCCAGCATCACACTGTCTTCGCGGTTGCCCGGCACAAACTGCCACAGTTCTTCGGCGGTAAAACTCAGGATAGGCGCAACCCAGCGCACAAAGGCCTGCACGATGTGATACAGCGCCGTCTGCGCCGAGCGGCGCGCGACACTGTCGGCCTGGGTGGTGTACTGGCGATCCTTGATGATATCCAGGTAGAAACCACCCATTTCCACCACACAGAAGTTGTGCAGCTTCTGGTAGATCTGGTGGAACTGGTAGCGATCGTAGGCCGCGATGATTTCTTCCTGCAGCCTGGCCGCCTGTTCGATCGCCCAGCGGTCCAGCGCCAGCAGCTCGTCCGTCGGCAACAGGTCCTTTTGCGGATCAAAGCCGGCCAGGTTGGACAGGAAGAAGCGCGCGGTATTACGCAGGCGGCGATAGGAATCCGCGGTGCGCTTCAGAATCTCGTCAGACACCGCCATCTCGCCACTGAAGTCGGTGGCAGATACCCACAGGCGCAGCACATCGGCGCCCATCTTGTTGATAACGTCCTGGGGCGCCACGGTATTGCCGATGGACTTGGACATTTTTCGGCCCTGGGCATCCACGGTGAAACCGTGGGTCAATACCTGCTTGTAGGGGGCGCAATCGTTGATGGCGATGGAAGTTTTCAAAGATGACTGGAACCAGCCGCGGTGCTGGTCAGAACCTTCCAGATACAGATCGGCCGGGAAACGCAGGCCTTCACGGCGGTTCAGTACCGCGTGATGGGTCACGCCGGAATCGAACCACACATCCAGGGTGTCGGTGACTTTCTGGTAGTGGTCAGCGTCGTCGCCCAGCAGTTCACTGGCGTCCAGCTCGAACCAGACGTCCATACCGCCCTGCTCGACCTTCTGTGCGACCTTTTCCATCAGCGCCGGGGTATCCGGGTGGATCTCATGGGTCTCTTTATGCACGAACAGCGCAATGGGCACACCCCAAGTACGCTGACGGGAGATACACCAGTCCGGGCTGGCATCCAGCATGGAATCGATGCGCGCCTTGCCCCAACCGGGGATCCACTGCACTTCGTCCGCCGCTTTCTGCGCGTGCTCCAGCAGGTCGTTCTGCTGCATGCTGATAAACCACTGCGGGGTGGCGCGGTAGATCAGCGGGGTTTTGGTACGCCAGCAGTGCGGGTAGCTGTGCACCAGCTTGTCCTCGTGCAGCAACACACCCTTTTCTTTCAATAGCTCGACAATCTTGCCGTCCACCTTGTACACGTGCTCGCCGGCGAACACCGGCACAGAGTCGCGGTACAGGCCGTTGTCATCGACATAGTTCAGGGTCTCGATGCCGTAACGCTTGCCCACATTGAAGTCGTCCGGGCCGTGATCCGGTGCCGTGTGCACACAGCCGGTACCGGCGTCGGTGGTAACGTGATCGCCGAGGATGATCGGCAGCTGCTTGTCGTAGAACGGATGATTGACCTTCAGGTGCTCGAGCGCGGCGCCCTGGATACGGCCCACCACATCGCCACTCACGCCCGCCGCTTCCAGCACCGCATCTTTCAATTCTGCGGCCACCAGCAGGCGCTCTTCGCCCATCTGAACCACGACGTATTCAAGATCCGCGTTGACGGAAACGGCCTGAGAAGACGGCAGGGTCCAGGGGGTGGTGGTCCAGATGACGACGGAGAGGCGACCGTCTCCGGCATGACCACCGGCGGCATCGGCAATCGCCAGCGCGGTTTCTTCGGTGGCCGGGTATTTGACGTAGATGGAGAAGGAGGTTTTATCCTGGTACTCCACCTCGGCTTCCGCCAGTGCGGAACCGCCCACCACGCTCCAGTAAACCGGTTTGAAACCGCGGGACAGGTGCCCATTTTTCACCACACCGCCGAGGGCGCGAATGATGTCCGCCTCGAACTGGAAGTCCATGGTGCGGTACGGGTTGTCCCACTCGCCGAACACGCCGAGGCGGATAAAGTCTTTCTTCTGGCCTTCCACCTGCCTGGCGGCGTATTCGCGGCATTTCTGGCGGAAGGTCTTGTGGTCTACCTTGACGCCGGCCTTGCCGACTTTCTGTTCCACCTTGTGCTCGATGGGCAGGCCGTGGCAGTCCCAGCCGGGCACGTAGGGGGCGTCGAAGCCACCGAGGGTTTTCGACTTGACGATGATGTCTTTCAGGATCTTGTTGACCGAGTGCCCGATATGGATATCGCCGTTGGCGTAGGGAGGGCCGTCGTGCAGGATAAATTGCTCGCGACCGGCACGGGCTTCACGAATTTTTTCGTAGAGCTTGCCTTCCTGCCATTTTTTCAGAATCTCCGGCTCCCGATTGGGCAGATTGCCACGCATGGGGAAGTCGGTCTGGGGAAGATTCAGGGTCGCTTTGTAATCGGTCATTGGCTATCTACTTCAGTTGTAGCTCAGGATGTTTGCATCGTCAGATTGCGACGGATACGAAGGGTCAACTGTTTAACGCGTTTTGCGACTGGCAAACCAGGTTTTCGCGTTTTCAATATCATCCGCGATTTTCTGTTTGAGAATGTCCAGAGACTCAAACTTTTCTTCATCGCGCAGCTTGTGGCAGAAGGTGACGGCGATTTCACGGCCATACAGGTCGCCGCTGAAATCGAACAGGTGCACTTCCAGCAGTGGCTTTGCACCCTCCCCTTCCACCGTCGGGCGGAAACCCACATTGGCGACGCCGGCCACTTCCATACAGCTGCCCGCCATCGGGCTGCCATTGGTGCGCTTAGCGGTGACCGTATACACCCCCACCAGCGGCGAACGGTAGCGGTGCAAGCGCACATTGGCTGTGGGCGCTCCCAGCTGGCGGCCGAGGGCGCGGCCGCGGGCTACCAGGCCGGTGATCCGGTAGGGTTTGCCCAGCAGCTGTTCGGCCAGTGCAAAGTCGGCATTTTGCAGCGCCTCGCGGATGCGCGTGCTGCTCACCCGCTCGCCGGCAATCTCCAGTGTCGCCGTGTCCTCTACGCTAAAGCCGGCGTCGGCACCGGTCTTTCGCAAGAGTGTGTAATCGCCGCTGCGATCGCAACCGAAACGGAAGTCATCACCCACAACAAGATGGCGCACACCCAGGCCATCTACCAGAACCTGCTGGATAAAGGCCTCGGCGCTCAGGCTGCGCAGGCGCTCATTGAACTGCAGGCACAGCACCCGGTCCACGCCGGCATCGAACAGGGCCAACACCTTCTCCTTGAAGCGCATCAACCGCGCCGGCGCCTTTTCGCCGGAGAAATACTCGTGGGGCTGGGGCTCGAACACAATCGCTACCGACGGCAGTTTGTACTCCGCCGCCCTGGCCCGCAATTGGGTGATGATGGCCTGGTGCCCCAGGTGCACGCCGTCGAACGAACCGATCGTGGCCACACAGCCCCGATGGTGCGGCCGCAGGTTGTGCAGCCCGCGAATCAGCTCCCGATGCTCGGTCACAGTGCTTCCACCACCTCTCGTCGCCATTGCAAAATCAAGCGGCGCAGTATACCGGAATTCCACCGCTTCTGGGCACCGTCACCGGTCATGAGGCCGCCCGAAAATGCCGTGGGCGCAGGCCGCTGGCCAGCAGGACCAGGGCGTAGGTCGCACCGCCAGTAGCGACCAGGGCGCCCATACGCCAGGCGCGCTCCCACCAGGCCCAGTCGTGCCAGGCGGGCCAGTAGTGGAGTATGGCGAACAATATTGCCGCCATGGCCAGGTTGGCGAGCAGCAGGCGGACAAGGTAACCCCGCCAACCGGGCTCCGGCGCGTAAACGCCGCCCTGGCGCAAGCCCCGGTACAGCAGGAAGGCATTGAGCGCCGCCTGCCCGGCGGTGGCCGCGGCCAGGCCCATGTGCCCGAGCTGGAAATACATGTGCAGGGGGATCACGAACAGCAGGCTAAGCACCATTTTCGAGGCGATGGCGATCAGCCCGAATTTCACCGGCGTGGCGGTGTCCTGGCGGGCGAAATAGCCCGGTGCCAGCACCTTGATCAGCATAAAGGACAGCAACCCGAAGGTGTAGGCGCGCAGGGACCAGGCGGCCATGGTCATGTCCCGCGGAGTCATATTGCCGTACTGGAACAGCACGGTCAGCAGCGGCTCGGCCAGTACGAACAGCGCCACCGCCGCGGGCAACGCGATCAGGGTGACACTGCGCAGGGCCCAGTCGATGGTGTGACGGAATCTCTCCGGATCGCCGCCGGCGTGCTGGCGGGACAGGTTGGGCAGGATCACCGTGGCCACGGCGACGCCAAACACCCCCAGGGGCAACTCCACCAGGCGATCGGAAAAATACAGCCAGGTGACCGACCCCGTGGGCAGGAAGGAGGCCAACACGGTATCCAGCACCAGGCTGATCTGGGTCACCGACACACCGAAGATGGCGGGCGCCATCAGGCGCAGAATCTTGCGCACTCCGGGATACTGCCAGTCCCACTTGGGCCGCGGCAGCAGTCCCTGGCGCATCAGGAAGGGAATCTGGAACAGCAGCTGTACCACACCGGCCGCCAGCACACCCCAGGCGAGCGCCATCACCTGCGGCTCGAACCAGCCGGCGCCGATGGTGGCGGCACCGATCAGAACCAGGTTGAGCAGAACCGGCGTCAGTGCCGGTATCGCAAAGCGGTCGAAGCTGTTGAGGATGGCCCCGGCAAAGCCGGTGAGCGAGATCAGCATCAGGTAGGGGAAGGTGATGCGCAGCATTTCCGTGGCCAGGGCGAACTTCTGCGGCTCGTTGCCGCCCCACCACCAGCCGAAGGCGAAGATGCCGGCTACCAGCGGCGCGCACAGCACCCCGAACAGGGTTACCAGCAGCAGGGTGCCGCCGAGGGCCCCGGCCACCCGGTCATTCAGCTCGCGGACCGCCGCAAGACCGCCGTTCTGGCGATACTCCGCCAGCACCGGCACGAATGCCTGGGCAAACGCACCCTCGGCAAACAGGCGGCGGAAAAAGTTGGGGATCTTGAAGGCCACAAAGAAGGCGTCGGCCGCGTCGCTGGCACCGGTCAGTCGCGCAAATACCACGTCCCGCGCCAACCCCATCACCCGCGACAGCAATGTGGCACCACCGACTACGGAAGATCCGCGCAACAGTCCCCGTTGCGGGCTATCTTTCTGGGCCTGCGGTGCCTGATCCGGCGGTTCCTGTTCGGGCGAAGATGCTGCCACGTCCCTGATTCCTGCTGAGCAATAGCTGAGTAATGGCCGGCAAGTCTACCGCAATCCACTTTCTCAGCCACCTGTCCTGAGAGGCTCCCGTAATTTGCGAGCCGCGAACCTACGGTTGGCGCGCGGGGGAACTATACTCAAATTGAGCAGTTGGCGAGCCACAGGGAATGGTGGCAACAGAGGAGAGACGGAATGACCATCAACGCGTTGATTATTGCACTGATCCTGGCGGTACTATTGTACGCCGTGGTCGCCCTGGGCCCCCGCCCCCAGCGGGTTCGGGTACGCATCGACCAGCCCCGGGATCAACGCTACCGGCGCCGCCAGAACTGATGTTGCGCCCCTTGATAGCGATATCGCTGTCAGGGGTTGAACCACGTCACGGGGCGAGCTGCCACATTTCGCCATAATTGCTGCGGAATTTGCCCTTTGGGCGCCACGCTCGTGCCTCCTTGCAGGAGTTAAATGACACTCAACCGAAGCGGGAAACACCCGGTCGGAACAAAGAGCAGTCATTTCACTCCAATCGCAAGGAACACGATCATGAAAAAGATGTTGATGGCAGTAACCGTTAGCGCTCTGACTCTGAATGCTATTGCTTCCGCTGAAGCCGCCACTGACACCGAGAAAGAATTACAGGGCAACCCCCTGACTCCGGCCAAGCAGGCCACTGTATTTACCGGCGCTGCAGTAGCGGGCGCCGCCGTAGGTGGACCGGTTGGCTTTATCGCCGGCGCCCTCGGTGGAGCCTGGCTGGGCGAACAGATCAAGCAAGCAGAAGAGGCAGACATGCTCGCAACTCAACTGACCGATAGCCGCACCGAACTGGGCAACCTCGCACAACAACTGGATGCGGCGCGACTGTCCGCCAACGACGCCCGCGAGCTGGCACTGGAGAGCCTGGAGTTCCAGATGCTGTTCACCACCGGCGACGACGAACTGCAGGAGGCCCAGGAGCGCCAGGTGGCCGCCATGGCGGACTTCCTCAACCGCCACCCGCAGCTGCAGGTTTACCTGGAAGGACATTCCGACCCCCGCGGCAGCGACGGTTACAACAATGTGCTCTCTGACCAGCGCGCCCTGAGTGTACAGCGCGCCCTGGAGGCCTACGGTGTCGCGCCGGAGCGCATCGAGCGCCGCGCCCTCGGCGCAAGCCAGTCCAAAGCCAGCAAGGGTGATCTGGACGGCTACGCCCTGGAGCGCCGGGTGGACATCCACTTTGGCATGCCCGAAGCGGTGGCCGGCTCCTTCTGACAGCGGCACCACCAGCCTCTTTGAAGCCACCGGCGCTCTGCAAAAGCGCGCCGGTGACTCTTCCAAGCAACCTCCGTGCAAAACCCTGTAAGTGGTAACCTTGCGCGCAGCCAGCCTGTCTGCGCGCTTTTTTACGCTTGCCGAGCGGTTCTCTTTGCCTATCGCCCCACTGTTCGGGCATGATTTTCCGCACAAACCACATTTAATAAACGGCTAACAACCGTCCGCGCCCCACGAACAGCATCAAGAACAGCCTCATGAGCAGCCCGACCATCGCCATCGTCGAAGATGAAATCGCCATCGCCGAGAACTATCGCGACGCCCTGCGCCGCACCGGCTATCAGGTCAACCTCTACCACACCCGCCCCGAGGCCCTGGCCGCCTTCCAGCAGCGCCTGCCGGACCTGGCGGTAATCGACGTGGGCCTGGGGGCGGAAATCGAGGGCGGCTTCGACCTGTGCCGGGAGCTGCGTGCCATGGCCCCCACCCTGCCCATCCTGTTTCTGACCGCACGGGACTCGGAGCTGGACATCATCTCCGGCCTGCGCCTCGGTGCCGACGACTACCTCACCAAGGACATCTCGCTGCCGCATATGCAGGCGCGCATCAGCGCCCTGCTGCGCCGGGTCAGTGTCATGCAGTCCCAGAGCGACGAGGGGGAAACTCTCACCCAGGGCGACCTGACCCTGGATGTTTCACGCCTGCACTGCCACTGGAAGGGAGAGCCGGTGGATCTGACCGTGACCGAATTCTGGATCGTGCACGCCCTGGCCAAGCGCCCGGGCCACGTCAAATCCCGCAGCCAGCTGATGGAGGCCGCACGAGTGGTGCTGGACGACAACACCATCACCTCCCATGTGAAGCGTATCCGCCGCAAGTTCCAGGCCATCGACAGCAGCTTCGACGCCATCGGCACCGCCTACGGCATGGGTTACCGCTGGCAGGTCTGATGAAACTTCGCAGCCAGCTGGTTTTACTGAGCCTCTGTACCCTGGCCCTGCCCTGGGCCGGCTGCCAGTATCTGCGCCAGGTGGACAAGGCCCTGAGTCAGGGGCAGATACAGACCCTCGAGGCCACCGGCAACGCCATTGCCGCCCGCCTCGCCAGCGCCCCGGAGCTGATCGCACCGGATCCGCGCCGCAGCGGGCGCCCACCGGGCGCACAGCTGTACCTCAACCCGCTGCCCCAGGCGCCGACACTGGACGGCTACGGCGAGGAGTGGCGCGCGCTCAACCTGCGCCCGCGACAGTTGCTCGACCAGGACGACGAGCCGCTGGCGCGGGTCACCCTGGGCAAACACAGTGACCGCGTGTACCTGCTGCTGACCGCCCGCGATCGCAGCCCCAGCTACCACGACCCCCGCAGCAGCAGTATCTCCAGCGGCGACACCGTCGAGATCTACACCGCCCGCCAGCACTACACATTGCCGGTCGCCAGCCAGGGCCCGGTGCGCGCCCTCTACTACAACGCCCGCCGTGGCGACTACGAGCGGGAACTGCGCCTGCGCGGGCGCTGGACCGCCTCCCCGCGCGGCTACCAGCTGGAACTCGCCGTCCCTTATGCACTCACCGGCGGCGAACTGGCCATCCGCGTGCTCGACCGCACCCGCAGTGACGGCGACGCGCCTGCGCGCCTCGCCTCCACCCTGCCGGCGGACGGGCGCCCCGGCGCCCTGGTAGAACCCCTGCCGGCGCTGCAGCAGGAACTGGAACACTTCGCGCGGCCGGAGCTGCAATTGACCGTGGTGGACCAGGAGGGGTTTGTGCTGGCCCGCTCCGGAGATCTCACGGACAGCAGCAACGAGACAGAAAACGGCCAGGTCGAAGATGGCCGCTGGGTGCGCGACTGGTTCTACCGCCAGGTGCTGGCGACCGATCAATTGCCACCTTTGCCCGAGGGCGAATACCCGGCGCTACTGACGGAAAACCGGGAAACCGCGTCGCAATGGTTCAGCGCGCCCGAAGACGCACAGCAGTCGCCTGGCGACCAGCGCATTGGCGCAGTGAGCGTGCCGGTGGTGACCCGCGCGGACGACATCATCGAGCGCCCGCTGCTGGGCCGCGTCATCGCCGCCCAGTCCGCCAGTGCAATGCAGTCGCTTACCGAGTCCGCCGCCCGCCGCCTGTGGCTGACGACCGCCGGCGCCGCCGGGCTGGTGCTGTTGCTACTGCTGGGCTACGCCAGCTGGCTGTCCTGGCGGATCCGCCGCCTGCATCGCGCGGCCCGAAACGCCGTGGATGCCAGCGGCCGCCTGCGCGGCGATTTTCCGCGCGCCTACCTCAACGACGAACTGGGGGCGCTGAACCGGGCCTTTGCCAGCCTGCTGGCGGAGCTGGACCACTACCACCAGTATCTGCGCAGCCTGGCGAGCAAGCTCTCCCACGAGCTTCGCACCCCGCTGGCGGTGGTGCGCTCGTCGCTGGACAACCTCGCCGCCGGCGAACTGGATGAAGACAGCCGGCGCTATGCCGAGCGCGCTGCCGATGGCGGCGCGCGGCTGTCCTCGATTCTCAATGCCCTGTCCGCCGCCAATCACCTGGAAGCCAGCATCAGCCAGGCGGACCGGGAGACGTTTGATCTGGCAGACCTGCTGCAATTGCTGACCCAGAGCTATGCCGACGCACATCCGGGGCACCGCTTCGACCTGCAGTGCCCGGAGGAGCCCCAACCCTATTGCGGCGCCCCCGAGCTGCTGGCGCAACTGCTCGACAAACTGGTGGACAACGCCGTGAGCTTTGCCCCGCAACACAGCGAGATCGGCCTGACACTCGAAGCCCACCGCCAGGAATACCGCCTGAGCGTAAGCAACGAGGGCCCACTGCTGCCCCGGGGCTTTGGCCAGAAACTGTTCGACTCCCTGGTTTCGGTGCGCGACGACGGCGGCAAGGCCGGCCATCTGGGGCTCGGCCTGCATATCGCGCGCCTGATCGCCGACTTCCATGGAGGTAGGCTGGAGGCCGTGAACCGGGACGACGGCAAAGGGGTCACCTTTACCCTGTATCTGCCGCGCTAACCGCCCCCTGCGCACACCGGTTCACACTGAGTCATCCCGGTCACAAACTGCCCGCCACAGTGGTTGACAAACAACCGGCGCTGGGGATAATGTCGCGTCCCAAACGGGCCCCCGGCCCGATGTTCGAGTTTTACAGATTCCAGACAGGAGCAACCGGTGGCCAACTCACCTCAAGCG
>Ga0207814_100262_pt1 | contig 41670 bp, 32 predicted proteins | sample TtaePargueraPR_7_FD_187755 | JGI IMG/M metagenome (GOLD analysis project Ga0207814, IMG submission 187755) | Aerobic enrichment media microbial communities from Bioluminiscent Bay, La Parguera, Puerto Rico - Tt and P1 (2) (SPAdes) | ecosystem: Environmental > Aquatic > Marine > Unclassified ... | reverse complement strand
CCCGCGGGCGCGCAAGAAGGATTAGGCGAGGCCCCTAGGGCGTATACCAGATCGGCGAGGTGTAGGCCCGCTCCTGGATACTGGTGGGAACCCCGTCGGGGAGATTGACCCCGAAATACCGGGCGTCATAGGTGGTCCAGCGCGAAGTGGGGATTTCCAGCACCCGCACGTAGTAAAAGGCATTCTGCGCCGCATCGAAGTCGGGATCTTGCCAGTAGGCCTGCAGGAAGGGATCGCCGATCGCATTGGTGTAGGTGGCGGCCTCCACGTTCACCGTATTGCCCACCGGCTGCTGCGCCCGCCCATCGGCACCGATCTTGCGGCCACCGGACACGGCGATGTCGTATATCCGTTCATGGGTTTTACCCGCGGCATCGAGCCAGCCCTTGATGATCTGGATACGATCGAGATTGGCGCCATCGGGGTCGCGCAGGGCGCGCACCAGGAAGATCGGCGCCGTATCAGAGCGCTTCAGGTCACCGCCCATGGGCACCCCATGCTCGTAGCCATAACGGGCGAAGTCCGAGCGGTGCATATCCTTCTCGGAAAATCCGAAGCCGGCAAACACGCGCACAATCATGCGCGTACCTGTAGTTGCGTACACCTCCTTGCGCGCCATCGCATCCCACAGTGCTTCGCGAGTGTTTTCCCGCGCCCACACTGCAGCGAGACCGGAGGCGCTGGCCTCATAATGGCGAATCGCATAATCGCGACCTTCGGGGTCGGGAAGGTAGCCGGTAATTTTTTCCTCGAAGCGTATCTCGTTCGCGCTCGGCTCGATCACCGTTGCCTTGCCGAAGAAATTGTCCTCTGCGGTGGTGGCGAGTGACGTGTGAGAGTCGGTGCTGCCGATCATGCCGAACTTGTACGGATTGGCCCCCAACGCGACCTTATCCGCCAGCCCCTGTTTCAGCGCTTCGCGCGCGTATTCCCGGTGAATCATCTCTTCAGTTTTTATAGCTCCAAAACTGCCGCGGTCCCAGATTTCAAAATCGGCGAACTCGTCGTTTGGCGACAGCATGGGATGCGTCTCGCCCGTGCCCTTTATCTGGGTCATTTCATACAGTGGCTCCCAACGACTGCGACGCTCGGCATAGCTTTTATCCAATGGCTCACGCTTGGTCAATGTGACCCGGTCGAACATCAGCCCATTGGAGAGGTTGCCATTGTGCGGAATCGCCAGAATTTTACCGCCAGTCTTCTTTTCGTAATTGGCCATCCACTGCCAGAGGTCTTCCGGATCTTCCGAATCATAGGCAGACATGGGAACGACCTGATCGGCCTTTTGCTTACCATCGCGAAAAACCAGGTTGCGATGTAGATTGCTGCCGTCGGGATCGAGCGTATTGCCGAACATACCCGCATCGGTTGAGTAGCTGGTATGCAGGTGGGTGTCGCCGAAGAAAACGCGATTGGGAAAGCTTTGCTCGGGATACGGAGAATAATCGACATCCGGCGGCGGTGCTTGTTGTGGCGCATCCTGTGCAGGGCTCATCGACGCCAGTGTGAGCGCGGTGCAAAAAAGAATCGCCGACGCACTAGCCGAACTGCGACTTATGATCATTGCGCTGTCCATGCTTGATCTATGTCTGGTGAATGTTGCCAGAGTTTAGATCACCCTCGGTACGCGTTTTTGCGCAAAGAAAAAACCCGGTTTTGATACTCGCGTGCAAGTATCAAAACCGGGTCTCTGCGCAGCAAGAACCCGAGAGACTCGTGTTCGCTGCTGCCGTCAGATAGGCCGGCTGCCGTACTTCGGCTGCGGCTTGCGCGGCGGGTCCGCAGTGACATCTGGCGCCACTTCATTGATGGCGCCGCCGCTGGCGAGGAAGGCCTCGACCTCGGCGCTCAGCTGGCTGCGGGCCCGATGGCGGGAGGAAAGTGTGCGCTCTTCGCCAAATTCCTCAGAGTCTTTCGAACGAGTGCTGGACTGATCGTCTTTCATGTCAATTTACCCTGTAACTTGATACCCCTTGTTACAGAGGGAATACCCCTGCTGCCGCGCAATTTTCCCGGATTGCTCCGCGCGGGCTGAACAGGCCTGGCTCGCACATTCGCTTCGGCGTAGCCGCCAGAAACAGAATGACAAACCGGGTCCGCCGGCCGGAAACTTCCCGCGGCGAAGTATTTATAGGCAGTGTCCAGACAGCCTGCCAGAAAAGGTTCCCGAAATCGGTAGAGTTTTTTTGTGTGATTTTTGCTCGATTTATTGCGCTTGGTTATGCAATTTTCTGCGCCACAACTTTGATGGCGTTAACATCATTGAGAGCTCTAATGCGCCGCTCGACAATCCTGCTCAAATTGCTCAAATTTCAGCCACAAAAAAGCCCCGCAAGGCGGGGCTCATAAAACACTGTGTCGGATTCTTTGATCAGACCGCTTCGCTGCCGGTTTCACCGGTGCGGATACGGATGACTTCTTCGAGCGCAGTGATAAAGATTTTGCCGTCACCGATCTTGCCAGTCTGTGCGGCTTTGGTGATGGCTTCCACGGCGCTGTCGACCATGCTGTCGTCCACCGCCAGTTCCAGTTTTACCTTGGGCAGAAAGTCCACCACGTATTCGGCGCCACGGTACAGTTCGGTATGACCTTTCTGACGACCGAAGCCTTTTACTTCGGTGACGGTCATGCCCTGTACGCCAACCTCGGACAGCGCAGTGCGCACATCGTCCAGTTTGAATGGCTTAACCACAGCCGTAATCAATTTCATTCGCTTATCCCCTGGTTATGTTTCTTGCGGGCACCGGCCCGAAAACCGGTGCCGGAAGATTATGTTGCCGCCGGCGGGGAGTGCTCCCGGGCGCCGGCGGCCATCTTACGAGCGCTTATTTGCTCATAAATTCCGGATAAGCTTCCATTCCGCACTCGGCCAAGTCAACACCTTGCTGCTCTTCTTCTTCGGTAACACGGATACCGGTGATGAGCTTGAGGGCGAACCAGACCGCGAAGGAAGTGGCGAATACCCAGCCGAAGATGGTGGCAGCACCGATCAGCTGGCCGCTGAAGGAGGAGCCGTCGTTGGTAACCGGTACCAGCAGCAGACCCAGCAGACCAACCACGCCGTGCACGGAGATGGCACCGACAGGATCGTCAATCTTCAGCTTGTCCAGGGTGATGATGGAGAAGACCACCAGGATACCGCCCAGGGCGCCGAACAGGGTGGCCTGCAGGGCAGTCGGGGTGGAGGGCTCAGCGGTGATCGCCACCAGGCCAGCCAGAGCGCCGTTCAGCAGCATGGTCAGGTCGGCCTTGCCGAACAGGATGCGGCCGGTGATCAGCGCGGCAACGGCACCACCGGCGGCGGCGGCGTTGGTGTTCAGGAAGACCATGGCCACGGAGTGCGCATTGGCGGCATCGCCCAGTTTCAGCACGGAACCACCGTTGAAGCCGAACCAGCCCATCCACAGGATGAAGGTACCGAGGGTAGCCAGCGGCAGGTTGGCACCGGGGATGGCGTAGATCTCACCGTTCGGGCCGTATTTGCCTTTACGTGCGCCCAGCAGCAGAACGCCAGCCAGAGCAGCGGCAGCACCCGCCATGTGTACGATGCCGGAACCGGCGAAGTCGGAGAAGCCCAGGTCGCCCAGGTTGTACAGGCCGAAGACTTCAGCACCGCCCCAGGTCCAGGCACCTTCCATCGGGTAGATGAAACCGGTCAGTACAACCGCGAACACCAGGAAGCTCCACAGCTTCATGCGCTCGGCAACCGCACCGGAGACGATGGACATGGCAGTCGCCACGAACACCACCTGGAAGAAGAAGTCGGAAGCACCGGAGTACACGGAGTCACCTTCGAACCCGTTCTCTGCGGAAGCAGCCAGTACTTCGTCCATGCTGAAGGCTTCAATGCCGTTCAGCAGCCAACCGCCGTCGTACATGATGGCGTAGCCACTGACCAGATACATGGTGCACGCAATCGCGAACAGTGCCACGTTTTTGGTAAGAATCTCGGTGGTGTTTTTAGAACGCACCAGGCCCGCTTCCAGCATGGCGAAGCCCGCCGCCATCCACATGACCAGTGCACCACACACGAGGAAATAAAATGTATCAATTGCGTACTGCAATTGAAAAATTTGATTTTCCATTTTTCGCTCCGTTTAACCCAAACTATCCCGAGTCACCCCGGTAGTTGTTGTCTATTGATCAAAGAATCGTTCTGGCAATCTGTTCTGTTCGTTAGATCGCTTCCGCGCCGGTCTCACCGGTGCGAATGCGGATTGCCTGCTCGAGGTTTGCAACAAAAATCTTGCCGTCGCCGATCTTGCCGCTCTGCGCCGCAGTGCCAATGGCTTCCAGCACGGCGTCTACCTGGCTGTCGTCAACGGCGATCTGCAACATGGTTTTGGGCAGAAAATCCACCACATACTCGGCTCCGCGATAGAGTTCGGTATGCCCTTTCTGCCGCCCAAAACCTTTTACTTCACTCACGGTAATGCCGCTTACACCAGCTTCAGCCAGGGCGTCGCGCACTGCGTCGAGTTTGAATGGTTTAATGACTGCGGTTACCAGTTTCATGGTTTCCCCCTAAGATGAGGGCCCACTCATCGAGCGGGCCCATTTCGTGTTTCTGTTACCAGCTGTATGAAGCACCAGCCAGTACAGTCGGTTCACACCAGTCGGTGAAGAAACATTCCTGGTCGCTGACATCGGTACCGACCAGCGAGGCACTCAGGGCCAGGCCGCCGAACTCTTTGCCGACCGATACGGAGTAGTCGATGTAGGAATCCGATCCACTCAGGAAAATTTCTTCATCAAACAGGTTCAGGCCCGCGCTCAGATCGAGAGAAATGTCGTTGGCCAGTGCAAACGAGTAGCCGGCACTCAGGTAGTAGAAGGCTCCGGCCTGATACCAGTAGTCGTCGGAATAGGCGAAGCCAAGACTCGCGTCGCCAATGCTCAGGCTGCCGTAAACCTCCTGGTAATCCTCGTCCTGATCACTGCCGAGATAGGCGTAGTAGATGTAGCCGACGTCGTAGCCAACACCACCCGCAGTTTCACCGGCGTAACCGCCGTAAAAATCCATCTCGTAATCTGTTTCGTCGGCACCGTAGTTGAAGTCAACCTGAGAGGCCCAGGTACCCAGATAAAAGCCGTTGCCCATGTCCAGATCCACACCGCCCTGAATCGCAGGGCCGGTGTCCGTCTGGGAAATTCCGCGGAAGCGGTAGTCACTCACCACACCAACGTTCGCGCTCAGGCTGGGACCGTCTGCTGCTGTCGCCACGCTGCTGATGGTAGCCGCCAGTACGCTTCCGGCGATGATGGAGGCAACTTTGCTATTGAATTTGATTCCCACTTTTTGGTTCTCCTTGATCTCTGTGTGAAATGCTCGTCTTACTTTTTTTTATTTCAGCGGCATCGACTTCACCGGGGAAACGGCACTCGCCGCTCTCGCCCAGGCACTTCACTGAAGACCTATCCCCTGCCTCCATTGCCAGGGCGATTCGCACAGGGGTACTTGCAGAGTTAGTGCCAACTTTAAAAACTCTTCGGAAAATCATCGGCTTACACGTGTTTTCGCGGGTGAGAAGACTTTACGGAACGCGGCGGTCAGGGAATTTGCGCAAAAACAGTGCGCACCAAAATGGCACCCGCACCAGTAGCGGGCATCCGGGCGGTGCAGCGTCAAAGCGGTGAACCATCGCAGCGCACAGCAATCGTCGCTTGGTGGTAAAACCCGGCTGCGGTACTATTTCGCTTCGTTTTACAGCGGTTTTTTAGTGGAGAATTGCGCGTGGCACGGGACAAATTGCAACAGTTATTAAGTGAACTGCAACAACAGGGGGCAGTCATCACCAGTGATTTACGCGACGCACTGGAAGTGGCAATGGGAAAACTGCCACTGGTGAGCCAGCGCGAATTTGACATCCAGGCGGAAAAACTGGCGCGCGCGGAAGCAAAACTCGCGCAACTGGAGGCGCAGATCCGCGACCTCGAGAGCCGGCTGGACGACTGACCTACGCCACTGGGCGCCGGTTAATCCCGGTGCCGATCGATATTCAGAGACGAAAATCTCCAGGGAAGATTATTTTCAGGGAAGAAAATGAGCCTATCCATTACCTACGCGCGCGCCCAGCTGGGCATACAGGCACCACTGGTCACCGTGGAAACCCACCTGGCTAATGGCCTGCCCGCCTTCAATATTGTCGGCCTGCCGGAGGCGGCGGTGCGCGAGAGCCGCGACCGGGTGCGCAGCGCCATCGTCAACAGCCACTTCGAGTTTCCGCAGCGACGCATCACCGTTAACCTGGCCCCGGCCGATCTGCCCAAGGCGGGCGGGCGCTACGACCTCGCCATCGCCCTCGGTATTCTCGCCGCCTCCGGGCAGGTGCCCGGTGAGGCGCTGGAACGCTACGAATTTATCGGCGAACTGGCCCTCTCGGGCAGTCTGCGTCCCATCCCCGGCGCTCTGCCCGCAGCCATGGCCTGCCGCGACAGCGGCCGCACCCTGGTGACCGACAGCGACTCCGCCGGCGAGGCCGCGTTGATTGCGACCCCCATCAAGGCCGCGTCCACTCTGCTGCAGGTGTGCGCACAGCTGCACGGGCGCGAGCCGCTGCCGGATGCGGTGCACAATGCCGATCAGGAGGCACCGCTGTGTGCCGACCTGGCGGACGTGCGCGGGCAGTTCAAGGCCCGACGGGCGCTGGAAGTCGCTGCGGCGGGCAATCACAACCTACTTTTCTACGGTCCGCCAGGTACGGGAAAGACGATGCTGGCCAGCCGCCTGCCCGGCATACTGCCGGCGTTGAGTGAGGGCGAAATGATTGAAGTGGCCGCGCTCTACTCCAGCGCCGGCCTTGATCGCATACGCCAGCGCCCGTTCCGCGCACCGCATCACTCGGCCTCACCCACCGCGCTGGTGGGCGGCGGCAGCAACCCCCGCCCCGGCGAGATCAGCCTGGCCCACCGCGGCGTGCTGTTCCTGGACGAGATGCCGGAATTTCCCCGCTCCGCTCTGGAGATCCTGCGCGAGCCGCTGGAAAACGGCGAGGTGTGCATCTCCCGCGCCCGCGCCCAGGTCACCTTCCCCGCGGACTTCCAGCTGGTGGCGGCAATGAACCCTTGCCCCTGCGGCTATCTCGGCGAACCCCGCTGCCGCTGCACTCCGGACCAGATCGACCGCTACCGCAATAAACTCTCCGGCCCGCTGCTCGACCGCATCGACATGCAGGTGGAAGTGGCGAGCATGAGCGCCGGCCAGCTACAGGATGCACCGCGAGGCGAAAGCTCGGAAACGGTGCGCGAGCGCGTGAGAACAGCGCGGGAGATCCAGCTGGATCGGCAGGGAAAAATCAACGGTGAACTGAAGGGCGCCGAATTGGATGAATTCTGCCGTCTCGGTACGGCGGAAAGCGCACTGCTGCGCGCCTCGGTGGAAAAGCTGGGGTTATCCGCGCGCAGTTATCACCGGGTATTGAAAGTTGCCCGCACCCTGGCGGACCTGGCCGGGCAAGATACGATCGGTACCAGTCAGATTGCCGAGGCGCTGGCCTACCGCAACCTGGACAGAAAGCCTGTGGCTACCGTGTGACTCGTGACTGTTGGGCAACCTCACCGGGAATTTTTCAGGCGATACAGCACATGCTCCTGCATCGGGTGTCCCCCGGACAAACCGGGATGCAGAAAATTTTCCCCCTGAGTCATACCCAGCTTTTCCATCACCGCACGCGAACGAAAATTTCCCGGCACGGTAAAAGAGACGATTTCTTCAAGGCCAAGCTCTTCGAACCCCACCCGCAAACTGGCCCGCGCGGCCTCGGTCGCATAGCCTTTGCCCCAGGCGTCCGCCGCCAGTCGCCAGCCGATCTCTACCGCTGGTGCGAACGGCATATGCTCGCTGACTGTTTTGATCCCCACGAAACCAATAAATCGCCGGTCCGCACGTGTTTCCACTGCCCAGAACCCGAAACCGTACTTATTGATATGCGCAATCTGGCGATCGATACCGGCATCGCTCTCGACACGCGTCAGGGTAGACGGAAAAAATTCCATCACCGCCGGATCTGCGTTCATCGCCGCAAATGGCTCGCGGTCTTCCTCCCGCCACTGCCGCAGCTGCAAGCGCGCCGTTTGCGGTTCTATCAGCATCACTTGCTCGCCCTTTTTACCTGCACCAGCCAGCGATCCAGCTGATCCGCAAACGCCTTGCGCTCCTGCTGCCCCAGCGGTGGTGGGCCGCCGGTGTGGACGCCGCTGGAGCGCATGGTTTCCATAAAGTCGCGCATGTTCAGGCGCGCGCGGATATTGGCTTTGGAATATTTTTCACCGCGCGGGTTGAGGGCGGTGGCGCCTTTGTCGATCACCTCTGATGCCAGCGGAATATCCGCGGTGATGATCAGGTCGCCCTCGCTACAGCGCTGCACGATTTCATTGTCGGCAACGTCAAAGCCAGCCGTGACCTGCATGGCGCGGATAAATTTTGATGGCGGCACGCGCACATATTGATTGGCCACCAGGGTCATTTCGGTTTCCGTGCGCTCGGCAGCGCGGAACAGGATTTCCTTGATGACGGTGGGGCAGGCGTCGGCATCGACCCAGATCTTTGGCATTAATCGGACTCTCTCGATTGGGAGGGTAATTGTTCATCCGGCTGTTCATCGAGAGGCGCGCCCTCGTCGCATTTTTTGCATTCGAGCTCGACGCCCAGCATCTGCCGGCGGCCTGCCGGGGTGGTCACCCAGGGGCGGTTCTGCCAGGGCGGGTCGTGCCGCACGTGCTGGTTGTGGCCGCAGGCCAGCTGCGCCACCCAGTGGTCTTCGTCGTCGCGGTGGTAGCCAGTGATGGGCTGTCGCATAAAAAAGGCACCTCAATGAGGTGCCTTTATAGACAAATAATCGCGGAAGGTAAAAATCAATCTCCCGCAGGGGCTACCTGTGAGGGTTGTTCGGGGGCATCGGCCTTCTTCTGCCAGCCGGGCAGATTGCCATTGATAAAGACCAGCAGGAACACCGCCGCGCCCAGTGCCGTCCATACATCGAACATGGCGAGCATAAAGCCGATCACCAGTGCGCAGACCATTTCCAGCGGCTTCTTCACCAGTGGCGCGGCCACCATGATGCAGGCAAAGGCGGTGAGTGCGAGAGTGAGCATCAGGGCGATGGCCATGAGCGGCTTGATCAGGCTGATCCAGGGCCAGCACAGGTAGATCAGCGGCAGGCCGAAGCCGTAGTAGGAGCCGATACCGCTGTGCAGGTTGCGCATCTTGTCTTGGCCGCGGCGCCAGGTCTGGATCACCACCGCGTGTACGCCGGTCCACAGCACGCCCTGGTAGGGAAACAGCGGTGCGAATACCGCGGACACCGCATTGCGCAACGCCACCGCGATTTCACTGCGCTCGAAGTTGGTGTCGATGGGATCGTCTTCCCGCGCCGCCTGTGCGCTGTGGATCATTTCCGTACCGGTGACGAAATCCCCGAACAGAATCACATAGGCCACAAAGGCCAGCGGCAACACCTCGAGATACATGGACGCCGGTGGCCAGCCGATACTCAGCGGCGACACCTTGGCCAGGGTCTCCGCCACCGGTGGCAGGAACAGCCCCCAACGGATATCGAACTGGATCTCGCCGACGATGACCCCCACCACTGCGGCGGCGACAAAGCCCGGCAGCAGTCCCAGGCAACACACGCTATCGAGCCATTTGTGGCGGGTACGCAGCTCCTGGATCGGGGCGGAGAAGGTAAACAGCAATGACACCAGCAGCGCGGTGATGGCACTGAAGGTGTGGCTCTCGAACAGCGCCACGTCCTTGATAAACACCCGGTCGAGGGCGGAGATGGCGGCGCCAAAGATGATCCCCGCTTTCAGCGCCACCGGCAGCGCGCCCATCATCCGCCGCGACAGTCCCGACAGGCTGAACACCAGCGCAATGCCCGCGAGGGTCAGCGACAGCGCGGCCATCACCTGGAACCGTTCCGGCCCCTCGGGATAACCGCTGACGATAAACGTGAGCACCAGCGGGAAGGCCGGGGTCAGCATGCCCGGGGCAAAGGGTTCACCGAACACCACAAACGAGGCACAGAGGACCGTGTTGGCCAGCAGCAGCAGCGCCAACGCCTCCTCGAACGACAGCCCGAAATAGCCGATCATCACCGGCGCCATGATCAGGCTGGTGCCGCTGGCAACAACCAGCCCCTGTATGAACTGGGAGGGCACGAATTTCAGGTGCAGGAAAGGAACGCGGAAGGTGAAGGGCCCCCAGCGCCAGCCACCGGTGTTTGCGGCGGCGGATTTCTGATCAGCAGTGTCCAGGCGGCTGCCCGGGGAGTTGGTCTGGTCCATCGCTTTGCGCTCGTTATTGTTTTGACGTCTTCGAGCTTAGGTGCGGCCAGACCGGGCCACCATTATTTGTCAGGTAATACGGTGGTTCAACGCATCGCCGGCCGCACACCCTCGGAGCCCCGCAGTGGGCGATACAGCAGCGGGTGATCTTCCGGCACCGCCGCCAGTTCTGCGTCACTAACCACACGCTGGCCGTCGTCCCGGTAGATGCGCCCGACCAGCAGGCGCGGCTGCACCAGCTGCGAGGTGGAAGACAGGGTGTCGTTGTACACGGTGAGGTTGACCACCCCTTCGTCGGTTTTCAGCGCCAGGGGGTAGTCACTGGTATGCACCAGGCGCCTCCCCAGCTGCTGCCAGTTGTCGGGCAGTGCGCCCGCCGCTTCCAGCCGCTCGAGCATATCCCAGCCCATGGGGTTGTCGCTCTGCAGGGTTTCCATGGCGAGATACAGGGCCAGACCGCAGGACAGCGCCATGCCGTTGTGCAGTTGCGGGCGCAGGCCGTTGGGGTTCATCACCAGCTCGTACATGTTCGGGTCTTGCAGCAGGTCGGGGTCGACCCTGGGCAGGAAGAACGCCAGCCAGGCGCGGTTGACCGAGATCACGCGGCCAAAGTTGTCCAGCGCAAACGCTGGCTCCGGCTCGGCGCGGGCCATGGCGTTCTGCAGGGACTTGTTCATCCACACTGCCAGTTCCGGGGTCTCGAACACCGACTGGTCGGCGGAGAAGCCCGCCGCGGTGAGCAGGTAGGCGCGGTCGCGCGCGCTCAGGCCGAAGCAGTCCGCCAGCGCCGCGGCCACCAGCCGCGAGGGCTGGGAGCGACCGGTCTCAAGAAAGCTGATATGGCGGGTGGACACCCCGAGATCCTCGGACAGCTGCTCCTGGGACAGGCCGAGGGTCTTTCGCCAGAAGTGCATCAGGCGTCCGAAAGCACTCTCGCTGCGGGATTGATCCACCAGGCTGAGCGGTGAGCTGGTCTTCATGGTGCGGACCTGTGTTCTGGGTTTTTCTTATAGGGCCTCCTCTGCGGGAGGAATTTCGTCGTCGAGCTGGTCAATATAAATCCAACACCGGGCGCAGCCAACCCGCAATGCGGCTGGTAGAATCGCGCCCCATGTCGACACAATCCAGCGGGCTCCCCAGTGGCCCCCAGCAGTACCCGACCCAGTTTCCACTATGACCAAGCTCAATCCCCGCCAGGCGGAAGCCGTGAAATACATCGACGGACCCTGTCTGGTGCTGGCCGGTGCCGGCTCCGGCAAGACCAGTGTAATTACGCGGAAAATCGCCTATCTGATCGAAGAATGCGGCTATCAGGCGCGAAATATCGCTGCTCTGACCTTCACCAACAAGGCCGCGCGGGAGATGAAGGAGCGGGTCGGCAAGCTGATTACCGGCCCCGATGGCAAAAAATCCAAGGCCTCTCACGGCCTGACCGTGTCCACCTTCCACAATCTGGGCCTGAACATCCTGCGCAAGGAATACCGCGCCGCCGGCTTCAAGCCCGGCTTCTCCATCTTTGACTCGGAAGACGCCCGCGGCCTGATCAAGGAACTGATGCTGCGCGACGGCGACCTGGATACCGACCTGCTGGACCGGGTACAGAACCAGATCTCCAACTGGAAGAACGACATGCTGCCCCCGCGCAAGGCGCTGGAAACGGCCCAGAGCCCGGGAGAGCAGGCCATGGCGGTGGCCTACGGGCGCTACTGCGACGCCCTCAAGGCCTACAATTCCGTCGACTTCGACGACCTGATCATGATCCCGGTACAGCTGTTCGACAGCGACCCGGAGCTGCTGCAGCGCTGGCGCCGCAAGATCCGCTACCTGCTGGTGGACGAGTACCAGGACACCAACAGCTCCCAGTACCTGCTGGTGAAGCTGCTGGTGGGCAGCCGCGGCGGCCTCACGGTGGTGGGCGATGACGACCAGTCCATCTACGCCTGGCGCGGCGCACGCCCGGAGAACATGAGCCAGCTGCGCCAGGACTACCCCAACCTGCGCCTGATCAAACTGGAGCAGAATTACCGCTCCACCAGCCGCATCCTCAAGGTCGCCAACCACCTGATCGCGCACAACCCGCACGAATTCGACAAGGCGCTGTGGTCCGACCGCGGTCTCGGCGACGAGATCCGCGTGCTCAAGGTGGCCAACGAGAACGAGGAAGCGGAGCGCGTCGCCAACGAGATCTTCCTGCAGAAGGCCCGCCGCGGCTGCAAGTTTATGGACTTCGCGGTGCTCTACCGCGGCAACCACCAGGCGCGCCTGATCGAGATGAAGCTGCAGGAAAACCAGATCCCCTACCAGCTGTCCGGCGGTACCAGCTTCTTCGCGCGCGCGGAAATCAAGGACGTGATGTCCTACCTGCGCCTGCTGGTCAATCCGGACGACGACAATGCCTTCCTGCGTATCATCAACACCCCGCGCCGGCAGATCGGCACCAGCAGCCTGGAGGCGCTCGGCAACTACGCCAAGGGCCGCGAGATCTCCATGCTGAGTGCCTGCAGCGAGATCGGCTTCAAGGAGCACATCACCGAGGCCGGCTACGAGCGCCTCAACCGCTTCGCCCACTGGCTCGAGGGCGTGGCCCGCAACTGCCGCGACAACAGCCCGGAGGCCGCGTTGCGGGAAATGCTCGACGATATCGACTACGCCGGCTGGCTTAGCCAGAACGCCAGTAGCGAGAAGGTGGCCGAGAAGCGCATGGAAAACGTCTACTGGCTGCTCGACAGCCTGATGAAAACCATGGAGGGCACCGACGACGAGCTGGAGCAGGACGTGCGCCTGGAACAGGCCATTTCCAAGCTGATCCTGCGCGACATGCTCGACCGCCAGGAGGAAGAGGAGGCCACCGACAAGGTCAGTCTGATGACCCTGCACGCCTCCAAGGGTCTGGAATACCCCCATGTGTTCATGATCGGCATGGAGGAAAACCTGCTGCCCCACCGCAACAGCATCGAGGACGACAATATCCAGGAAGAGCGGCGTCTCACCTACGTGGGCATCACCCGCGCGCAGAAGACCCTGACCATGACCCTGGCGGGCAAGCGCAAGATGTTCGGTGAGAACCAGGACACCACCCCCAGCCGCTTCCTGGAGGAACTGCCGGAAGAGGACTGTGTGTTCGAGGGTTTCGGCAAGGCCACCCCGGAGCAGAACCAGGCCAAGGGCGCGGAGACGCTGGGGTCTCTGCTGAGTATGTTTGACTGACGAAATTCGTTCTGCCGGGGCGGACCCGGCAACCGGGTACAAAAAAAGCCGCTCAGTGAGCGGCTTTTCTGTGTTAAAGAGTAAGCGGTCGCTTACTTGCTACCTTCCACCATGTGGTCAACGGCAGCCTTCACTTCGTCGTCGGAACAGGTCATACACAGACCCTTGGCCGGCATCGCGTTGAAGCCGTTGATGGCGTGGGTATAGAGGGTTTCCATACCCTTGGCTACGCGAGGGCTCCAGGCACCGGCATCGCCCATTTTGGGGGCGCCAGCCGCGCCGGTCGCGTGACAGGCGGCACAGTGTGCGCTGTACACATCGCTGCCGCTGCGGGCACCGCCGGAGGAAGCGCTGGCCGCCGGTGCGGCTGCTGCACATGCGTCGCCTTTCATGCAGACCTTGCCCGCCGGCGCGATGCGCTCGGCGATCTCTTCATCCACAGACTGGGCCACAGCCATCGCCGCACCCGCCGCTACGGCCAGTGCCGCTACAAAATTCATTACAACTCTCATCCATTCCCCCAAAAGGCCCCAAGCGGCCTGTAGATTCCGGCGTGTTGCCACATACGTCTACAATTCAGCCGCGCATTATAAGCGTAGCGCCGCTTTCTGCGAAGGCCCGTGCACCACAACCGGCCCAATGGCCCAATTTCCTTTGCCCTGCCACGCCCCTTCTGTATAATCCGCCTCCGCGCCGGGGTTGGCTAAACCCTTGATTTGGCGCAGATTTGACCATCAGTGTCAGTCATATCCGCCCGTAGCTCAGCTGGATAGAGCGTCGCCCTCCGGAGGCGAAGGTCAGAGGTTCGAATCCTCTCGGGCGGGCCATATAAAAGAAAAGGCCACCCATCGGGTGGCCTTTTCTTTTATACCGTCCCAGGTCCGAGGGTTTTGCCCAATTCCCAGGTTCGAGCCGGAGGCGCGCAGCGCCGGAGACCAGCGACCGCAGGGAGCTAATCCTCTCGGGCGACGTTACTCATATACTTCCCCAAGCCCGAGTACTCTGCCCAATCCCCGGGTTCCAGTCGGAGTCGCTCAGTGCCGTAAACCAGCGACCGCAGTTACGTATCCGGAGCGTAACAGAGACCCGCGACCTAGCCCGATCACCTCAACTCGCTGGCAATACTGTTCACCATCGATGAAAACACCGCGATATTCTGCACTTCCTGTTCATCATCGCTACCAACCGCCGCCGCGGACGCGAGCATCACAAGTTTACCGGCGATTTTCTTGTCCTTGGCGCGCTGCGCGATCAGTGACTCGGAGCTCTCCAGTGCCTGTGACAACTCTGCGGCCATGACCTCTTCGACGATGCCCTTGCGCACCAGCTGATCCAGATAGGCGCGCGCGACCACCGGTGTGGCAGGCCATTGCACCGGGAATTGTTGCTGGGGATTGAACAGACTTCCCTGGTCGGCAACTTCGGCCGCACCCACTTCGTTGGCGGAGAGATACTGGCTGGGCTGCAGGGAGAACACATCGATGCCCCGCGCAATTTCAGTGCCGTAAATCTTGCCGTTGTACCAGTAGACCGACCAGTAGCCGCCGAGCACCATATGCTCCTGGTCAATCGGCCCCCGGTCGAAGAAACCGATTTCTTGCGGTTTTTCTGAATTGGTAAAATCGATCAGGGAGAGGCCACCCTGGTACCAGGCCTGGACAAACAGGTCTCGGCCGGGCACCGGAACGATTGAGCCATTGTGCGCCACACAGTTTTCCTCTTCGCTCTGGGGTGCGGGCAACTTGAAGTGGCTGCGGAATTTCAGTTTGCCGTCTTCAATGTCGTAAATGGCGTTCGCACCCCACCCCAGCGGGTCGTGAGCGCGACAGCGCGGCCGGCCACCGCCACCCCACTCATCGGTGAAGATGACCTTGGTACCGTCATTGTTAAAGGTGGCGGAGTGCCAGTAAGCAAAGCCCGCATCTGTTACCGCGTCGATACGCTGCGGTTTGAGCGGATTGGAGATATCGAACAGGATGCCGTTACCGGAACAGGCGCCGGCGGCGATATTCAATTCGGGAAACACAGTAATATCGTGGCACTGATCCGTGCGGTAGGTTTCCTGGGTATCGTCACCGTGGTCGCCGCCGCGCCACAGTCCGGCCACCGCACCGGTTTCCGGGTCTGCAAATACTGCCGGGCTATCGACAATGCGGGCCTTTGACGGATCCGCAACGGGAATCTCGATCACGTCGATCCGGAACAGTGCGGTGCGATTGTCGCCGGGCGTACCGTCGACACACCCCGGCATCTCTTCCTCATCCCTGATCGAAGCGATGCCCGAGTTGTACACGATGATTTTGCCATCCTCACCGGGCCCGGATACCACGGAGTGCGTATGCGAGCCGCGGCAGGTCTGCACCGCGCCAACCTGTCGTGGACGGCGCAGGTCACTGATATCGAAAATACGCAGTCCGCGCAGGCGCTCTTCGCTGATGTCTTCGCTGATCCCCTGAAGTCCGCAATCGAGACGCGCCCTGCGCTCTTCCACCGACATGATTAGCAGGTCGCCCACCACCGATACATCTCCCTGCCCACCGGGGCATACCACGGAACTGATCTGCTGGGGCAGTCCGGTCTCTTGCAGTCGATAAATATTGAATCCGTGGTAGCTACCCGCAACCATGATGTCATCGAAAAATGCCAGATCCGTGTTGGCGAAGTCCAAAAATGGGAAGCGCTCCCACGCTGCTTTTTCCTCATCCTCTTCGTCGCTTGCGACAGCCTCGTCAGGCTCTGCGGACTTATTTTTCTTTTCGTCTTCTTTTTTTGGCTGTTCCGGCGGCAGCCCAGCCAGGTTCTCTGGATCGTAAAAACCCGGAGGCTTGGGCAGTAATCCCTCGTGGTTCAGGTTCAGGATCGCCTCACCGGCGTCCAGATAGCCCGCCGCCAGTGATGCGCGGGGATCATCCGACAGGCCCGTCAGCAGCTTCCCCATCCGTTCCACTTCTGCAGTTTGATCATTGGTAATATCGGAGGTGAACTCGAACATTACCGGATCGTAGGCAGTACCGGGCTTTTCCTGTAGCTCCTCTACCATTGTCACCGCACCCTCGTGGTGGGCGATCATCAGCTCCAGAAACAGGCGGTCAAATGCACTGGCCTTTGCGTTTGCCAGCGCTTCCATCTGCTCCGGGGTCGCCATACCCGCCATTTTGTGGTCCATCTTCATATGATGGTGGTGCTCGGGGTTGGGAGCTTTTTTGCCACGCTCTTCCAGCCAATCCTGCATAAACTGGATTTCATCTTTCTGCGATGCGTCGATACGCCCAGCCAGTTCGACAATATCCGGATTATTGGTTCTTTCGCTGACGAGCGCGGCCATCAGAAGGGCCTGATGATGGTGCGGAATCATGTCTTGCATGAATTGCACGTCGTAGGGGGAATAGCTGGTTATGGCAATGGCGGTTGCTTCTTCCGCCGTCAGCTCGCGAACCGGCTGCCCCGGTGCGCCGGGTTGGATTATCGCGACTTTATCTGCGCTAGCGCTAATGGAGACGCTAAACAGGCCCGCGCAAAATGCGGCCAGGGTTAAATATCGACTGGTACATCCCTGAATTCTGATCATTGATATCCCTCGACTGCCATGCATCTTTGCAGGCTGCGCTCTCACCCTACCTAAAGCCGTAGAGCGCATATCCAAATTTTCGGATTGTCTGGATTGCCCGAATAGACACTTGATAAATTATTGATTTTTGAATACGCAAAATTTTTATACCCTTCAATATCCGCTGGATCAACGTATAAATTCATTTGCAGGGCTCTGCATTGCACGTAATGCGACGAAACTAATCAGGTACTGGTGATCGCGCCCAAGGCTCAGACCAATCCCGGCTTCACTCGCAAACGCAAAATACCAGCGATCTTGAGCCAAACGAGGCACACATTCTTCCATCCGTGATCGGCTCAATATTTACCCGGAACGCCAGGCGCTAAAATACCTCCTCATTGCCCACTAACCCCGACACCGGAAAACATGGCTCGCCCAAAGAATATATTTCTGCGCTCCGCCAAACTCGGTCTGTGGCTGGGCGCCGGCTTTGTAGTCACCAGTGCACTGCTGGTGCTCACACTACGCTGGATCAACCCACCCTCCTCCATGGTCATCCAACACTGGCAAAGTGAAAACGACCGAAGCGCACAACAGCGATGGCAACCACTGGAAACCATCTCGCCCCACCTGCAGATCGCCGTCATTGCCGCGGAGGACCAGAAATTCCCTCAGCACTTCGGGTTCGACTTTGCGTCACTGCAAAAAGCCCTCGGCGAAAACCGCAAACGCACCCGCGGTGCCAGCACCATTACCCAGCAAACGGCCAAAAATTTATTTTTGTGGAACGGGCGCAGTTATGTGCGCAAAGCCCTGGAAGCCTGGTTTACCCTGCTGATGGAACTTCTGTGGCCGAAGGAGCGGATTCTGGAGGTGTACCTGAATATTGCCGAATTTGGAGAGGGCGTTTACGGGGCCGAGGCGGCGGCGCGTCACCATTTCGGCAAGTCGGCAAAGCACCTCAGCCGCTGGCAATCGGGGCTGCTGGCCGCCGTGTTACCGAGCCCCAGGCGCATGTCCGCCAGCTACCCTTCCGCGTATGTGCAGGGCCGCGCCCATACCATCAACCGACAGGCGCGACAGCTGGGCGGCAAGCGCTATCTCAATTCGCTGTAACTTTGAATCCGGGACAGCTCGCCGCACCAGATAACCAGGCCCTAACTGCGCCGTCATCTCCACTTCACACGACATCTACACACATTCTTTCCACACCAGTTATTCACAGCCGGGTTACCCACAGTTTCTCGGGGCAGACCTGTGAATATCAACTGGATATCCTCCAGCAACCCCGTCATCCCTCAGGCTGCGCAAGGCGGTCGAAATTACGCCACCTTACGGATACCATCGCCTCATACAGTAAAACCGGTATCCCCAATGAATTGCGCCCTATCCTTCCCCCTTCCCGCCCTGTTCCTGCTGTTCACCGCGTGCCAGCCCGCCAGCGCTACCACATTGCCCGACGGCTCGATCTACAGCGGCGATTTCCGGGATGGCCTGTTCCACGGCGAAGGAGAGCTGAAATGGCCCGACGGCCGCCACTACCAGGGCGGTTTCAGGAACGGCATGCTGGGGGGACAGGGCAAATTTACCTACGCCGACGGCTGTATCTATGAGGGTGAATTTGCCAGGGGCGACTTCAACGGCCCGGGCCGCTACACCTGCGAAGACACCATCTGGGCGGGTAGCTTCCAGCAGGGGGACCTGGCGGAGGGAACCATTACCTGGGCGGGCTTCGGAACCTATACCGGAGAACTACAGGATTTCCAGCCGCACGGCGTGGGCGCACTGACCTATGTCGAAGGCACCACCATCCGCGCCCACTTCACATACGGCCAGGCGAATGGCGAGGGCATTCGCTCGTACACCACAGCAGACGGTACCCTGCACGAGGAACCGGGTTACTTCGTCAACGATCAGTACTATGCCAGTGAGGATGCGTGGCAACGGGGTGAGACCGAGGCACAGAGCGCACTGGAATCGCGCCTGTACAGCGAGGGAGAGCGCTTGCAGGCGGCGCTGTCTGATATCGCCCCGCTACGTCCCGGTGTAAGGGATGTGTACACGCTGATCGTGGGTGGTGACGGTACCCAGGGTGTATTCGACAAAGAGGTCCACTGGGTCGCGGAGAGACTCGGCACGACACTCGATACGCAACAGCGCCAGGTCCGTTTGAGCAATGGTAGCGACGTTCACCCCCTCGCAACACGCACTAGTATACGGGCCGGCCTGCAGGCGCTGGACGCGATGATGGACCCGCAAGAGGACCTGCTGCTGGTGCACCTGGTCAGTCATGGCGACGTCAACGGCAGCCTCTACCTCGCCGACACGAGTATGGGGCTGAACGATCTTGCTGTCGCCGATGGCAGGCAGTGGCTCGATGCGCTCAAGGCCCGGCACCAGTGGATCATTGTCTCCGCCTGTTATTCCGGACACTGGAAAGACGCGCTGGCAGCGCCAGGCCGGGTAGTATTCACCTCGGCCGCCAGTGATCGCACCTCGTTTGGTTGCAGCAACGACTCGGAGCGCACCTGGTTCAGTGCCGCGCTCTATGGCACAGCACTGGATGAAGGGATGAGTGATCCCGCCGCCTGGTTTGCCGCGGCCAACCAGCGTGTAACCGAGATGGAGAAAGAACAGGGTATCGAGGAAGATTCCCACTCATTGCCGCAGCATGCGATTGGCAGCGAATTCTCACAGTGGTGGCGCAGCCCCGTTACGGCGCGACGTTGAGCACGACCTTGCCGATGGATTGCCCGCTGCGCAACAGCGCCAGCGCATCGTGGGCCTGCCGTAAAAAAATCTTTCCTAGACGACATACACCACCAAAAATAAAATAATAGAGATCGTAAAATGCGCTTTTTTAGTTATAAACAAACCCACGATACAGGATTTGCGCCGAATCCATTTGGCGGCACTCTCACACTAGCCACCTGTAAACCCTTGATCCGCAAGCACAAGCGTGTGGGGGATTGGATCGCTGGCTTTACGTCGATAGAACTCGCAGGCACACCGGTGGGCGAAGAGCGTCTCATTTACCTAATGCGCGTAGGCGAAAAATTGACCGTCGCGGATTACTACAATGAACCGCGCTTTGCCGATAAGATTCCTCAGCTTGATCGCAGAGGTCCCGAATACAAAGCCGGTGACAATATCTACCGGCCCTTGGGACCTGGAGCAGAGTTACCTGAGCATTTCGAGCAACTGGAAAACCCCAATCATTGGTCAGAAAGTGGTCCCAGCCAATTCGATTTACAGCGCGACCTATCAGGAAAATTTGTATTGATCGCCAATGAATTCTACTACTTTGGCCGCAACGCTATTGCCCTACCATTCAACGTGAGACCAGCAGTCCCGAGAGGACAGTCCGGTGCCGGCAAACTTTCCAACGAAGCGCAGGCAAGACGCTGCGTAGATTACATCCGCACACGTTACAAGCCAGGACGACATGGAGCGCCCCATCTCTGGCCCGAGGATGTAGACGGGCGCACTAAAAAATCCTGTGGTGCGACGCAGCCTGTAAACGCAAAAGAAGCAGGAGCAATTCGTTCATCATGCGGCTCATATTAAGTCGAAAGGGTTTTGACTCTTCAGCCGGCGGCTGCCCTAGCCCAATACTGCCGGATGGCCGCCTCTGCAGTCTGCCGATTCCGGATAAACAATCACCCTGGCGTTATTGCGACATCACTGTCAATGGAGAAAACGCGGGCAAGCTGGTTGCGGACCTAACCGGCGAAGCCAAACGTTACGATCATTTTGCACACATAGATCCAGACGTTTACTGCAAAGCACTGAAGCGCGACAACAACTGGCGCGGATTATTTGGTCAGGACGGCACTGCGCAGGCGCATCTGCGTAACCAGGGGGTAACCATCGGCGATCTCTTCCTATTTTTTGGGCTCTTCCGACCAGTTGAATACGCGGACAACCGCTGGCAGTTTGTAAGATCAGCGCCCGCGCGTCATGTCATCTGGGGTTGGCTACAAGTTGGCGCAATACATTCGGTGACGGAGCTGCGTTCATCAGCCCTGCCCTGGGCACGCTACCATCCCCATTTTTCCGGTGAGAGCGGCCCACTGAATACCTTATACGAAGCCAAACAGGCGCTGTCACTGAGCACCGAAAGCCAGCCCACAGGAAAAGGCTATGGTATCTTCAGCCACTACCACCCTGCGTTGCAGCTAAGCGCACAGGAAAGCCACAAACCGAGTCAGTGGCGCTTACCCAGGGCTTTCTATCCGCCATCAATGCAGGCCGCGCTAACCTATCACCAAAAGCCGGAACGCTGGCGATTAGAAGAGAATCACTGCCGATTAGATTCCGCTGCACGCGGACAAGAATTTGTAATAGATACCCACAACTACCCGGATTTAACCCCGTGGCTGGAGTCCCTGTTCAATCAAACGGAAAAGCGAGACGCCGATTTCTGAGGTGAAATTCAGGACAATAAGCTGGATGTTTTTCTCTATCCAACTTGAGGAAAATCACTGAAACCCAGTCCGATCATTCTGAAAGCGCTTAAAGTTCTCCGCCTGCTCGAAAATTTCCTTGTAGACCTCATCTCGATCCACCGGCGGATAGCCGTGTTTCGCCAGCACCAAAATCAGGCCCACTTTCAGCTCCGCCTTGATGTCATCGCGCTGACTCCAGTCGGTGTACTTGGCCTTGTCATCTACGACGTCTTTCACCGCTTTGGATAGCTCCAACAGCTTGTCTTCCGGGTAACTGAAATCGTACTTGACCGCCAGCTTCTTTAGGATGTCATAGAAGGCTTTTTCTTCGAGATCGATGCCGAGATCGCTAAATGAATCTTTCTCTCGTTTCAACGCCTGGATTAGATCAATAATCTCATCGGAGAAGTCTTCAAGCACCTCACTAACCAGCACATCGTCTTCCTTGCGCTCATTGTAGTGATCTACCAGCTTGCGAAATTTCTCCGAAAAATCCATGCCCTTGGTTTTGTTGATCTTTTTGAAGTCCTCAATCGCCTTGGCCAGCAGCTTCTGCAGCAGCTTGATCTTGGTATTCGGCAGTTTGATTTTTTCAATCTTGGCCAGGTAGTCACCTGCAAAGATATCCGTCTCGCCGGATTCGTCTTCGCCCAGCTTGAAGATTTCCTCTACGCCATCGGCCTTGAGGGCTTCAGTAATCATCTCGCGCACCCGCGCGTTCATCTGCGCTACATCGGGGGCATCGCCCTTGGTGAGCTTGAACACGATGGAACGGACGGCAAGGTAAAAGTGAATCAGGTCGCGCTCGGCCTGGCTGATGCGGTCTGAGCCGCAGCAGATGTCATAGGCGGCCTTGAGGCGCTTCACCAGCGCCATAAAGCGTTTTTCGATCTTGTCGGTGAGCTGTACATACTCGGCGGCCATATTCAGGCAGTTGAGCTGCTCCAGCGGGCTGCCGGTGAAGTAGGGCTGGCTGTCGAACTTGTGGAAGATCTTTTTCAGCAGGTCCAGGTGATCCTTGACCACAATCACCGACTGGGCGATCTCTTCGATATTCTGCTGATCGGCCTTGTTGTAGTGGGCCAGGGCCATGTTCATCTGCTTTTTGATGCCGATGTAGTCCACCACCAAGCCCTTGTCCTTGCCCTCGTACTTGCGGTTGACGCGGGAAATGGTCTGGATCAGGTTGTGGCGCTGGATCGGCTTGTCGATATAGATGGTATCCAGGAAGGGCACATCGAAGCCGGTGAGCCACATATCCACCACAATGGCGATCTTGAAGTTGGATTTGGGGTTCTTGAACTGGCGGTCCAGCTCCTTGCGGTACTCCTTGGTACCCAGCATGTCGTAGAGCGCTTTGTCGTCGTCCTTGCCCCGGGTCATGATCATCTTGATCCGCGCCATGGGCTTGATCTCTTTGCGCTCCTTGTCGGTGAGCGCCACGCCCTCTTCCGCTTCCAGTACGTCGTTCCACTGCGGGCGCAGCGCGATCACTTCCTGCCAGAAGCGGTAGGCGATCTCGCGGCTGCTGCACACGAACATCGCCTTGCCCTTGATCGTCGCGCCCTCTGCCAGGCGCTGCTCGTAGTGGTGCACGAAGTCGCTGGCCAGCGCCCGGACACGATCCGGATCGCCGAGAATCGCATTCATATTGGCGCTGGCCTTTTTGCTCTCCTCGATCTGGTAGTCGCTGGTGCCGGCCTCCGCGCACTCGGCGTAGTAGTCCTCGATCTCCTTGAGCTTGTCGTTGTCCAGCATCACCTTGGCAGCGCGGCCTTCGTAGACAATACGCACGGTGATCTCGTCCTTCACCGACTCGGTCATGGTGTAGCTGTCCACAACGTCGCCAAACACGTCCAAGGTGGCGTCGATGGGGGTACCGGTAAAGCCCACATAGGTGGCATTGGGCAGGGAGTCGTGCAGATATTTTGCGAAACCGAAGGTGCGCTTGACGCCCTTGTCGGTGACGCGCACTTTCTGGTCTAGGTTGATCTGGCTGCGGTGGGCCTCGTCGCTGATACAGATGACGTTGGCGCGCTCGGTCAGCAGCTCGGTGTCTTCGGTGAACTTGTGGATGGTGGTGAGGAATACCCCGCCGCTATTGCGGCCCTTCAGCAGTTGTCGCAGGTGTTCGCGGCTCTCCACGCTCACCACATGTTGGTCGCCGATATAGCCCTTGGCATTGGTGAACTGGCCGGAGAGCTGGTCGTCCAGATCGGTGCGGTCGGTAATCAGCACGATGGTGGGGCTGGCGAACTCCACGCTCTTCATCAGCAGGCGCGTCAGGAACAGCATGGTAAAGCTCTTGCCGCAGCCGGTGGCGCCGAAGTAGGTGCCGCCCTTGCCGTCTCCATCCGGTTTACGGTGCTGGAGAATGTTCTGGTACAGCCTGGTGGCGGCGTAGAACTGCGGGTAGCGGCAGACAATCTTGTCTTCGCGCTTGGACACATCCGGGAAGTATACAAAATGCCGGATCACCTCGCGCAGACGCGCCTTGTCGAACAGCCCCTCAAGCATGGTGTGTAGGGCGTTGATGCCGTCCTGCTCGATGGTTTCATCACCGGTGACCTTGCGCCAGGTATAGAAGAAATCGTAGGGGGCAAACAGTGAGCCCATACGGGTGTTAACGCCGTCCGAAATTACGCACAAGGCGTTGAACTTCATCAACTCGGGAATATCCCGCGCGTAGCGTACCGTCAATTGCCGGTAGGCGTCATGTATTGTGGCGTTCTCGCGGATGGCGCTTTTGAATTCGAATACCACCAGCGGCAGGCCGTTGATATATAGGATGGCCTCGGGGATGCGTTTCCCGGAGCCCTCGATTTCCAGCTGGTTAACCAGGCGGTAGATATTGGCGTCACCGTAGTGGGCAGTCGGCCCCGCGATTAAGGTCTCCACCTCCCCTTCGCGGGGTACACGCTGTTCCGGCAGGCCGGCGTAATCCACCAGCTGCACGTACAAATCCTTCTTTGATCTGTCTTCTCGCTTTAGTAGAAAGCCATCGGCAACCAGCTTATGGATATTCTTGTTGCTGTCATAGAGGTCGGCGGCGGAGAGTTTTTCCAGACGCTGGATTACCACCTGGATTTCACCTGGGGTAATGCCATCATCGGCGTAGCGCCTGGCCAGAAACGCGCGCAAATCTTCTTTCAGCAGTGCTTCAGTAGGACCGCGATCTAGCGCCGCGCCCGGGTAATGGGGATATCCCTGTCCCCCCAGCAGTTCGATAATTGCCTGTTCCAGCTTGGCTTCGGTAAAGCTCATCCCCAGTCGCCTTATGATTTATTTTTGTAGAAATTCGATAGATTCACCACATTGTCCGGCCGCGTTACTTCTGGTTTACATCCGGTGCTCTTCGACGAGTCAGGCAGTGCTTCCAGCAACTCCAGGAACGCTTTTACCGGCCAAATAACGTCTCTGCGACCCTTCACCGTATACGGGCGGTCGGCGAGCCAGGCCGCGAAGCGGTGCCCGGTGATCTCGGCCACATTCACGCCATCGTAGTGCAGACTGTATTCCGCATCCTGCGCCATCTGGTTCATAGTGCCTTGCACCGAGCGGGCGCAGTGGGTGTCGAACTTCAAACGCGCCAAGGCTGCCGCCGCCTTGTCCAATTGCGGCTGGCTCGCATCACATTTCAGTAGGGTATTCATCAGTGCATCCTCGAACCACCAGTCCAGCTTCGCCAGATCGGGTTTGGTCAGCCCCGGAATAAACACTGGAAAACGGGTTGCGTCGTGCACCAGCAACACGCAGTTGCGCCGCTGGATGGTCAGCAGGTTCGCGTGCCAGCCGCTCAGGGGACTGGCAGCGGTATCCGGTGTTTCCGCCAACTGCTGGTTGCGTGGTGACAGCGGCAAGAGGCCCTCGTCATCAACGGGCAATTTTGCGAGCAGTTTTTTGGTGGCGTGAATGACGATCATGTTGCGCTCTGCAAGCTCCCCATCTCAAGCTCTCGCACGGATATAACGACAAATCGGACCGAAAAAACTCATGCCTCGCCTTCCCGATTAGTGATATACGCCTGGCTCGGGTGATTAGGCATGGTCGGGTACTGATAGCGCAAACGTTTGTCTTTGATCATGGGCTGCAAATAATCTTTCCGGACCACTCCCTCGGAACGCTGCAAAAGCTCGGTCAGCTGCTCAAGGGTGCAAGGTTGTTCGGTGCAGAGCGCGAGAATCACCTTCTCAACCACGGACTTTGCCGCCTTTTTCGTCGACGAAACCGGCTTCGCAATGGACTTGAGTGCATCCAAACCCCCAGAGCTCTGCTCCAAACCCCCAGAGCTTTCCGTCAAACCCCCAGAGCTCGCTTTCAAACCGCCAGAGCTGTGAAACGCCTCATAGGCATCGTCCAACCTAGCCTCCTCCAGGAAATACACGGTTCCCCGGCCGCTTCCTTCCTGAAATAGCAATTGCTTCTCTACCAGGCGGGCAAAAATGGCCGATAAGTCACGAGGATGTATATCGATAACCGACATCATGCGGCTGTGGTCTACCGTCTTTTCGATATGGGCCGTGACCAGAATCAGGCGCTCGCGGTCATCCAGGGCATCAAACACCTCATCGCCCAGCTGCTCGCGCAACTCCTGTATCGCCTCTTCCGGCACCAGGCTCAGGGTGTGTAACTCCAGTAGTGTCTGCGCGGACGGTTGCTCCTGTTCGCGCAACAGAGGTGTGCGCCAGTGCTGGCGCCGCCAGCCGTCAAAAATCTTGGGCAGTCCCGAGCCGGCACTTTCACCGAGGCCGATATAGCGGAACATATCTTGAATCAATCGATTGCGGCAGTCACTCTCACCGCCTTTCAGGGCCAATTCCACCGGGATACGCATATCACCGGGATTACGGAAACCGAACATATCCGGCCGTTTGACCACCAGAATGGAAGCCCGACCGCTGTAATCGGCATGCACCAGCGCATTGACCAGTGCCTCGCGCAGTGCGCGGTGTACAAAGGTTTCGTCCTGGCGTTGGTCGCCGTGCACCTCAAACGGTACCTTGAGATCTGCAGTCAGCTTACGGATAACCCGCTGGTAAAACTCAAACAGGTTGCCCGCCCAGGCCCCGTCTAGGGTCAACCTGTCGACCCAGCCGGCGTCGCGGCGCGCCTCCGGGCGCTCCTGATAATCCAGCATGTAGTTGGGAAACCCTTCCTTGATGGAGGGCAGCTTGCCAAACATCAACAGACCGGCGCGGGTAGGACCCGCGACCCCAGTCTCCCGATCCCTGCGCCAAGCACCGATGGAACGTAGGAATTCGATAATATCCAGCTCGTTCCAAGGGTGATCCGGGTGAAGGTTCGCATAGCGTTGGCGGTAATCGCGAATGGTTTCGGCGTCCAGATCCTCCAATCCGAATCCGCGCAGCACCACGTTGTCGCGGCTGTTTTCAACCTGTTCCGCCAGCATGCGCTTGACGACTTCTTCCGGCGCGCGGATGTCTGTGCTGTTAAAGCGCTTGTAAGTGCCACCAATCGGATTGCCCTTGATAAATACCGGGCGAGCCTCCCTGGGCGCGCGGGGAACATGCACATGAACAATAGATTTTTCACCCAGCTGAATACAGCGCACCGCGCCGTCGAATAGAACGTTGGCACTGACTAACGTACGGTCATTGAGATTACTCCAAATTTCATCAATGACCTTGTCGGTATTCTGGATCCCGGCCAGGGAAAACTTTCCGTACTTGTCCTCCTCCAGCCCCAGGAAAATATCGCCGCCCTGAGTATTGGCGAAGGCGCTGTAGGTCTCCCACAGGCTTTTGGGACAAGCGCCCTTGCCATCGCGCCCCTGTGCCAGCTTGCATTCCACGTCGGTACTTTCTTTAAGCGCCGCGATGTCTTCGAGGTTACTGATTTCAATCATTGTGGTTCCCGAGCTATCTTCCCTGAACTGAAACACTCATTTATATCACTTCTGCTGTTTTCTGTTTGGTGGTATGGAAGATGATCATGTTACTGCCAGTAGTCTCACTTTATGTTCTTTCCGTTACCGTGCATTATCGAGGCACCTAGCCATTTCCCTGCTGCAGAGTCAATCTAGAGGCTGCAAGCTCAGCAGGTCGCCCTTAGGCAGCATACACGGAGGAATTACCATGTTTAAACTAGGACGCAGACGTGGGAACCGGCCAAAACTCCTCTCCACACTCATCTTCCGATACTCTATGAGACTCTTCTGAATTAAAGATTCGTACTATCCCATCTATCTGAGAAACGACGTCAAAGCTGCTGGTGATCCGCTTTATCTCTTGAATATGCTGTATAACCTTGCCATTCAAATGACTAAACCGAAACAATTCAAGTGCCGTTTTCGTCTTCGCGGCATCCACCGCGGACATACCTGAGGCCTCACTCATCCACCAGTGACTCTCGGTCAGCAATTCACCTATCTGTTGAATCAACTGATCCGCTCGCAGCTGGTTAACTGCAATTTTCTCCAAATAATCTTCGACTAGATTCGAAAACCTGCTTCGAATCCGTGAATTACTCGACAACCTGTTGTCACAAAACTCTGAAAACACACGGTAAAAACACAGCCCTATTATGTCGTCGGCCAGTTTAGTCGAGCTAATTTCACTCGGATGATTTTGAATTCTTCGGTGATGCCGCAAAGGGAGAGCAACCCTTTCAATCCTAGCGCCCTTGTTTCTGACCATGTGTATAGCGGCAATAAAGTCGCTTCGCCTGGCCTGAGTGGATAAATTGTCTTTTTTCACCGATGGTGAGAGGTTGGGAACATCAATAAGCAGAGAAATATCGCGATAAAGGGCTATACCACCCCGTCTATAGCTGGCAATACCCTTTGTTGTATTCCACGTTTTCGGTGACGCGATCAGTGGCCGGCTTATATTCGCCTGTTCATTCAGGTATTGAATATCACGGAGAAATGCCGCGAAAACTTCCGCCACGCTTCGCCCGCCGGAAAAATCCACCGGCTGCCACGGAACAGTGTACTCCAAGTGATCATATCGAGCGGAAGTAAAGTCATAATAGTAGTCATCCTGATCACTGATATTCTGGAGCGCCAGAGTATCCAAACAAAAAACCAGCTCAGGTCTTTTGGACGAAAAGTTGTGCAGCGACTGATATATATCCAATAGCTGCGTGCGCAGCGAACTGTAGAACGGCAATGCTGGCGCATCAGAATAAGGGGAAACAACAATATCTGCATCGGAAGTTCGGCATAGCCGGCTAATTTTACTGAGGAAATTAAGCCTTTTGCTTTTCAGTCGGCCACCCTCTAAACAGAGAGATTCAAACAGCAGGTCATCGTCCAGAATCAGCACCCGGCAGTCCGCTCCTTGGCGTTGCGCCTGCTCCCAGCAGAAAAAATGGAGCAGAGTCCGGGAAAACGCGATTGATTTGCGTCGCAGTGCGGCCAAATCAAATACATCCCTGTACGGAAAACGACGATAGCTGTCTCTCTGCTCAGCTAGGCCGATAATGCGCACAGAAAAATTCTGCGGAGCAACCTCCTGCGCACACGCTTTGATTTCTTCTTCACGATCGCCATTAGTTAGCACCAGATACTGGCAATAACCCGTAAACTTCGCTTCTTGCCGAATCTGCCGTTCCAGCGAAAGTAATTGATTATTGACATTGCGTGCGCAGGATGAAGTCACACCGATCACCAGGCTCACCGGCGGCTCATCCTCATAGCTTTGGTAGCAATCAACTTCCTGCCGTGCTGCGGGAAAACTCTGTCTGCGGTAGCCGAACAAGCGCTCGGCACGCTCCAGCGATGCTTGCCGAGTTTTTGCATTCATACGCGGCGCGTACTTTTCATAGAAGAGATCCAGCCCCCTGCGTTTACCCTCGCGACAGAGAGTAACCCGCTCGTCTTGATGGGCGTGGTGGCGCAGCAGTGCTTCGTCGTTGACCAGGATGTCTTGACCGCGCGACTTGCTCACTTCTAGCACACGAATCGCAAAGTCCCGATCCTGGGTACTGGGCATAGACTCATCGTACCCACCCGCGCGCCAAAAGGTCTCCGCCTGGACGAATGTGTTACTGCCCTGCCAGCCGGGGTTGCCGATAAAGAATTGCTCCAGGGTTAACTTTTCCGGAGACAAACGGATCACGGTGTCCACACCGGATTCATGGCGGTGGAAAGCCGACACCACCGCCGCTGCGCCAGCATCGGCTGCTGCAACCCTTTGACAACAGCGGGCCAGGTATTGCGGGTACCACTCATCGTCATCGTCGAGAATCGCAAAATAGAGCGGGGTGTCCGCCGGTCGATGCTTCCAGGCGGCGTGGGCACCGCTATTCCAGGCGCCACTGCCGGAACGGCCTTGCGTTCGCGTATTTCGGATCACCTCGGTTTTGAACCAGTGATCCGGCACGCCATCGGGAAACTTCTGCGCAAAAAACGTTTCACGAAGCTGCTTTACTCTGCGCCGGATCGCGAGATACTCCTCCCCACACGCATTGTCGTCTACCACATAGATACGCCAGGGAATGGCATTTTCCTGCGCGTACACGGAAGTAAGCGAACGCTCGATGAGCAAATCGGTTCGCCGCATAGAGGTGGCGATAATCACGGCAACACAAACGCTCACGATACGTTCCCCACACCACTGAGCCTGTGCTTATGCCCATCGTCCGATAATCCACACGCGTTCAGGTCCAGGCCAAAATAACTTTGCAAGGCGGACAGCTGACTGGCCGGGGAAGCCAAACGGATAGTCTGCACCGCGGCGCGCTGGGAAAAAATCCGCAGCTCATGCCCTTTCAGAAACAGGAAGTCATCCGCTACAACCTGGGCGTACCGCAGCCCGGCCCTGAACGGATAGCTAATTTCTCCGTTGAAGCGCCGCGCGATCGCCGACTTCACGGCGGATTCCGGTTCCAGCGTCAGAGGTATGCTCAGCGAAAGGCTCTCCCGCCCCTGCTTGATTTGATACACATCCAAATACGCTTCGCGCAGGTGCGTCTGAAACACGATGCCATAAGCCGCATAGCAAATTTCACGGTCTGCGGGGAATAGCCGGATACTCGGCCAGCCATTTCCCACATCCGCAAAATAAACACCGTCTTCCAGGGCAAGCGCCAGTACTCGATGGCACAACTGCCCGTTGATCCGGGCATTGTGCAATCTTGCGTTTACACCTAAGCGCCGCAAGCGCGCCTGGAATGCCAGCACTTTATCGGAGCAAGTGCCTCCGCCGAGCGCGCAGGATGGACGGCACAGGCCCAGGTAAAACAGATTGTGGAAAGGCGTGGTTCGGAACTCTTCCAGCAGCCATTGCTCGATGGCCATGATCGATACAGCGCGTGTACTCATGAATGGACAGATCCGCGCCGATCGATGATGTCATCAAACACCGGATAAGCCGAAAAGTAGCCGTTCTGCTCCAACCGCTCACCGACAAAACGGGCGGCAAAGTGATTGCGCCAGATGTCCCGCAACGCGTCCCGCTCCGATCGGCCGTGCGCGCGTAGATGTGCAACCACCAGCGCGCGCATACCGCTACCCACATCACAGGACGCTTTGCGGCGCCAAGTTATTGGTTCTGGCAACAGCGCTGTGACGGCTTCCCGCAGCACCATTTTATTGCTGCGCTGGTGCTCGTCCCGCCGGTAAAGATCCTCGTACTCAAGCGCCAATGCCCAGGCACAGATGGCGCCATCCAGAAATGGGCAGCGGGTCTCGATGGCGTGGGCCATGCCGGTCAGGTCGACACGGCGCAACTCGGTGGAACGCAGGTCGGCCAAAAGCTGATCGCGGGTCTCCCGCCAGGAATCGTTACGGCGGTAGTAATGGTAACCACCAAACAACTCGTCGGCGCCCTCGCCCGACAACACCACCTTCAGGCCGTCTTCACGGGCCGCCTGCGCCAGCAGATAGGTGCAGATACCATTGCTGATAATCGATGGATTGTAGCTTTCGGTGACGTAGACCAGCTGCTGAATCAGCGTTGTCAGCGCCTCACCGGTGGGCAGGGGCAAGTAGCGCACATTGCGGAGTTGCAGGTGCTCAGCCAGCAGTCGTACATAGCCGTCATCTTCGGCACCGGGCGAAGTCAGGCAGTAATAGCGCGCATCGGGACGCTGGCGACTGACCAGCGCGGCAATCGTGGAGCTGTCCAGGCCGCCACTCAAAAATACGCCGACCGGCTCATCGTCTGCCGGCAGGCGCTTTGCCACCGCCTGTTCCAGCAGTGTGCGCAGCGCGCGGGCCTTTTCCTCGCTGGCCGGTGCAGCCGAGATCGAAGCGGTGCTGACGCTCGAACCCTGCGCCGCCGCCAGCAATGACGTGCAGCGGCCGGTATCCAGATCGATCTCACTGACGCCCGAGGGCAGTGCCACAAATTCGTCGACCTGATCCAGCGCCTTGAGTTCGCTGACGATAAACCGCTCGCTACCCGAGCGCCCCCAAAACAGCGGTTTCTTGCCCACGGCATCGCGCAGCACCAACACGCGCTGTTTCCGCTGGTCGACGACTACACCGGCAAAGAAACCGTCCAGCTCCGCCAGGGCGGCCACGCCGAGCTTGTCCAGCAGTGCCGGCACGACATGGCAATCGTTGCTGGACGCGAGCGCTAACTGGTGGCGCGCGCGCAGGTCGTCGGCGTTGTAGATCTCGCCATTGATCGCCGCCACGAACTCACCGTGGCGGTAAGGCTGCTGCCCGGCCGCGGATTTGTCATTGATTGCGAGCCGGGCAAAGCCCAGGCTGAGCGTGCCGTTATGACAGGCGCTATGCCAGCTGTACTGCGCATCCGGGCCGCGGTGGGCGAGCCGCTGCAGGCAGGTTGGCAAGCGCTCACTGGCCGCGGGGCCATACAGCAGCACTATGCCGCACATGGCGAATCTGCCCGCAATGCCAGATCACCAGACCAGGCCAGGAAGCGCTCGAACAGCGCAAAGTATTCCTCCAGCAGCGCCAGGCTGTTGGATTCGTTGTCGCGATGGATACGCGCCGCGTAGTCGTTGGGCCCAAACCCGATATACAGGCTGCCTGCCGGGAGATTTTCGATCAGCGGGCAGGCGCCGAATTTGGACAGGGTGCGCGTCTCGACCCGCGCCCTGCCCTCGAACAAAGCCTGATTGAGGGAAGCCACCAGCGGCGCGCCGTCGCCACGGCGCACGGCGTCCCCCTGCTGGAATATCAGGGGTTCACCATTGCGGTAGTAACCGGTCTCCTCCAGGCACAGGGCGTTGTGCAACGGCGCCAGTAGCGCGGGAAACAGCTGGTGCGCCAGGGGTGCGCCGACCTCCTCCTCGCCCTGAATCAACCAGAGCATATCCGGCAGCGCCTCGCCCCGGGCGACGCACGCCTCGATCACCGCCAGCCGGGCCAGCAGTACCGCCTTGTTATCAGCGATACCGCGCCCCCACAGGCGGCCGTCCCGTTGGATGAGCTGAAACGGTGGCGACTGCCATTCTTCTTGCGGCCTTACCCGTTCCACGTCGTAGTGGTTGTACAACACCAGCGGCACAGCGCCGGTATCGCCGCGCCGGGCCACCAGCAGCGGCTGATCGGTCTGCGCCTCCCCTAGCACCTGCACCTCAAACCCCAGCGCCAGCAGGCGCTCGCGCAGATAGGCCACCGACGTGTGGTTGGCCTGGGTGTTGCCGGCCACGGTTTCCAGCGCGATAAAATGGCTCAACTCATCCAGGTACTGCGTCAGCACGGGTTACCTCTCGATAAAACAGATCAAACCGGCGCGCCAGTTCTGCCGCGCTGTGGGCAACGCCGTCGCAGACGGCAATACCGTCAAAGTCATCGTGGTCATTGGTGTAGCGGCACATCCGCTTGAAATCCGGGTGCCCGCTGTAATGCACGGTCAGGAAGGCGCGCTTGCACATGCTCAGGAACAGCGCAGGGTTAAACGGCATCAGATCGCGGCCAATGTCGATACACACCAGCCGGCCGTCGCCGGTGCGGCGGAAGTTCTCCGCCTTTACGTTGCTCAGGCAACAGCCGGCGGCGCGCATCGCCCGCAGGAACTCCGCCATCTGCGGCGCCAGTCCACCGCTATAGGGTTCCGAGGCAAACGCCGGATAGTGGATCACCAGATACTCCCCCCGATGCACCTGGAACGGCGGCACCGGAGCGGCGTGTTGCGGCGCCTGTGCCAGGCTGCGGGCGATAGCGCTCAGGTGCGTAAACAGCAGCATGGTGAAATCGCTGCGGTGGAACAGCTTGTAGATACGCTCGCCACTGCGGAACACCGTACCCTCCGAGCCGCGCCCGAGGCATTCCGGCGCGCCGCTGGCCAGACTTTCGGCAAAGGTCGCGTGCAGGTAGTCGCACAGTTCGGACGGGCGCCCGGCGCTGGTCTCTATACCGCCATACGCGGGCAAATCCCGGTGACCCAGCTCATGTAAAAAATCGCTTATCGCCTGCGGATTTGGACACACGGCGATGGTGTCGTCGCGGCGCCGATCCAGCGTCAGGGACTGCAGCCGGGTATGCCAGCCCTCATCGCCCGCGCAGGCGATGGGCTTGCGCATCTGCCAGGCCAGTGCAATCTCCGACAGGGTACCGGAACCGCCATCCAGGGCGATGACCCCGTCGCAGGCCGCCATCAGCACCGCGTTGCGCGCCACCCCCAAGCCTGTGGGCAGCGCGATATCGATATAGGGGTTGGCTTCGGCTTTGCTGTAGGAGGGCAAAATACCGATCACATCGCCGGGCTGGTAGCGGCCCGAGCTGCGCGCCCCGCGCGCCGCCTGCTCCATCACCCCACTCATGCCACCGTTGATCAGCCGACAGCCGCTGTCGATCACCAGTTTGCCCACCTGAAACGCGAGCGCGCGCTGCGCCTCGCTCAGCTGATTGCTGGCCGATCCCACCACCGCGACCTGCAGGCGATGGCTACTGCTTGAAGTATTCATCCGTCTAGATCACATCGGCCAGTTGCTGTTCCGCTTTGGGGATTTGGATTTGGCCGGATAGGAGTTTGGGCAATAGCGAATCTCTAAGCTTAGTAAGCGCCGAAGTCTGCTCTGCCAGCGAAAGCATTCTTGTTTGAAAAGTCATTGCCTGCTTATTAAATAAAGACACAGCTTCGCAATTAGGAACTAAGAAAGGAATTGGCCTAAAGTTTTTTTTACTAATTTCCAGAAACGTACTGCCGTTCGCCCTGTCGGTGATATTTCTCATATGAGATTTTGCCCAATTGAGCAAATACAACGGGCCAAATACTGAAGTTGGCAGCATGGCAATAATCCCTTGATTTACAGAAACGGGAACGTCACTGATTGCCAAATACCCTATTGGAGCTCGAGACGACATCAAGACGGTTCCAACCGGTAGCTGACCGGAAGAAATTTTTCGTACGCCAACCTCAGTAAGGTGACGCTCAGTATCCATCAATACCCATGAAGATAATTGAGACATATCTTTAGGTGTGCAGAAGGGATTTTCTCCTCCCTCCCAAAAATCTGGATTTTTTGTACTGGGTGTTCCTCCGCCAGTCGTCTCCACTACATTACCGATGGTACTAACTTCCCATCCCTCCGGCACCCAACCCATTTCTTCGCTAAATACAAAACTGCTGGGGAACAGCTGCTGAATCTCGGCCGGCAGTGGCTGCTGGGGGTTGCCGGGGTTTTCGCGCAGCGCGCGGCGGCGTTCGGCTTTGGCTTGCAGGGCGTCGGGGATCGGATTGCCGGCGGCGAGGGCGTTGTCGATGACCGGATCAAAATCCACAAACCAGCTTTTAAACAGCGCCTGGGCCATGGATTCCAGGGTGTTGTTGATTTGGCGGTTGAGTTCGATTTTGTCATCGAGTGCCCCCAAAATTCGAGCTAGCTGTTTCTGAACCTCAATGCTCGGCAACTCGATTTCAACATTCGCCAAATTCGCTTGGCTTAGATTATGAATCGTTGTTCCTGTCGCGATTCTAGTAAATTCTTCTCTGTATTTAGGTGACCTGAATAGATAGAGCAGATAAAGAGGGTCGACTTTTTCAGAATCTTCAACACGGAAACGAATTGTAAATCCAGAAAAAATGCAATTTTCCGGACGCTCATTAACGATAGCTACTTGCCCTGAACCCTCCCGCTTGACCGATGAACGTGCAAACAACAGGTCGTACTTCTTTAATAGATACTCATCTATATTACCTATCACCCCATCTTTGATGGCATCCAAACCATCAGTCGTTACAAACCTACCTCTGAATAAATTTTTAACACTAGCTACTGGATAGCAGTTTCCATAATCATTTTTGTTGTAGTTTGCACCGTTTCTAAATGTACCTAATTCACCCAACTTGTAGGATTGCCAATTATTGCCCATAACCCAACCCCGCCAGGTTCTGCTTGATTACCGCATCCAGCTGCTCCGCTTCCGCCATCTGCCGGTACAGGGTCTGGGTCAGTTCGCGCATCCTTTCTTCAAACAGCTCGCCATCGTCTTCCGCCTCGGCGGCGCCCACATAGCGGCCGGGGGTGAGCACATAGTCGTTGGCCTTGATATCGTCGAGGGTGGCAACCTTGCAGAAGCCGGGAATATCCGCGTATTCGCCGTCTTTGGCCTCGCCGCGCCACGCGTGGTAGGTGCGGGCGATCTCGGCGATATCGTCCGCGGTCAGTTCCTTGTGGATGCGGCTGATCATGCTGCCCATATTGCGCGCGTCGATAAACAGCGTCTCGCCCTCACGGTTGCGGTGGTTGCTGCCCTCGTGGCCGGGGATCACTTCGGCCTTTTTATTTTTGGTGATAAACCACAGGCACACCGGAATCTGCGTGGTGTAGAACAGCTGGCCGGGCAGCGCGATCATGCAGTCCACCAGGTCGTTTTCGATGATCTTCTTGCGGATTTCGCCCTCGCCCTTGGTGTTGGTGCTCATGGAACCGTTGGCCAGCACAAAGCCGGCGACGCCGCTCTCGCTGAGCTTGCTGATCATGTGCAGGATCCAGCCGTAGTTAGCGTTGCCGGTGGGCGGCACCTCGTAGCCGGCCCAGCGCGGGTCGTCAGTGAGCTCGTCGGGGCCGCGCCACTCCTTCAGGTTGAACGGCGGGTTGGCCATAATGAAGTCGGCCTTGAGGTCCGGGTGCTGATCCCTAAAGAAGGTGTCGGCGGGTACCTCGCCCAGGTTGGCGCTGATGCCGCGAATGGCCAGGTTCATCTTCGCCAGCTTGTAGGTGGTGCTGGTCTGCTCCTGGCCGTAGATGGAGATATCCTTCTTATTGCCCCGGTGGTTCTCAACGAATTTCACCGACTGCACAAACATGCCGCCGCTGCCGCAGCAGGGGTCGTAGATCTTGCCGTGGTAGGGCTCGATCATTTCCGCCAGCAGGTTGACCACGCACTTGGGGGTATAGAACTCGCCGCCGCCCTTGCCCTCGGTGGCGGCGAAGTTGCCGAGGAAGTATTCGTACACGCGGCCGACGATGTCGACTTCACTGGCCGCACGATCCCCCTCGCCGCCGGCGCTTTCCTGCTCCACCACCGTGTCGATATTGTTGATGGAGTCAATCAGCGCCGCCAGCTTGCTGCCATCCAGCCCCAGGCGGGAGAAGTAGTTATCTGGCAGCGCGCCCTTGAGCGCCTTGTTGTTCTTCTCCACCGTGTAGAGGGCGGTATCGATCTTGATGGCGATATCGTCCTGCTTGGCGTTCTGGGCGATATAGTCCCAGCGCGCTTCGGCCGGCAGGTAGAAGACGTTCTTCATGGTGTAGAACTCCACCATGTCCACATAGTCGCCCTGCCCCTCGGCGATCAGCTCGCGCTTGCGCTGCTCGAACTTGTCGCTGATGAACTTGAGGAAGATCAGCGACAGCACCACGTGCTTGTATTCGGAGGACTCCACGCTGCCGCGCAGTTTGTCGGCGGTATCCCAGAGGGTTTGTTCGAAGGATTTTTGCTTCTTGGCGGCGGCTTTCTTGCCCGCTTTCTTACCTGTGACTGCTTTGGCCATGGGGGGTTCTCTGGGTAGTCTTTTGTGTTTGTTGGGTGTGGCTGGCGCACAGTGTGAGGCGGGACCGACTGGTCGAGCGGAGTTGTGCGCTGCATCAAACTGAATTCGTTAAATAGTCCGCCAGATTACCAAAATGGAGCACAGGCGGCGACCGGCTATGACCGTACTTTGCGGGGATTGGAAGGAGCCCAGCGGGGAAGTGACGGCAAGATTATCTGTTGTATTTTTGTACAGCCCAACCCTAACTAGCCAGTATCGAGGGTGAGTACGACTTTGCCGATAGACGAGCCGCTGCGCAACTTCTCTATCGCCTCGTGCGCCTCCGCGAAGTCAAATTCATGCCCCACATGGGGAGCGGGTAAATCTAGCTCAGCACAACCATCCAGCAACGCCTCGAACAGTGCCTGCTCCTGCCACAGCCAGATCAGGTTAAACGCCAGTACCGACCGGTTGCTGCTGATCATGTCCATCACGTCGTAACGGGGCCGTTTCAGGTAAAGCCATGCCGCTTTCAGCCAGTGGGGTTTGTCGCCCGGGGTAAACTCGGCGGCTCCGAACACCACCAGCCGCCCTGTAGGGGCGAGCGCGGCAAAAGATTGTTTCTGTATTTTCCCGCCGATGCCGTCCAGTACCGCATGCAGGGCCCTGCCGGCGAGCTGGGCAGTGAGCTGCCCCGCGAAGTTAGTGCCTCGCACGATCACTTCATCGAAGCCCTGCCCGGCGAGAAAATCGCGCTTGGATCCGGAGCTTACTGTGCCTATCGGGATCGCGCCCATTTTCCGCACCATCCGCATGGCCTGCAGGCCGACACCGCCGGCGGCGCTCTGGATCAGTACCCTGTGGCCGGGCTTTACCGCGGCGAGATTATGCAGCGCGTAACAGGCGGTAAGGCTCTGCGCGGGAAAGGCCGCACCCTCGGCGAAACTCCAGCTTTGCGGAATTCTGCGGCAGTGCTGCGGAGGAACATCGACCACCGTGGCATAACCGCCGAAGCGGGTGCAGCCGTACACCCGGTCCCCCACCTTGAGGTCGGTTTGCACAGAACTTCCCAGCGCACTGACGACGCCGGCAAACTCCAGCCCGGGAATAAAGCTGCCCTCGGGCGTGGCCGAATACAATCCGGTGAGGGCAAAAATATCGGCAAAATTGAGACCCACGGACTTCACTTCCACACGGATTCGATCGTCCGCCAGTTCTGGCAGCGCTTCCTCTACCAAAGTGAGGTTACTGATAGCACCGGCCTTTCCGGTACGCCAGACTTTTCGGGCCTGGTTCATGCCTGTCTTTCCTTCGCTATTTCACCTGGTACTTAGTGGAAATGCGCTGCCGGGGCCACGCTCAATTAGTCAGCTTGCACACTGCCAGGGCCTGGCTGCGCACTGGCAAGCGCGCCGGCGGTCTTTACCAGGCGAACAAATTCGGCCCGGTCACCGCTGAAATCCTTGCCGCGGGCGAGCTGCGCCAAAGCCGCCACGTCGTCATAGTCAAACTCACTCAGGGGTTCCGCGCGCAGCAGCAACCCGAAGCCGGCTACGGCAGTGGCGAATTGCAGGTCAACCTGGGCTTCGAACAATGGCTTCACCTGCGGCGCCAGGTTCCAGACCTTCAGGGTGCTCTCTGTCTCACCCGGCTTTTTATAGCGCACCTTTACCGTGGCCAGTTCATCACTGATCGCCGATTTTGTCTCGGGCGATCGGTCGCCGTAACGTAACGGGTCTACGCGCGGTATATCGCCAGCCAGCGTCAGTTCGTAAAGCGCCACGACCGAATGGCCAGCGCCGATATCTCCGGAGTCCTTGGCATCGTTATTGAAGTCCTCGCGGTTGAGGCGACGATTTTCATAGCCCAGCAGGCGATATTCCTGCACACGCGCGGGGTTGAACTCTACCTGCACCTTGGCATCTTTGGCCACGGTAAACAGCGTGCCCGAGAGTTGTTCCACTAGCACGCGGTTGGCCTCGTAAATCGTATCGATATAGGCGTAACTGCCATCGCCCACATTAGTCAGCTGCTCGACCATTTCCTCACGGTAGTTGCCCATACCAAAGCCCAGGGCACTAAACTGCACACCACTTTTGCGACCGCGCTCAATCCGCTGCTTGAGTGTTTCCACATCGCTGATACCCACATTGAAATCGCCATCGGTGGCCAGAAGTATGCGGTTGACCCCGTCTTTCTTGAATGCCTGTTTTGCAACGGAATAGGCAAGCTCAATGCCTCCGGCCCCATTGGTGGAGCCACCCGCCTGTAGACGATCAATGGCCTGCAGGATCTTCGACTTCTGATCGCCGGGGGTTGGCTCCAGCACCAGGCCTGCGCTGCCGGCATAGGTCACGATGCTAACCGAATCTTCCGCGCGCAGCTGCTTGGCCAGCAGGCGATAGGCCTGTTGCAGCAATGGCAACTTGTTCGGCTGGGACATGGAACCGGAAGAATCGATCAGGAAAACGAGGTTCACGGGGGGCACCTCATCCATCGGTAGTTCGCGCGCCTTGACTCCGATGGAAAACAGCGCGCGCTCCGCGGCCCAGGGCGCACGGGAGAGATCGAAGTGCACGGAAAAGTCATCACCGCCAGCAGGCCCACCCACACTTCTGGTATCAGCAAAATCGTAATCGAAGTAATTGACCAGCTCCTCCAGGCGCACAGCATCCTTCGGTGGCAACTGTCCGGCACTCAGGAACCGGCGCACGTTGCTGTAGCCACCCGTATCCACATCCAGCGCAAAGGTTGAAACCGGTTCTTCTCTCACCAGCTTTACCTTGCGGGGTTCCAGCTTCTGGTATTTCTCCTCCTGTGGTTCCGGCTGGACAACCGGAGGTGGGCTTTGATTCAAGACATATCGAGCGGATTCTGCCTGCCGTATTCGAGCACTGGTGACCACGACTTCTTCGACTGAGCCGGCCAATACTTGCTGATTGACGGAATCATGAGTTTCTGTCGATGTACAGGCGGCAATCGCCAGCACCATGGCGCTGATCAGCAGCTGGGGAGCGGCCAAGCGGATGTTCATAAAGTTCCCTCTCTTTCTATTTATCCGGGCAATAGGCGCGAGTTTCGCAAGGCCGATCGACAATTGCCAGCCTCGGTGGCCCGCCGGTCGCGAACGGGTTTGTTCGGGCCAAGCCATTCCTGTATAACCATACAGTAACGGGTTATCGCGAAGCCCGCTGAAACCTTCACTTTCAAGCGCTTATTTCACCCCATGGCCAATCCTGTCGAACTGGCTCCGGATTATTACCTCAGCAACTTCCACGCGCTGATGGACTTTGTGGTGGGCCGGTATGACAGCCTGTTGTCCGACCAAGAGCGTCACTTCTACCGCCAGTTTCGCGGCCTGACGACCGATAGCCAGCGACTGTACGTACGCCTGCTGTCCCGCAAAGGCGTACCATCCAGTGCAGGAGCCCTGTTCCGCCTGCACAAGCTGGCCTACGAAGAGATCGGTGACCTGCGCGCCGCTGCCGACGTTCTCATCAATACCGAACTGTTGCTGCGCAGCCCGCCCCTGCCGCTGGAGGAACTCCTACCGCTGTACACCAAGAGCGAACTCCTCGCCTTGAGCCCCAAACCTCTGCCGAAGACACTGAAGCGCCCGGCGCTTGAGCAGGCGCTGCTGGAACTGGATACGTCGGAACTGCTACCGAGACTGACCGATGGCGACTCCGTTGTGGCGCTACAGGCGGCGCAACACTTCGAAACCTTCAAACTGCTGTTTTTCGGCAACCTCAACCAGGATCTCACCGACTATGTGCTGCGGGATCTGGGCCTGCTCCGCTACGAGCAGTATCCGCTGGAGCGCCAGCACCTGCCGTTTCAGACCCGCGCGCAGCTGGAGCAACATCTGCGTTACTACGAGTGTGTGCGGGAGGCGGAGTCCGTCCTGGGCGGAGATGGGGGCGAGATTGTTGCGCTGGCAGGGCGACTGCCGGCGGGGCTCGATGGCGACAACACCCTGCAGCGTCGCCTGGACCGCCTGCGCCTGACACTGGCCCGGCAGTTGGAGCGGCTCGAAGCACTGGATCAGGCCGACGCCCTGTATCGCCAGTGCACCCGCCCGCCGGCCCGCGAGCGACGCGCGCGCATCGCCGTTACCCGCGGTGATATAGCACAGGGGCTGGCGCTGTGCCGCGAGATTCTCGCTGATCCCCACCACGAACAGGAGCGGGAGTTTGCCGAGCGCTTCGGCTTTCGCGCTGCCAAAAAAGTCGGCGCGCAGGAGGGCTGGGTCGCACCATCGCGACCTATACCACCCACAGAAACCGTGACGCTACCCGCAGCCCCACAGCGGGTGGAGACGCTC
>Ga0207814_100261_pt1 | contig 41848 bp, 41 predicted proteins | sample TtaePargueraPR_7_FD_187755 | JGI IMG/M metagenome (GOLD analysis project Ga0207814, IMG submission 187755) | Aerobic enrichment media microbial communities from Bioluminiscent Bay, La Parguera, Puerto Rico - Tt and P1 (2) (SPAdes) | ecosystem: Environmental > Aquatic > Marine > Unclassified ... | reverse complement strand
GGCGCGCATGCAGGAAATCTCGGCGGCCGTGCGTGAAGGCGCATCGGCCTATCTCAAGCGCCAATATACCACCATCGCCATTGTCGGCGTGGTCATCCTGATTGCCGCCTATTTCCTTCTCGGCATTTATGCCGCCATCGGCTTTCTGATCGGTGCGGTGCTTTCGGGCGCGGCCGGTTTCATCGGCATGAATGTGTCCGTCCGGGCCAATGTGCGCGTCGCCCAGGCCGCCGTCGGCTCGCTGGCCAAGGGGCTTGACCTGGCCTTCAAGTCCGGTGCGGTCACCGGCATGCTGGTGGCAGGGCTCGGCCTTCTCGGCGTCACGCTCTATTTCATGGTGCTGACCGGCATGGGGTTCGAGCCGACCAGCCGCACTGTGATCGATGCACTGGTGGCCCTGGGCTTCGGCGCATCGCTGATCTCCATCTTTGCCCGTCTCGGCGGCGGCATCTTCACCAAGGGTGCGGACGTCGGTGGCGACATGGTGGGCAAGGTCGAGGCGGGCATTCCCGAAGATGACCCGCGCAACCCCGCCACCATCGCCGACAATGTGGGCGACAATGTCGGGGACTGCGCCGGCATGGCCGCGGATCTGTTTGAAACCTATGTGGTGACCATCGTTGCCACCATGGTGCTGGCCGCGATCATCCTGCCCGAGCAGTTCCGCCTGATCGGCATGGTGCTGCCGCTGGCCATTGGCGGGGCCTGCGTCGTCACCTCGATCATCGGCACCTATTTCGTCAAGCTGGGCTCTGACAACAACATCATGGGCGCGCTCTATAAGGGCGTCATCGCCACGGGCGTACTGTCGCTGGTGGCCTTGCTGCCGGTGCTCTGGCTGATGTTTGGCGACATGAATGTGGCGATCGAAACCACATCGAAGACCTTCACCCCCTGGAGCCTGTTCTGGTGCGGCGTGGTGGGCCTGGTCATTACCGGGCTGATCATCGTCATCACCGAATATTACACCGGCACCAACCGCCGCCCGGTCAATTCGATTGCCGAGGCCTCGGTCACCGGTCATGGCACCAATGTCATCCAGGGTCTGGCCGTATCGCTGGAATCCACGGCCCTGCCGGCCATCACCATCATTGCCGGCATCATCGTCACCTATTCGCTGGCCGGGCTCTTCGGCATTGCGGTGGCGGTGGCGACCATGCTGGCGCTGGCCGGTATCATCGTGGCGCTCGACGCTTTCGGCCCGGTTACCGACAATGCCGGTGGCATTGCCGAGATGGCCGGTCTCGACAAGGAAGTGCGCCAGAATACCGACGCGCTCGATGCGGTGGGCAATACCACCAAGGCGGTCACCAAGGGCTATGCCATCGGTTCGGCCGGCTTGGGGGCCCTGGTGCTGTTCGCCGCCTATACGCAGGACCTGATCTACTTTGCGGGTCTTGAAGATGCTCCGGCCATTTTCCAGGGCATGGGTAGCCTGTCGTTCTCGCTGGCCGATCCTTATGTCGTGGTCGGGCTGTTGTTCGGCGGCCTCTTGCCGTTCCTCTTTGGTGGCATGAGCATGACCGCCGTCGGGCGCGCGGCCCAGTCCGTGGTGGTGGAAGTGCGCCGCCAGTTCAAGGAAAAGCCGGGCATCATGGCGGGCACCGACAAGCCCGATTATGGCCGGGCCGTCGACATGCTGACCAAGGCGGCGATCAAGGAAATGATCGTGCCGAGCCTCTTGCCGGTGCTTTCGCCGATCGTCGTGTTCTTCGTGATCCTCTGGATCGCGGGCCCCGCGGCCGGCTTCTCGGCGGTTGGCGCCATGCTCATGGGTGTCATCGTCACCGGTCTCTTCGTCGCCATCTCGATGACGGCGGGCGGCGGCGCCTGGGACAATGCCAAGAAGAGTTTTGAGGACGGCTTTACCGACAGCCACGGCGTCACCCACCACAAGGGCGGCGACGCGCACAAGGCCTCGGTCACCGGCGACACCGTCGGCGACCCCTACAAGGACACGGCGGGCCCCGCCGTCAACCCGATGATCAAGATCACCAATATCGTGGCGCTGCTGCTGCTCGCGGTGCTGGCGCATATGGGGATGTGACCAGACGTCGTCTGGACTGAAGAAGGCCCGGAGCGAAAGCTCCGGGCTTCACCAATGGTGGTGTTCTGGTGACCGAAAAAACTCACGACCTTCATGAATTTATGGCCCAAGTCACGGACGAGATGTCCGCTGAGTACTTGCGAATATATCGGCGAGCCAGTGAAGACCCGGGAACAGCCGGGGACGAGGGGGAAGAAAATTGGGCCGCGTTTCTTCGAGAGTGGCTCCCACCGAACTATCAGGTATTCACGAAAGGCCGCTTGATTAGTGCCAAGGGAGAGCTTTCGCCGCAGGTGGATGTTCTGGTCTTGAAGCCGTTCTATCCGAAAAAACTGACTGAGAAACGCGTCTGGTTGGCCGATGGTGTGGCCGCTGCATTTGAATGCAAAACCACTTTGAACGCCAAACATGTTGCTTCCGCCTACACCCGGTCGCAAGAATTTAAGCGTCTTTCGACCAAGCGAAAAGGGAGTCCCAGAGAAGAGCTCACGTCGCCGCTCATCTATGGAGTGTTGGCGCATTCGCATAGCTGGAAAAGGGATAAGTCCAGGCCGATTGAGAATGTTAGCAATGCCTTGTACGAAGCGGCCACGAATGGAGATCACCCGACTTGGGAACCCGATCTGATTTGTGTCTCTGACCTCGCGTTTTGGGCCAGGCATTACACGAGTTGCTATGATTCCAATTGGCAGCCCGAATCCAATCGTGACATTTTCAAGAGAATATTCGGTGCGGATGTGGGACCCTTAACCGGATATATATGCAGTTCATCCGATACCGATGGCCAAAAGGCCGAGTACCGGCCTATCGGTTCACTAATTGCTACGTTAACGCGACTTCTAGCATGGGATGACCCGTCTCTTCGAACTATAGCAGATTACTACAGATTTGCTGGACTGTGGGGAAACGGTGCAGGTAATACCCGACCGTGGCCAATTTCCTCCTATAGTGATGAGGTGAAGTCTCAGATTCTCCGCAGGCGGTTTAGCAACGGGATACTTTGGGACGACTGGTCGATTGGGCCAAACTGATACCTCGAGATACCAGTGCCCCACCGGCCGTCACCCTCGGGCTTGACCCGAGGGTTCTGTACTTCAAGATGCCGGTATGGGCGGCTTTGTTTACATCCTTGCCGATATGCGGCGCGGGCGCACTTATATCGGCGTCACCAATAACCTTGTGCGTCGTGTCCATGAGCATCGCGAGGGTCTGATCTCCGGTCATACCAAGACCCACAACATCAAGCGGCTCGTCTATTTTGAGGGGTTCGGTGAGATCGGTATGGCCATCCAGCGCGAGACGTCGCTCAAGCGCTGGTACAGGGGTTGGAAAGAGGCGCTGATCGAGGAGCATAACCCCGAGTGGCGTGACCTTTGGGAGGATATCGCTAGGTGAAGTGCAACGCCCTCGGGTCAAGCCCGAGGGTGACGTTCGGTGGGTTGGGTTGGCACGGTTGAAAAGGTCGTGACGCCAAAGCGTGCCCTGGCTCATCGATAGCCTCGTCGCTAGAAAACAACCAATACAAAAATGTCGAACCCTTCCACCCTCCATCGTCGCCTCAGCGAAACGGGCGGCATGATGCGGCCCGGACCTTGGGAGACAAAAGATGCGTAAAGTGACAGCCGGGCTTTTTCATTCCGTTGATGGGGTGGTCGAGGACCCGTTCAAGTTCCAGTTCGACAGCTTTGAAGATCAGCTCGGGGAGATGCTGACCGGGGTGCAGGAGCGAGTCGACACTGTGCTCATGGGCCGGGTGGGCTGGTCGGAATGGGCGGGCTATTGGCCCAAGGCCGAACAGGACCTGGATTTTGCCGCCTTCATCAATGACGTGCCGAAATATGTGGCCTCGAACACGCTGACTCAGGCCGATATGGCGCAATGGTCCAATTCTTCGCTGATCGAGGGTGATGTGGTGGACTTTGTCCGCCAGCTGAAGGGGCAGCCGGGCGGCGAAATCGCGGCCATGGGCGGGATTTCGCTGGTGCGGCAGCTGCTTTTTGCCGGGCTGATGGACGAGCTGTCGCTGATCACCCATCCGGTGGTCGCGGGCGAGGGAAGGCATCTGTTCGAGCCGGGCGACCCGACCACGCGGCTGGAGCTGGTCCGCTGCGATGTGACGCCCAAGGGCAATGTGGTGCAGGTTTACGCCAAGAAGGCGGAGTAGGGGGCTGGTTGCCCTCGTGGTTCGAGGCTGCGCTTCGCTCCTCTCCTCACCAAGAGGGCTTCCGAAACGCCAGCATCTCGTCAGCCCTCATCCTGAGGTGCCGCGCAGCGGCCTCGAAGGGCGAGGGCGGGAACGCGATGCGACACCTCCCCCTTGACGGGGGAGGACGGGTGGGGGTGCCCACGCGCTGGTGGGCTGCGATGGAAATCGGGTTGCCGGTCCCCCTCCCCAACCCTCCCCGCAAGGGGGAGGGTGCCATATCGAGCGCGCCCCTTATTGTGGGCCAGCTCAACCTGCAATTTCCCTCAACCGCTCCACCACCCGTTCCCTTTCCCGCGTCAGCCCCTTGTAGTCGAGCTGTTCGGGCGTCAGCGCGGTGATCTGTTCGATCAGCGATGCGGCAATCCTGGCCCCATCTCCGTGCGCTTCCAGCCGCTCCAGTGGGTCGATGGACATCCGGATGGTGAAGGCAATGGCGCCGGTCTCGGGCAGCTTGCGCAGCGTCTGCCGTTCAACCCGCAAAAACACCGGGTCTGCCCGCTCGCCCTCTCCAAAGCGCCGCTCTTCCGGCCCCGATATATCGGGGTGAAACAGCCGATCATCGCCATAGAGCGAGAAGTTCCAGCGGATCATCGGGGTTTCGGGGCGCATGGCGTCGAACATGCGCGCCATCACCTCGGCCTGCCGCGTGCCGGGGCCAAAGCCGGGCACGGGGGCATGAATCTCGGTCAGCACCTTGCCCAGTTTCTCGCCCAGCACCCAGGAGGAAGGGAAAGAGAGGCTGCCGGCGGTCAGCCGCCATCCTTCTGGCGCGCGCTGGAGAATAAGCAGATCGTCCTGTACGAGCCGTGATGCCGTCAGCAGCGGGCTGCCGACACCGTCGAGCGGAACCGTTTCGCCGATCGGAACGACGCGCATTCCGGCGCTGCTATGGCGCCATAATTCCGGGAAATGGTTGGGGAGATGCTTGATCAGCTCCGCCAGCAATTCGGCCTGTGCCGGGCGGCTCTCTGGCAGTTCGGCAAAGACGTCGCCGGGCCGCCGGGCAATCAGCCGGGCCTTTTCAGCCAGCTGGCTGGCCATGGCCGCATCCGGCTGCAGCCAATTCGCCGGGTCGAGCGGTTTCGTGCCGATGCGAAACAGCGGTGACGACCCGTCATAGGGCGTGGGCAGGGTCATGATCGCATCATCTCCTTGGCGAGGCGGCCCAAGGCGGGCGGTGCTTGACGAATCCGGGCGCTTGGCTACTGGCTGTCCGATATTTTTGAGAGGTCCTTACGCGATGCGCCAGTCCCTTGTCGCGCTTCTGTCGTCCCGCCGCTGGGAACAGACGATCATTGCCGTCATCGTGGTCAATTCCATCATTCTCGGGCTCGAGACCGAGCCGGGCATCATGGCCGCCTATGGGCCGGTGTTGCAGGCGCTCGACGCGGTCATTCTGGGCATTTTCGTCGTCGAGATCGCACTGAGAATCTTCGCTTTCGGCCCGCGCTTCTTCCGCGATCCCTGGAGCCTGTTCGATTTTGCCGTGGTGGCCATTGCGCTGGTACCGGCGGCCGGGCCGTTTCAGGTGCTGCGCGCCCTGCGCATCCTGCGTGTGCTGCGGCTGGTATCGGTCATGCCGGCGCTGCGGCGCGTGGTGGGCGGGCTGATCGCAGCGCTGCCGGGCATGAGCTCGATCGTGGTGCTGATGGCCATGCTGTTCTATGTGGCGGCGGTCATGGCGACCAACCTCTTCGGTGACGCCTTCCCCGACTGGTTTGGGCATTTGGGCGCTTCGCTCTATACCCTGTTCCAGGTGATGACGCTGGAAAGCTGGTCCATGGGCATTGTCCGCCCGGTCATGGCGGTCTTCCCCTATGCCTGGCTGTTCTTCGTGCCCTTCATCCTCTTGTCCACCTACGCCGTGCTGAACCTCTTCATCGGCGTCATCGTCTCGGCCATGCAGGAGGAAACCGAGGCCAGCGCGGCCTCGGACCGGCAGACGCTGCATGAGGATTCGGCACTGTTGCTGGCCGAGATCCGGGCGCTGCGCGAGGAGGTGGCGGCGCTGCGCAGGCAGAGCGAGCGGCCCTAAAAGGAAAGGCGGCCCGGAGGCCGCCTTCTTGTTGTTTCGATCAGCCCTTCTTGGCCAGTTCGATGGAATCGAGGATCACCTTGCGGGCCTCGTCCAGGCCGCCGATGCGGTCGATGCGGGCCCATTTGCCGGGCTCGAGATCCTTGTAGTGAGTGAAGAAGTGCTTGACGCGCTCAAGCTGGATCTCGGGCAGGTCACCGATATCGGCGATGCTGTCATACATGCGGGTGAGCTTGGAAACCGGCACGGCGATGATCTTCTCGTCCTGGCCGCCATCATCTTCCATGAACAGCACGCCGACGGGCCGGCTGCGCACCACGGCGCCGGGCACCAGCGGGCGCGAGTTCATGACGATGACGTCGAGCGGGTCGCCGTCGCCGCACAGCGTATGGGGCACGAAGCCGTAATTGCCTGGATAGCGCATGGGCGTATAGAGGAAGCGGTCGACGAAGAGCGCCCCGCTATCCTTGTCGATCTCATATTTGATCGGCTCGCCGCCCAGCGGCACTTCAATGATGACGTTGAGCTCGTCGGGCGGGTTCTTGCCGGTGGGGATCGCGTCGATATTCATAGTTCGTTCATCTTCACCGTTCGGGAGGGGGTCCGGGGGCAGGTTCTGCCCACAATGGCTCCCGAAGGCAAGGTCCAAATCCGCCGCAGCAGCCATGCGGCGGCCGGAATTACTTGATGATCAGCACCGGAACGGGCGCGCGGGCCAGCACTTCGGCGGCCTGGCTGCCCAGCAACAGGCGGCCCAGCCCCCGCCGCCCATGCGATCCCATGACAATCAGGTCGCATTTGCGTTCGGCGGCAGTTTCGATGATGCCGTCGGCGGGGCGATGGCGCGGCAGGTGCAGGGTCTGCGCGGTGATGCCGGCCTCCTGGGCCTTGTGGCGGGCGGCGGCGAGCAGGTCGGCCGCCTCGCTGGCATAGGCTTCTTCCAGGCGCGCCACGATGGGGCCGGCATCGATGGTGCCAAACCCGCCCGAGCCGATGCCGGTGCTGACCGGATCGGTGGCCGTCAGAATGGTGAGGCTGGCGCCATTGAGACGGGCGGTTTCCAGCGCGACCTCAAGCGCCTTGTTGGCGAGGTCAGAACCGTCGGTAGCGACCAGGATAGACTTGAACATGGGTTCGATCTCCTTGTGTGCAGCATTCTGGCATGGTCATCTGGGGAGCATATTGATCTGGATCATCGGTGTTTGACACCGGTTTAGCGTAAAGAGGCTGGTCGTGATGGCAAAGGTTAACAATGTGCTAGCAAAGTGTGTCCTGCTGCTGGCCTTGGCGCCATCGGCAGCAATGGCCCAGTCCGGCTTCACCAGTGCCTATACCGATCTCGATCTGGATGAGTGCCTGGTGCTCGAGGCCGATGATTTCGGGGTGTCCTGGTCCTGCCCGGGCTATAAGGGCTACCCCTTGCTAGTCGAGGAAGGAGACCTGCGGTTCTCGCTAAGCTATGGGTTCGAGCCGCGGGAGAACAGCGTGGGCTTCCAGACCCTTCCCCCCTTCAACCGGCTTGGCGACAAGCTCGAATGGCGGCTCTCCAACGCGCTGGGACGCTGGTTCCCCATCGCTACTATCGTGCGCTATTACACCGCCCACCCGAAAACCGGGGAGGATTTCGGCCAGGTGCTGGTGGTGACCCAGATTGCCCAGGGCAATAGCTGCCATATCGCCTATGTCGATGCCCGCGCCAACGCCAATGCCAATGAGCTGGCCCGCCAAGCGGCTGATAAAGCAGGGGATTTCGATTGCGCCAATGATGAGGTCGAGATCATCGGCGCCTTCGAGGCCTATTAGGTTTCTTCCGATTCCTCGGCAGCTTTGCCGCGAATCTGGTTGCGCAATATGGTACGGTCGCGGCTCGAGACGCCGATCAGCTCGGCAATGCGCCAGACCATATTGTCTTCCAGCTCATGGTTTTGCCGGTCGGCGAAGACCACGGTCCACATCATGCGGATGATCTCGATGCGGTCATCCATCTCCAGCTGGGTCAAGCCGCTGGTGAATTTGTAGAAATCCACCGCCTCGGCATCGCGCTTCTGGGCTTCGCGCACGAGCCTGTCGACGGCGGGTTCATCCAGATCATAATGATCCATCAGGGCCCCGCGAATGGCCCGGCGCTCTTCGTCCTGCATGGCGCCATCGACCGCAGCCAGATGCACGAGGAGCGCGGCGACGGCCAGCTTCGGATCGTGCAGATCGGGCGGGGCTTCGGGCTTTGAAAACAATCGGGTCAGGGCCTCGAACATGGCGATCAGCCTTCCTCGGGGTCAAGGGTTTGTCGGGTTGCTGCGCGCCGGGAGGCGGACGGGCCGAGACTTAGTCATAAGTGGCAGAGGCTCAATGGGGTTCGTGCCACTCTCACGCGGTCTTGACCGTTTTGATGCAGTCCCGCCACACCGGGCTGCGCAAAAGGGACTCGACTCCGGCGAGATTCGGAGTCTAAATGTTCTTGTTTTGTTCGTATAGACCATTCGCACCATGCAGACTCAGAGCCGCCAACAGCGCCTTGCCGCGCTGCGGGATATCATTGCCGATATTGAGCGCAAACCGGCGCTGGCCGGGATGCAGGCGCGTCCGTTCGGAGCCGATGGGGAGGGCTTTCCTCGCCTGCCCGGTGGCCTGTTGCAGGAGGTTTTTACCGATGCTGTCCGCAATGGCGGGACGAGTCTGGCCTTTGCGCTGGGCCAGGCCAAGGCCCTGCTGACCCCGAGGCGCCTGGCCGTGCTCTATCTGCAGCTGGATAAGGATGCGCAGTTCTTCGGCCTGCCTTATGGACCGGGGCTGTCCAGCTTCGGCTTCGACCCGGCCCAGCTGGTCCTCGTGCGCGCCGCCGATATGCAGGACCTGTTCTGGGTGGCCGAAGAAGCGCTGGCCTGCCGGGCGGTCGCCGGCATCGTGGCGGACATCGGTGGGGCACCCGAGGCTCTCGACTTCACCATCAGCCGGCGGTTGAGCCTGCGCACGGTTGAAAGCGGCACATCCCTTTTTCTCTTGCGCTATGGCACCGAACGGCAGGCCAGCGCGGCGCATCTGCGCTGGCATCTGATGCCGCAGCGGTCAGGGCGGAAGGCCTTTGACGACCGGGCGCCTGGCGCCGCCCGTTGGAGCCTCAAACTCGAAAAGGGCAATGCCGGCCAGCACAAGAGCGAATGGATATTGGAGTGGACAGGAAATGCGTTCAAATCCCTCCCAAACTGGATTGGCATTGCAGCCCAGTCTCCATCTGGAACGCCGGTTTCTCTGTCTGCATCTGCCTTACTGGCCAACCCAATATCTCAAGCGGGTTGATCCCGACCTCAAGGCGCCCCTGGTTCTTTATGAAAAGATCAAGGGCGGGTTACGGCTTGTGGCCCTCGATCCGGACGCCGACCGGGAGGGGTTGCGTCTCGGCCAGGCTCTCGCTGACGCCCGGGCCATGGTACCCAGCCTGACCGTGATGGAACAGGATAGCGCGCGTCTCGCCTCGGCCTTTGCCGCATTTGCCGATTGGCATTCCAATGCCAGCCCCTTGGTCACGGTGCTGCAGGACAAGACCCCTTTTGGCGATCTCATCCTCGACATTACCGGGGTTGCCCATCTCTTTGGCGGGGAGGCGGCCATGCTGGATATGGTCCTGAGCCGCCTGCAGACCCTGAACTATACCGTATCCGGTGCCATTGCCCCGACCATTGGTGCGGCTTGGGCCGTCAGCCACTCTGCAAAGAGCGCCATTATCTCCACTGAACAACTGGTGGAGACCATGGATGGCCTGCCGGTGGCGGCCCTGCGGCTTGAGGAGAGCCAGATCAGTCTTCTGGCCCAGATGGGGTTAAAGACCATTGGCGAATTGCGGACGCGGCCGCGCAAGCCGCTGCTGGCGCGGTTTGGCGCCTCACTGATCCTGCGCCTCGATCAGGCCTATGGTCATATTGAAGAACGGATGACGCCGCGCCTGCCGCCGGCGGAGCATTTCGTCGACCGCAAATTCTTTGAGCCCATCTCCACCCTTGAGGATGTGCTGTTAACGACAGAGGGCCTGGCGCAAAAGCTGGCGCGGAGGCTGGAAGTCCAGGGTTTGGGGGCCCAGACCTTCCATCTGTTTCTTTATCGGGTCGATCACAAGGTCATGACCCTTTCGCTCAATGCTGCCCGGCTGACACGCGATGCAGAGCATATCGCGAGCCTGTTCCGGCACCGCGCCCAACGGCTGGAGCAGGAAAATTATGACCCGGGTTTCGGCATAGATCTGGTGCGTCTGGCCGCAGCTTCGCTTGACCGGCTCGATCCCGGCCAGACCGGAGTGTTCGAAACCGATACGGGGGCCAGGGATATCGAGCAGTTGACGGACCGCCTGGCCAGCCGCCTGGGTACGCTGAGCGTCTTGAAGACCGAGCTGATGGCCAGCCATATTCCGGAACAGGCCGCGCGCCTGGTGCCGGCACTGGTGCATCAGCCCCAGGACATTGGCCTGTCCAGCGACCGTCACCGGCCCTTGCGCCTTCTGCCGCAACCCGAGCCTGTCGCCATCAATGCCGAAGTGCCCGATGGTTTACCGGCCTCGATGATCTGGCGGCGGCAGCAATACCGCCTGATCAAGGCCGCCGGGCCCGAGCGGATCAGCGCCGAATGGTGGCGCAGCGGCAAGCGGCTGGAGCTGGTGCCAGCCGCACATGCCAGATCGGACGAGCCGGGCGAAAAGCCCAAGCCATCGCCCTATATGCCCGATCTGCCGCCCTTTGATCCGATGAGCGGCATGCGCGATTACTATGTGGTCGAGGATGGCGCCGGACATCGCTTCTGGGTGTTTCGCCAGGGGCTGTATGGCGGTTCGATTCATCCCGTCTGGTATCTGCACGGGATATTTCCATGAGCCAGATTGTTGCGCTCCAGCCCCAAAGGCCGGCATCGCCGAGGGCGCGTGTGGCAGCGCCCGGCTTTGCCGAATTGATCATCACCAGCAATTTCTCCTTCCTGCGTTCGGGCTCGCATCCCGAAGAGCTGGTGGCCAGCGCCATGCATATGGGCATGAGCGCGCTGGGACTGTGTGATCGCAACAGCTTTGCCGGCATCGTCCGGGGCTATGTTACCGCGCGGGACAACAAAGACGTCAGCCCCGGTTTCCGCTATCTGGTTGGGGTGCGGCTGTGTTTTTCTGATGGAACGCCCGATATCATCGCCTATCCGACCGACCGGGCGGCCTATGGGCGATTGTGCAAACTCCTCACCATCGGCAACAAGCGCGGCGACAAGGGCAATCCCGATATCCGCTTCGACGATCTTTTCGGGGACAGTGATCCGGCCTTTGCGCAGGAATACGGGCCGCACGAAAATTTCGCTCAGGGGCAGCTCTTTATCCTCGTGCCGGACGAGCGCGACTGGGGGGTGACGGAAAGCACGCTGGAACGGCTGGCCGCCCAGGCGCCTGGCAGGGTGTGGGTGGCGGGCGTGGTGCGCTTCGACGGCCAGGACCGGGCGCGTCTCAATCGTGTCGACAGCCTGGCCCGGCGGCATGGTGCCCGGATGATTGCCAGCAATGACGTGGCCTATCATGAGCCTGACCGGCATATGGTGCTCGACGTGGTCACCTGCATCCGCGAGCATCTGACCCTGGATGAGGCCGGGCTGGCCCTATCGGTCAATGCCGAAAGGCACCTCAAGGCACCGGCGGAAATGGCCCGGCTTTTTGCCGAACATCCCGATGCCATTGCCCAGACGCAGGATTTCATCGCCCGCATCGGCTTTTCGCTCGACCAGCTCGAATACAACTATCCCGAGGAAACCATTGGCAATGGCGAAACCGCGCAAGAGACGCTGGAGCGGCTGACCTGGGCGGGCGCGGCCAAAAGATTTCCGGAAGGGTTTCCCCCAGGCACCGAAAACCAGATCCGGGACGAGCTGAAGCTGATCGATGAGAAGGGCTATGCCGCCTATTTTCTGACCGTGCACGATATCGTGCAATTTGCCCGCCACGAGAAAGGCATTCTGTGCCAGGGGCGCGGCTCGGCGGCCAATTCGACCGTCTGCTATTGCCTGGAAATTACCGAAGTCGATCCGCGCAAGGCCAATCTGGTCTTTGGCCGCTTCATCTCCACCGAACGCGACGAGCCGCCGGATATCGATGTCGATTTCGAGCATGAGCGGCGCGAAGAGGTGATGCAATATGTCTATCAGAAATATGGTGGCCGGCGGACCGGGCTCACCGCCAATGTCATCACCTATCGTTCCAAAAGCGCCATTCGCGAAACCGCCAAGGTTTTCGGGCTCTCCGAAGACATGATCAATGCCTTCAATCAGCTCCATTGGGGCTGGGGGTCGGGCGTTGATCTGAAAAGCGTTGCGGGCCTCGGGCTCAATCCCGATGACCCGATGCTGGCGCAGATGTTCGAGGTGGTCAAGGTGTTGCGCGGCTTTCCGCGGCACCTGTCCCAGCATGTAGGCGGCTTCGTCATCACCCGCGATAGCCTGGAAAGCCTGGTGCCGATCAGCAAGTCGGCCATGGACAGCCGCACCATTATCGAGTGGAACAAGGACGATATCGACGCGCTCAAAATCCTAAAGGTCGATATCCTCGCTCTCGGGATGCTGACCTGTTTGCGGCGCGCTTTCGAGCTGATGGATGAGCATTATGGGCACAAGGTGAAGCTCGCCGAGCTGCAGAACGAAGAATTCGTTTTTCCCGAAAGGGCAAGGCCGGTTTACGAGATGACCCACCGCGCCGACACGATCGGCGTATTCCAGATCGAAAGCCGGGCGCAGATGTCGATGCTGCCGCGGTTGCGGCCAGAAGTGTTCTACGATCTGGTGATCGAGGTGGCCATTGTCCGGCCCGGCCCGATCCAGGGCAATATGGTCCATCCCTATCTCCGGCGCCGGCAGGGCATCGACAAGGTCGACTATCCTAGCCCCGAACTCGAAGCGGTGCTGCACCGCACGCTTGGCGTGCCGCTGTTTCAGGAACAGGCGATGCAGATCGCCATTGTCGGGGCCGGCTTTTCGCCCGGCAAGGCCGATCAGTTGCGCCGGGCCATGGCGGCCTGGCAACGCACCGGCAAACTGGCCCAATTTGCCGATGACTTCATCGGCGGCATGATCGGCAATGGCTATACGCCCGAATTTGCCAAGCAGAGCTTCGCCCAGATCCAGGGCTTTGCCGAATATGGCTTTCCGGAAAGCCATGCCGCCAGCTTTGCCCTACTGGTCTATGCCTCCTGCTGGCTCAAATGCCATTATCCCGATGTCTTTGTCTGCGCTTTGCTCAATTCCCAGCCCATGGGGTTTTATGCGCCCAGCCAGCTGGTGCGTGATGCGACCGAGCATGGCGTTGAAATCCGCCCTGCCGACATCAATTGCTCAAGCTATGACAGCAGCCTCGAAGAGGATGGCTGGGACATTGGCGCTCATATCTGGCCGCGTCACGCTGCCATGACGGAGCATATCTGGACCCGCAAGGCGCTGCGCCTGGGACTGCGGCAGGTCGAGGGCCTGGCCGAGAAGGATGCGGCGCGCATCGTGGAGCGGCGCCGGGATGGCTATAGTTCGGTGCGCGACCTGTGGCTGCGCACCGGCGTTCCCGTTGCCAGCCTCGAAAAACTGGCGCGGGCCGACGCCTTTGCCTCTCTGGGCCTCAACCGGCGCGAGGCGCTTTGGGCCGTAAAGGGTCTGGTAGGTACCTATGGGGCCGAAACCCTGCCGCTATTTGCGGCCGAGCCAGCGGTGGCGCCGCCTCAGGAGGAGCAGGCCGGCCTGCCATTGATGGCGCCGGGGGAAGAGGTCATCCACGATTATGCGACCCTCTCGCTCTCGCTCAAGGGACACCCGGTCGAATTTCTCAGACCCATGCTGATGGCTCGCGGGACGACGCGCGCCGCCAATCTGGCCGGGGTGGCCAATGACATCGTGGTCGAGGTCGCGGGCCTAGTATTGGTCCGCCAGCGACCCGGTACGGCCAGCGGGGTGATCTTCGCGACACTCGAAGACGAGACGGGCGTGGCCAATGTCGTGGTCTGGCCAAAGCTGTTTGCAGATGACCGCCTGCGCAAGATTTTGCTCTCAAGCCGCATGCTGGCTGTGCGCGGCAAGGTGCAATCCGAGCAGGGCGTCATTCATGTCATCGCCCAGGATATGGAAGACCTGACCCCACACCTGCTCGATCTCTCGCATGGCAAGGACTTTGGCGACAGGATCGTGGCACGCGCAGACGAGGGCAAATCGGGTCCGCCGGGCAGCCAGAGCCGTGATCGCCAGGCCATCCGCGAAGAGGACATGGCGCGCCGGCGCGCCTATTCGGCTATGCCCAAAGGCCGCAATTTCCATTAGGGAGCCGTTTGACGCTGTCCTGCCGCGCCCCGTGCCCAAGCCGCACTTAGGGCACTGCTAGGACGCCAGCGCGTCAATCCTCCTGGCGAGCTCAATGTCTTTTTCGCTCAACCCGCCGGCGTCGTGGGTCGTCAGGTGAATGGACACCTTGTTGTAGACATTGGACCAGTCGGGATGGTGCCCGGCCTTTTCGGCCAACAGCGCCACCCGGGCCATGAAGGCGAAGGCTTCGGAAAAATCCTTGAACTTGAATTCGCGGGCAATTGCATCCTGCGCCGGTTCATAGGCCCACTGGCCGAGCGTGGCCAAAGCTGCCTCCCGGGCTTGAGGGGAGAGTTTATCGATCATGAGAGCCTCCGTGGGGTTGGCTTGCCGGGGAAACGCTTGGACGTTGAGGACCGCTCCGCAGGGGAACTGCCCAGACCCTGCAAATATTAACCTGTCATTCAGCCTGCAGTCCAAATCGCGGCGACGGAAAATCCTTCCAGCAAGGGCTTGTTAAGGCCTCGCCCCCCCAAATGGCGTAGTCATAGGGAAATTTCCGTGCTGAACTCAGCCAGAAGGACAATGCCGGCCTTGGACTATGTGTCCATTGTGCGCTCGGTCTACGGCGACCGTGCGGCGATGCTTGGCGGCGTCTTTGCCACCGCCACGACCTCCGGCCTGGCGGCCTACAGCACCCAGTCCGCCGCCCTTTATGTCATCACCGCCGCCTTCCTGGTGATCGGGTTCATCCGCGATGCGAACACGCGTGCCTTCTGGCGCGCCTCGATTGCCAATGACGATGTCGTCGCGGCAGAGCGCTGGGAGACCCGGGCCGTTTGGACCGGTGGACCGCTGGCGCTGACCTATGGGCTCTGGTGCCTGATTTCGATGGGTTTCGTGCGCGATCCGTTTGCCGAGCTTTCCAGCGCGTCCATCACCATCGCCGTCACCGTGGGCATTGTGGCCCGCAATTTCGGTCTTGACCGGCTCGTGACCATTCAGACCAGCCTGGTCATCATTCCACTTTCGATCGGCTATGTGCTGCTGGGCGATCTCAACCATATCGTCCTTGCGGCGATGCTGGCGGTCATGCTGGTCAGTTTCCGCAAGCTGGCCGGCGATATCCGGGCGATCCTGCTGGCGGCCGTGCATGGACGCGAGGAGGCCTCGCGCCTTGCTGCGGAACTGGATATCGCCATAACGACGCTGGAGCATGGCCTGTGCATGCTCGACGAGAACGGCCTGGTCACCGTTGCCAATGAGCGGGCCAGCAGTGTCTTTGCCATGCTGGGAATCCGCCAGCTTGCCAACCAGCCATTCGGCTCGGTGCTGGCCGCCTTGGGGGCCACAAACCGTGTGCCGCGTACCGCCATTGAACAGCTCGGCAGCATGATCTCCCGCCGCGCCTCGGGCAAGGTGCTGCTCTCGCTCAGCCCCGGGCGGTACTACGAAGTCACCATCAGCTCGCGCGGCAAGCGCAGCGTCCTGCTGTTCGAAGATATCAGCGAGCGCGTCGAGGCCGAGGAACGCATCAGCTATATGGCCCGCCATGACACGCTGACCAACCTGCCCAACCGCAACTATTTCGGCGAACTGGCGCATGAGGACCTCGAAGTCCGCGCCGCATCGGGCACGTCCAGCGCCTTGATGATCTTTGACATTGACGAGTTCAAGCACGTCAATGACAGCTTCGGCCATGTGATCGGCGACAAGCTTTTGCGCCAGACGGCGAACCGCCTGCGTGAGACCCTGCCCGAGGGAACGACGCTGGCGCGCCTGGGCGGCGACGAATTCATCGCATTGTCTGGGCATGATGCCGAGCAGACCCGTGCCGATGTGCAGCGTGTGCTGGATGCCTTCCAGCAACCCTTCGTGCTTGATGGCCACCATCTATCGGCCAAGGTCAGCATTGGCGTGGTGACCAGCCTGGCCAGCCAGGACGATCTGGATGAACTGATGACCAAGGCTGATTTGGCGCTTTATGCGGCCAAGGGCGAAGGCAAAGGGCGCAGCCAGTTCTTCCATGCGCAGATGGACATCGACTATCACTACCGCCAGCGTCTCAAGACCGATCTTCGCGAGGCGGTGGCGGCCGGCGAGTTGACACTGGTGTTCCAGCCCCTGCTCGACATCACCACGCGTCGGGTCGTCTCCTGCGAGGCGCTGGCGCGCTGGACGCATCCCGAGCTTGGTCCCATCGCCCCGGCGACCTTCATTCCGCTGGCCGAGGAAATGGGGATGATCTCCGACATCACGGCCTTTGTGGTGCGCAATGCGGTGGCCCAATGCAGCCAGTGGGCCGGCGATATCGGCGTGGCCGTCAATGTGTCGGCACGGGACTTCCGTGGCCTGGACCTGCCAGCCCTGGTGGACGAGGCCCTGGCGGCCGCCAATCTCCCGGCACATCGGCTTGAGCTTGAGGTCACCGAGACGGCTGTGATCGAAGAGCGCGAACTCGCCCAAAGCGTGCTGCAGAACCTGTCCGAACGCGGCATTGTCATCGCCCTGGATGATTTCGGCACCGGATATTCCTCGCTGAGCTACCTCAGCGCACTGCCCTTCGCCAAGCTCAAGATCGACCGGTCCTTCGTGCAGGACATTGCCAGTGATGCGCGGGCCATGAGCCTGCTGTCCAATGTGGCGCGGCTGGGCCGGGATTTGGATCTGGTGGTGGTGGCGGAGGGCGTCGAAACCGAGGAACAGCTCAATGCCATGCTCGACCACACCGGCATCCAGCAGGTTCAGGGCTATTTCTTCAGTCGCCCCTTGCCCGCGCGGGATATTGCCGAGCTGATCGGCAGGCTGAACGGCAAGGGTGTGCCGCTGGCCCCGGCGAATCGTAAACATGGTTAACTTCCGTTAACGTTTTGATAACCAAATGTTTTTGGTGATGAATCGCGCTCAAGTGGCCGCAGCATTGTGATTTTTCCGAATGCGGAAATCCCTAACAAAAGGTTAAGCTCACGCCAGACACCTGCAAACGGTTTGGTAGATGAGTGCGGCAATGGATACGGCGGCGGGGTCAACCTCGCGTTTTGCCACGAGTTTGATCGATCTTCTGGACCGCGTACATTATCGCCGCGTGTCGGCGGATGAGCAGTTTGATCCGGTCTATCGGTTGCGTTACGAGGCCTATCGGCGCGAAGACTTCATTCCCATCAATTCCCAGGGCATTACCCGCGACGCCTATGACGACGCCGACAATTGCTATTGTTTCGGCGTCTATATCGACGACATTCTGGTCAGCTCGGTTCGCCTGCATATTGCGACACCGGAAAACCCGACCTCGCCGAGCGCGGCCATCTGGCCCGATGTTTTGGGTGATATCCTGGCCAAGGGCGGCAGCTATATCGATCCGAGCCGGTTCACGGCCGATCACGACGCGTCGCTGGCCTTTCCGGCTTTGCCCTATCTCACGCTGCGCGCCGCCGTCATGGCCTGCGAGCACTTCAAGGCCACCTACTGCATTTCGTCAGTGCGGCCCGAACATGCCGCCTTCTACCGGCGTGTCTTTGGTTCGACGCAGCTGGCGGGCATTGGCTATTGGGGGGAACTGACCTTCCCGGTCTGCCTCTATGGCTCGTTCATCCCGGTCATGTATCCGCGCGTCATTTCCCGCTATCCGTTCTTCGACTCTACGCCTGAAGAACGGGAGGCATTCTTCGCCCCGGGTGGCCACGCGGTTCCTATCATCCGGCCAACGGCCCGATTGGCGCAGCGGCTCGAGCGGCTTTCAAACGTTGTTTGAGGAAGTGGTGCCGCAGAAGGGACTCGAACCCCCGACCCCATCATTACGAATGACGTGCTCTACCAACTGAGCTACTGCGGCGTTGCCATCGGGGGTTTGTGCCCCAGCGGATGGCGGGTCTTTTACTGGGCGTTTTCGGCCGGCGCAAGGGGCAAGGGTGGTTCGCTGGACAGGGCGACCGGGTTCGCCTCGGGACGGGCCTGAGCAGCCACTTGTGGGCGCGCATTGCTGGCGACGGGTACCTTCCACTCGAAGGCGTCCAGACGCCCCGTGACCGGGGACACGGGCTCCCATTCATCGCTGACAATGCCATCGGCAGTCCAGGCCGGATCGCGCGGTGCGCGCATCGCCCGGGCCAGCCACTCGCGAGCCTTGCCCTGATCGCCGTTCTGGCCCTCTTCGATCTCCGCCATGAGGCTGCAAACGCCCTGGGTGGCGCTGCCATCGGCGAAGGGTGCCAGCGCCTGGCGGGCCCGGGGCCAGTCATAGGCGTCAATGGCAGCGCGGGCCATGGCCATGCCGGCAGCCCGGTGCGGGGGCGGCATTTCGATGATTTCGCCCATCCGCTTGAGCCGGTCGACCGCCGAGGCGCCGGGCTGGGCATGTGCATAGAGCAAGGCGACGTCCGGGTGGCCGGTGGCGCGCCAGATGCGGCGCAGCAGGCTCTGGGCGCGGCGGGCTTCACCACGATTGGAATAGATGCGGGCGGCGATCAGCGCGGCGGGCACGAAGTCGGGCAGCAGCTTGAGCGCCGTCAGGGCATGCTCCAGCGCATTATTGGGTTCGCTGACCTCGCTTTCGCGCGCGCGTGCCGTTTCGATAACGGCCTGGCGGCGGCGCTTGCGGGCCTTCTCCACGCGCGTCGAAGCGGGCTCGGCATTGACCATGCCCACCGCCTCTGCCCATTGGCCCCGCCGGGCAAGGTCATCGAACACCGCTTCACCAGCCCAGGCAGTTTCGGGGGCCAGCGACAGCGTCTTGCGCGCAAAGGTCAGGGCAGCATCGGGCCGGTTCTGGGCGCGGGCCTGGTCATAGAGCCCCGTGAGGGCGGCCACGGCGGTTTTCTCGCTGGCGATCAGCGCCCTGTAGTGCTCGCGGGCCGCCGGCATGTCGCCCAGCGCCAGGTCGGCGCGGGCCTCGAGCAGCTTGGCGGCGCCATTGTCGGGCAAGCGCGCCTGTGCTTCACGAGCCATAATCCTGGCGCGGGCCGGGTCGCCGGCCTGAAGCGCGATGACGGCGTCCGAAAGGGCTTCGACCCCCTGTTCGCGGCGCCGCGCCGCCCGGCGCCGTGCCATGGCCCGCGGGGCGCCAATGGCGCGGCGGGTGATGGCCCAGAGGGCGATAATCATCGCTGCGGCCACCAGCAGGATAACGACGGCGGTGCCGAGGCGCGGCTGCATCCGGTAGCCAGCCAGTTCAAGGGTCAGCGTGCCGGGCAGGGCGATGATCCAGGCGGCGATGCCGGCAATGACCAGGCTGCCGATGATCCAGGATGCGAGACGAATCATGCGCCGTTCTCCCCGACGAGGGCGCGTTGGCGCAACTGGGCGAGGAAGTTCTCGGCGGCGGCCAGGCGAGCAATGTCGTCGGCCACCTCGCCTGCAGCCGCGCGCATGGGCGCGGGCAGGGCGTTCAGCTCCGCAGCCGCGGCTGCAAAGTCGCGGGCTGATACTGCCGCTTCGAGCCGGGCCACGATGGCATCGGGACTATTCCCCTCCACCACGCCGGTGGGCCGCATTGCAACCAGGCCGCGGAACCAATCGACGCCTGCATCCTGCCAGCTGGCATCCGAATCGGCCGGCCGGCCGGCCAGCATGCCGGGCAGCGCGGCGTCCAGCCGCGATTCGACGGCCTCAGGTCTGGGTAGGCCGGTCGCGGCGGGGCCGGCGATAGCTTCAGGCACGACAAGCTCGGGCTGGGCCTGCCGCAGGGCCGCCAGTTCAGTCTCGTAAGGACGACCGCCTTCAAAGGCGCTTTCGAGTGCGGAAAAGATCAGCGGTAGCCGGGCAATGGCGAGGTCATTTCCAGCCTCATCATTGGCGCTCTGGGTCAAGCTGGCGATTTCCTGGCGGGCTTCGGCCAGCTCGGTGCTGGTCTGGGCCGCACTGGCGCGCAGGGCGGCCAGTTCACTTTCGATCGCCGCAAGGCTCTCAGCCGCGGCTGGAGAAGCCGCGGGCTGGCTGGACATTTCATCCAGCCGTGCCGCAAGCGCGGCCAGTTCGTCTGCGCTCGCCAAGTTGCTGGTGTCAATCGAGCCCGAAGGCAGATCTGCCAGCGACGATTCGAGGGTACTGACGCGGCCGGTCAGAGTGGAAAGCTCGTCCTGAACGGTGCTTGTCACCGTTTCCAGTTCGGGAATGGCCGTCGCTAACTGGCTGAGGCGCGGGTCGGCAGGCGCGGGCGCCTGTTGCGGGGCTGGCCAAAGCCCGTACCAGGCCAGGCCATAGGCGGCACCAAGTCCGAGTACGCCACCCAGAAGCCCGGCCAGCCAGGCGGTGCCGGTACCGCTTCCACTTTCTTCTGCCGGAGTCGTCGATCGTGGCGCAGATGAGCCGGAAGCGGGTTTTTCCGGCTTGCGGGCAGCCGTGGATGCGTTCGTTTCCGCTCCCGGCTTGGATCCAGCGGCCGGCTTTGCCGTTCCCTCCAGCACGGGCGGCTTGAGAGCACCGGACTTTTCGGCCGGCTTTTCAGCCGGTTTGGGGTCGGTTTCAGGCGGTTGCTTGCCGGTTGAATCAGCCATGGCCCATCCTTGTTGTTCCCGCAATCATGGCGCAGTTTGCTCGCGTACAAAAGCCAGTGCCAGCGCCATCATGGCATCTTCGCTCGGATGGTCTGCCAGGAGAACGCGGCTGAAGTGATGTTCGAGCAGCGGCTCGGCGACTTTTTCCGAAAGACACAACACGGGCAGCTTACGCCGCCTGTCTGGAGCGATGGCCGGGGTGCCCAGCGCGCAGAAGATCTCGGCGGTTCGGCGGGAATAGAACAGGATGGCGCCGTAGCGGCCCTCGGCCAATGCGCGGCTGATGGGCTCCGGCAGGGCGGCCTCGGCGACCATCTCATAGACTGGCACGGTCACCACCATCAGCCCATAGGGCGCCAGCGCGTGGGCAAGATCGCCGCTCAGATGTTTGCCTGCCGGATAGAAAACCGGCCCCTCCAGCCGCGCCAAGGCGATGGTTGTGGCCAGGGAGTCAAGCGTACCATCGGCTGCCCTGACGACGGAAAATCCCAGTTGGCGCGCCTCATGGGCAGTGCGGTCCCCCACTGCGAAGACGGGCTTTTCCAGCAAGGGGTCGAGCGGCGCCAAGTCAGCCAGGGATCGCAGGGCATTGGTGCTGGTGAGCGCCAAAGCCGCAAAGCCCTGCGGCGGGGGCAGATGGGCCTGGATTGTCTGCCGGCTCATCAATGGAGCGATGTCGGCATCGATCTCCAGGGCCGCCAGCCTTTCCCTGGTGGCCTGGGCATCCGGCTCGGGTCGGGTGATCAGCATGCGCATCAGCCGGCCCATTGCTTGAGCCAGTCTGGCCCTGCCTGGTTCAAAAGGTCGCGGCCCACCGCTTTCCCCAGGGCAACCGGGTCGCTGCCCTGGGCGGTGGCCCGGAAGCTGGTTTGCCCGTCCAGGCTGAGAATTTCGCCCTTGAGCGAGAGCTGCCCATTGGTGAGGGCCGTGAGGGCCCCGACAGGGGTCCGGCAGGAGCCGTCCAGAATGGCCAGCATCGTCCGTTCAGCGGTGATGGCGGTGTGCGTTGCCGCATGGTCGAGGGGCGCTACGATCTCGGCAAGGCGCGTGTCCCCATCGCGAATGGCGAGGCCGATGGCGCCCTGGGCGGGCGCCGGCATGAAGGCATCGGGGTCCAGTATCGCGGTGGCGCGATGGCCCTCGCCGAGCCGGTTGAGGCCGGCCATGGCCAGAAGCGTCGCATCGGCGACCCCGTCGAGCAGCTTTTGCAGGCGGGTGTGCACATTGCCGCGGAAGGGCACAATGCGCAGGTCTGGGCGCAGGCGCAGGGCCTGGGCGGCGCGGCGAATGGAGGAGGTGCCGAAGCGCGCCCCTTCGGGCAAATTGTCGATGCCCTTCACCGTTACAGAAAGAAACGCGTCGCGCACGTCTTCACGTTCAAGAAAAGCGGCCAGCACCATGCCCGGCGGCAGGCCGGTGGCGACATCCTTGCTGGAATGCACGCCGATGTCGATGCGGCCGGCAAGCAGCGCTTCGTCGATTTCCTTGGTGAACACCCCCTTGCCGCCAATATCGGACAGGGTGGTGTTGTCCTTCTGGCTGCGGTCGCCGCCGGTCGAAAAAACCTCGATCTCGATCCGCTCTTCGGCCACGCCATGGGCACGGCACAGCAGCTCGCGCACCAATCTTGCCTGAGCCAGGGCCAGGGGACTGCCGCGTGTTCCGATCCGGGCAAAAAGTGCGGGCGATTGCATAATCAGGCAGTCCTAGTGTACGCGATAGGCTCCGATTTGGAGTAGACCAGTTCGTTGTGACCGGGCAAGCGCAAGCCACCATTCTGGGTATCGAAACCAGCTGCGACGAAACCGCCGCGGCGGTGGTTGTACGAGATCAATCGGGGCAAGGCCTTATTCGTTCCAATGTGGTGCGATCCCAGCTGGATGAACATGCCGCCTTCGGGGGTGTCGTGCCCGAGCTGGCGGCGCGGGCCCATGTGGAATGGCTCGATCACATCATCCGCCAGGCCGTCGATGAGGCCGGTATTGATCTTGCCGAGCTCGATGCCATTGCCGCCACCGCCGGACCGGGCCTGATCGGCGGCGTGCTGGTGGGCTTGACGACCGCCAAAGCGCTGGCTGCTTCGCTCGGCAAACCCCTGATCGCGGTCAATCATCTTGAGGGCCATGCGCTGACAGCGCGGCTGACCGATGGCGTGCAATTCCCCTATCTGATGCTGCTGGTCTCTGGCGGCCACAGCCAGTTCGTGCTGGTTCGCGGCGTCGGGGCGTATGAGCGCTGGGGCGGCACCATCGACGATGCTCTGGGAGAGGCGTTCGACAAAGTCGCCAAGCTTTTGAGCCTGGGCCATCCGGGCGGACCGGCGGTGGAACGCATTGCAGCCATGGGCGATGCCGGACGGTTCAAATTTCCGCGACCGCTCCTGCGCGAACAGCGGCTGGATTTCTCCTTCTCTGGCCTCAAGACGGCGGTGCGACTGCAGGCCGAGGCGCTGGCTCCCCTCAGCGATCAGGACGTGGCCGATATCGCCGCCAGCTTTCAGGCCGCGGTGACCGAGATCGTGGCGGTGCGGTCGCGCCAGGCGCTCGAACGCTTCCGAACTGAATTGCCCGAGGCGGAACCGCAATTGGTGGTCGCCGGCGGCGTCGCGGCCAATCGCGCGATCGCCGCAGCGCTCGAGGCCGTGACCTCGGATATGGGCGCGCGCCTGGTGGTGCCACCGGTTGCGCTCTGTACCGACAATGGCGCGATGGTGGCGTGGGCCGGCGCGGAACGGTTTGTGCTGGGCGCGACGGATGGGCTGGAGGTGGAGGCGCGGCCGCGCTGGCCGCTCGATACGCCGGGCATGAGGGTGGATGGCAATGCAGCTCAATAGCGTGGCAGTGATTGGCGGGGGCGCCTGGGGAACGGCTCTTGCTCAGGCCGCCACCATGGCCGGACGCCGGACCCGGCTGGTCGTGCGGACGCCTGAGAAGGCCGCCAAAATCAATGCCGAGCATATCAATGCCACGGCCTTGCCAGGGCAGGTCCTGCTGCCCGAATTGGTGGCCGTGGACCGGCTGGAGCCTGCCGACATCGTTATTCTGGCGGTTCCGGCGCAGTCGACACGCACCCTGTTGGCCGGATTGGACCCGGACTTGCTTGCCGGCCGACCAGTCGTGCTCTCGGCCAAGGGGCTGGAAACCGGGACACTGGCGCGGCAAAGCGAAATTCTCCTCGATATGGCGCCCGAGGCTATTCCCTACGTTCTTTCGGGCCCCAGCTTTGCTGCGGACCTGGCGGCCGGCCGGCCGACGGCGGTCACCCTGGCGGGAGACGATGCCAGCGATACCTCGGATCTCGCGGCTGCGCTGGCGGGCCCCAGTTTCCGGCCCTATGCCGCCGATGATCGGATCGGGGTGGAGGTCGCTGGGGCGCTCAAGAACGTCTATGCGCTGGCCTGCGGGGCAGTGGAGGGTGCCGATCTTGGCGCCTCGGCGCGCGCCGCGCTGATTGCACGGGGCTATGCCGAGATGGCGCGGATGGTCACCGCCATGGGCGGTTCGGCGCATACGCTGACCGGACTAGCGGGACTGGGCGATCTGACCCTGACCTGCACCTCGGTGCAGTCGCGAAATTACCAGTTCGGCATGGCGCTGGGCGCCGGGCGCAGCACCCAGGATATTCTGGCGGGCGGCGCCAGCCTGGCCGAGGGCGTGGCCACCACGCCGGTCGCGGCGGCGCTGGCCCGGAGTCTTGATATCGAGGCGCCGCTCATCGATGCGGTTGATGCGGTGGTCGCCGGCCGGGCCGACATCGCCACAATTGTTGCGGGCCTGATGGCCCGGCCACTGAAAAGGGAAGTCTGAAGATGCTCTATGCCATGATCGCCAAGGATGCCCCGGGGGCGCTGCAGAAGCGGCTCGATACGCGCCCGGTGCATCTGGATCATCTCAATTCGCTGGGCAAGAAGCTGGTCTTTGCCGGGGCCCTGCTCGATGCCGAAGAGCAACCAGAAGGCTCGATCGTGGTGTTCGAGGCCGCCGATCTGGCCGAGGCCGAAGCGATGGCCGCTGCCGATCCCTTTGTGTCGGCGGGCGTGTTTGCCAGTTATGAGGTCAAGCGCTGGCGCATTGCCATCAATACCACCGGCGTGGAGTTCTGATCTCATGGCCTACTGGCTGATGAAGTCCGAGCCGGACGTCTTCTCTTTCGATGATCTGGTGGCAGAGACCGCAAAGGGCGAGGCCGAGGAATGGCACGGCGTGCGCAATTACGCGGCGCGTAACAATATGCGGGAGATGAAGGTGGGCGATCAGGCTTTCTTCTATCACTCCAATATCGGCAAGGACGTCGTGGGTATCATGAAGATCGTGGCGCCCGCCCATCCTGACAGCACAGCCGACCTCAACGCCAAGGGCGAGGTGGTTTGGGAGTGCGTCGACGTGCAATCGGTCAAGCCCTTTCCACGCCCGGTGAGCCTGGCCGAAATCAAGGCCACGCCGGAATTGGCCGATATCGAGCTGGTCAAGCTGTCGCGCCTGTCCGTCTCCAAGGTCAGCGACGCGGAATGGCACCTCATCTGCAAAATGGGTGGCTTGTAACCGTCCCGCAGGGCCGGGCGCGCCAGTGGCGCGACCGGAGGTTACAAGGCCCGTAGAGCTATGCTCGCAGGGCGGGCATGTCCCGTAGGGCCGGGCGCGCCAGTGGCGCGGCCGGAGGTTACAAGGCCGGAAGAGCTATGCTCGCAGGGCGGGCACGTTCCGCAGGGGTGCAAAGCCCTTGTTCGTTAGTGTCCGCAGGGATTACCCTCTCTGGGCGCATTTAACGCGAGGGGGATGAAATGCTGAGTTTGAGTGTGAATTGGCTTGCCATCGTATTGGCTACGGTGGCCAGCATGGCTCTGGGCGCCGCCTGGTATATGGGCCTTGCCAAGCAGTGGATGGCTGCCGCCGGCATGCGCAAGGAAGATGTCGAGAAACCCGACCCGACGCCCTTCATCATCAGCGCGCTCTGCCAGCTGGTGATGGCCTATTTCCTGGCCGTCCTGATCCCGGTGCTCGCCGGGGCGACCAATGTGGGCAATGGCCTGCTGATCGGCTTCTATATGTGGCTGGGCTTTGTGATCACGTCGATGATCGTCAACCACCGCTACCAGATGAAGCCCTGGCCCCTGACCCTGATCGATGGCGGCTATATGCTCGGCGTGCTGCTGGTCCAGGGCGTGGTCATCGGCCTGTTTGGCTAGCTTTCAACAATCACCGGCGGGACGGTTTTCTGTTCCGCCGGTGGCGCATATTTGTTCAGCAGCGGCAGCTGGGTCATCGAAAAGATCACCGTCAGCGGCATGATGCCCCAGACCTTGAAGGCGACCCAGAAATCGGTCGAGAAGCTGCGCCAGACCACTTCGTTGAGCACGGCAAGGGCAACGAAGAACAAGCCCCAGTTAAGGGTCAGCTTCCACCAGCCTTCCGGCTTGAGCTTATAGACATCGCCAAAGACATATTTCAGCAGTGACTGGCCGAAGAGCAGCCCGCCCAGCAGGACTGACGCGAACAGCGTATTGGTAATCGTAGGCTTGATCTTGATGAAGGTGTCATCCTGCAGCCAGAGCGTCAGGCCGCCAAAGACCAGCACCACGACGCCGGTCACCAGCGGCATGACGGCGATCTTCTTGAGGATCAGCCAGCTCAGCGCCAGCGAAATGACCATGGCCGCCATGAACCATGCGGTGGCGACGAAAATATCGGCGCGCCCGTTCATGATGAAGAACACCACGAGCGGACCCAGCTCAAGCGCCAGCTTAATGATCTGGGGGCGCGTTTCGTCCCAATTGATTTCCGGTTCGGCTTTTTCGGTCATTCCACAATCCGTATGCTGCCGCCAATGTGAGGCGTGCGGCGCCCTGATGCAAGGCGTTAGCGGACAAGAGTGGTCAGATTTTGGCTGTGCCTTGTGCAGGAGGGGAGCGCTTCAAGGCAAGATTGCACACGAGTGCTAGTGCCCCGGTGTCAGTCCGCCGGTTCCGGGCAACCGTTGCGAATGGCCTGAAATGTCCCATCCAAATGCCGCCATAATGACCATCGCCAAGATCACAAAACCGGCCGTGCAATAAGTCAGCCATTTATCCCAGTTCGGACCCGATGGGAGCTCCTGTTCCGCGCGCTAATCCCGCCCGGCTATGGCTCGCGCAAAATCGGCGGCTTCAAACGGCTCAAGATCGCCGACGCCTTCCCCGACGCCGATATAGTGCACCGGCAGGCCGAATTTTTTCGCGATGGCGACGAGGATGCCGCCGCGGGCGGTGCCGTCGAGCTTGGTCATCACGAGGCCCGTGACACCCGCGCGCTGGCCGAAGATTTCGACCTGCTTCAGGGCATTCTGCCCCGTGGTGGCATCGAGGGTGAGGAGGGTGGCGTGTGGCGCGTCGGGCTCGACCTTCTTGATGACCCGGATGATTTTTTCGAGCTCGTTCATCAACTCGTCGCGGTTCTGCAGGCGGCCCGCGGTGTCGATGATCAACACATCGCGCCCTTCGGCCTTGGCCCGGGTGACGGCGTCGAAGGCGAGGCCCGAGGCGTCGGCACCGGCCGGCTTGGCGATGACGGGTGCGCCGGTGCGCTGGCCCCAGACCTGCAATTGCTCGATGGCGGCGGCGCGGAAGGTGTCGCCAGCGGCCAGCATGACCGATTTGCCCTCGGCGGCGAATTTCTGCGCCAGCTTGCCGATCGTAGTGGTCTTGCCCGAGCCATTGACCCCGATCATCAGGATGATGAAGGGCTTCTTGCTGCTATCGACCACCAGGGGCTCGGCGACCGGCCCGAGCACCTTTTCGACCTCGGCGGCCAGCACGGCGCGTACATCCTCGCCAGAGACATCCTTGTCGAAGCGGTCACGGCGCAGCGTTTCGGTAATCGCCATGGCCGTGTCGATGCCGAGATCGGCCTGGATCAAAACGTCTTCGAGTTCGTCCAGCGTGGCTGCGTCGAGCTTGCGCTTGGTAAAGACCGAGGTGATCGAATTGGTGAGGTTATCCGAGGAGCGCTTGAGGCCCGACGCCAGCCGCGCAAACCAGCCTTTTGGCTGTTCAGGCTCGGCTACCGGCTGCGGGGCAGCTGCAAGGTCGTCCTCGACATCTTCGATATAGTCGGGCGTGGTCTCTGGCGGGCCCGGCGGCCAATCGTGCTTGGGCGCCGGGGGTGGCTCTGTCGGCTCGGCTGGCTCGACCGGCTCAGGCGGTTCGGCCTCCGGTTCAGGAATATCGGGAATGGCGTCGGGGGTGACCGGTGTCTCGGGTGGGGATTGTTCGGGCGTCTGGACTGGCGGGGTGCCGAACAGGCGCTGGAAGAAGCCGGGTTTCTTTTCGGTCATTTTTGGTCCTGCATCCTGTTGCCGGTCAGGCGGCGGCGCGCAGCGCCTCACCGGCAAGGCCGTCCTTGGACAGGCCGGTGATACGGACGCTTAGCAGTTCGCCAGCCTGTGTGCCAGCAACGCTGACCGGAACGAATTGTTCTGTGCGGCCCAGCCCATCGCGCTCGACCAGCACGTTTTCGGTTCGACCAAGCCGTGCCGCGCAGAGCGCAGTAAATTCGCTCTCGCCCGCCTCGCGCAGCAGCGCGGCGCGTTTCCGCGCAATCACCTTGCTCACCTGGGGCATGCGTGCCGCAGGTGTGCCCGGCCGTGGCGAATAGGGAAAGGCGTGGATATAGGTCAGTTTCGCCTCGCGGATAAAGCGCAGCGAATTTTCAAACATGCTGTCTGTTTCTGTTGGGAAGCCGGCAATGATGTCGGCGCCAAAGACCATGTCGGGACGCAGCGCGCGGAGCTTTTCGACTACGGCCAGGGCGTCGGCGCGCAGATGGCGGCGCTTCATGCGCTTCAAAATCATGTCGTCGCCCGATTGCAGCGAGAGATGCAGATGCGGCATCAGCCGCATGTCGGTGACGGCCTCATAGAGCGCCGGGTCGGCTTCAATGCTGTCAATCGAGGAGATACGCAGGCGCGGCAGGTCCGGCACGTGTTTCAGGATCGACTGGGTCAATTTGCCAAGTGTGGGCGCGCCGGGCAGGTCCGGGCCATAGGAGGTGATGTCGACGCCGGTCAGCACCACTTCCTTGTAGCCATTGGCAACCAGCTTCTTGATCTGCTCAACGACCAGTCCCATGGGCACGGAGCGCGAGGGACCGCGACCAAAGGGGATGATGCAGAAGGTGCAGCGGTGATCGCAGCCATTCTGTACCTGCACGAAGGCGCGGGTGCGTCCGTCCATGCCTTCGATCAGGTGCCCGGCGGTTTCCCGCACGCTCATGATGTCGTTGACCTGCACCTTGTCATTGAGCGGCGTGCCGAACACCATGGGCTTGTAGCTCTCGGCCTTGAGCTTGTCGGCATTGCCGATGACGAGATCGACTTCGTCCATGTCGCCAAAGCTGCGGGCCTCGGTCTGGGCGGCGCAGCCGGTGACGATGATGCGGGCTTGCGGGTTGTCGCGACGCGCCTTGCGCACCGCCTGCTTGGCCTGGCGCACCGCCTCGGCGGTGACCGCGCAGGTATTGATGATGACGGCATTGTCGAGCCCGGCCTTCTCGGCCTCGGCCTTCATCACCTCGCCCTCATAGGCATTGAGGCGGCAGCCGAATGTCAGGGTTTCAATCGCCATCAGGCGGCCTCGTTGCGCGTCCAGGCGCCGGTGGCCGGGTCAAGGCGCCCGCGCCATTCAAGCTCGGCCGGGCCGGTCAGGGTCACGTGGTCATTGTCGAGCCATTCCACGACAAGATCGCCGCCCGGCACGGTCACGGTCGCCTTGCGGGCGGTACGGCGGGTGCGGGCGCCATTGACCAGGGCGGCACAGGCGGCCGTGCCGCAGGCTTCGGTAAGGCCTGCACCGCGTTCCCAAGTACGCAGAATAATGCGGTCCGGGGCTGGCACATTGGCAATGGAGATATTGGCGCGCTCGGGGAACAGGGGGTGGTTCTCGAGCAGCGGCCCGAAACGATCCAGCGCATAGGACCAGACGTCGTCCTTGACCCAGAAGGTGGCGTGTGGATTACCCATGGAAGCCACTGACGGCGAATGCAGGACCGGCGCATCAATGGGCCCGATCTGCAGCTCGACATAGCGGGTATCTGCAAATTCCTCACTGAGGGGGATCTCATACCAGGCGAACTTGGGCGTGCCCATGTCGACCGTGATCAGCCCGTCCCCGGCCTCCTCACCGAACAGGATGCCGGCCACGGTTTCGAAGGTGAAGCGCTGCCGGCCCTGTTCGGCGGTCAGCGTCTGCACCACGCAACGCATGCCATTGCCGCAGGCCTGGGCCAGCGAGCCATCGGAATTGATAATCTCGACATAGTTGGCAGTGCCGGGGGTCCTGGCGTCATGGATGGCCATGATCTGGTCGAAGCGGGTTTCGGGCCGCGCGTTGATGGCAATGGCAGCCTCAGGGGTGACGCGCGCACTCGTACCGCGCAGATCGGCCACGATGATCTGATTGCCCAGCCCGTTCATTTTCAAAAAGGGGACGTCGCTCACGCCGCTATTCCAGATTGCCGCCGCTCAACATGGGGGTTTAGCGCTCTATATGGCGGAACTGGATTGCAATTGCCAGTCCAGGCCATGCCAGCCCGCTGGCTACCCTCGGTGGCGAAGGGCCTACTCCCGACAATTTTTGTTTCATCTTAACCACTTGCGGGGTGCTCGATCTTAACCAGCAGCGGAGCTTTCGGATGCATTGGCCGGTGGATGCGATAGGCTGGCAATAGAGAAAACCGCCAGCGCCGCCATTTCCGGGAGCCTGCCCATGAACATGCCGCTCATGTCAAACCAGATCATCACCGACTGGCAGCCGCATTATCCGAAATTGTGGGGCAATCAGGCGCTGCGCCTGCAGCATAGCCTCGCCACTTCGCCGCTGTTCAGTGATGCGGCGCTGGCTGAATTGATCGAGAACAGCCCGCGCGAGGCCTACCACGTCAATTACTCGCAGAAGACGCCGGGCAATCCCCCCAAGCGCCGCGAGGGCGAGATCAAGGGGCTGTCCGGGGCCGAGGTTCTCGAGACGGTCAAGCAGGGCAATATCTGGGTCAATCTGGTGGCGCCGGCCAAGACCAACCCGGCCTATGGTGAACTGCTCGACAGCCTCTATGCCGAGTTCGAGGAACGCGTACCGGGATTCAAGAGCTACAAGCGGAACCTCACCATCCTGATTTCCTCGCCCAATGTGTCGGTGAAATATCACTCCGACGTGCCGGGGCAGAGCCTGTGGCAGGTGCGCGGCACCAAGAAGGTCTATGTCTATCCCGCCCAGGCACCGTTCATTTCCCAGGCCGCGCTGGAAAAGCTGATCCTGGGGCAATTGCGCGAGACCGACATGCCGTTCGAACCCTGGTTCGACGATTTCGCTCAGGTCTATGATCTGGAAGCCGGGCAGATGCTGCATTGGCCGCTCAACGGGCCGCATCGGGTGGTCAATCACGGCATGCTCAATGTCAGCTTCACCACCGAGCATTGGACCGACGAACTGCGCAAGCACTATGCGGTCAACTACGCCAATGGCGTACTGCGCAACGCGCTGGGCCTAAACAAGCTCAGCCAGCAGGTAACCGGCCTCTCCTATCTGGCCAAGCTCGGCCTTGCGGGAGCGGTGAAGTTTTCGCCGCTCAACCCGCAAAAGAAGAAGGTCTATACGGTCGATTTCCAGGTCGATCCGGCCGCCCCGGAAGGCGTGCGCGATATTGCAGCGCATAGCTTCGAAAAATGAGCGTTACCGACGCATTCGTAGGGCAGGCAGACCGCCGGGCCGCAGGCGCGGCGATCTCCCACGGCCTGAATGCGACGGTCGTCCGCGACCGGGAGGGCCTGGAGGCCCTGGCCTCCCGCTGGCAGGGGCTGGAAGCGCATGCATATGGGCCCAATCTGTTCCAGAGCCTTGGCTGGGCCCGGGCCGTCTTCGAATTCGAGACAAGTCGAGGCAATCAGGCTTTTGATCCAGTGATTGCGACGCTGGTCGATGGCCGGCGCCTCGTTGGCGTCTGGCCGCTGGAACGCGTCCGTACCGGTGCACGCACGCTGCTGGTGCCGTTGGGACACGCTTTCGTGCAGGCGGCCGATGTGCTGCTTGACGCCGATTGCGATGCGCGCGAGGCGGTCGGCCTGCTGCTGCGGGCGGCCATTGCTGCGGCACCGAGCGATGGGGTCAGCCTGCTCAAGGTGCGGGACGGTTCGGCGCTGGCCGAGGGTCTGCCCGCGACCTGCATCCGAACCGGAGAGGTGCAGGGTGCACCCCGCGTCGCATTTGACGCCTTTCCCGATTTTGCCGCTTATTTTTCGTCCATCCGCGCCAAGACCCGCAAGAATATGCGCAATGCGCGCAACCGGCTGGAGCGGGATGGACCGGTTGAGCATCGTGTCGTAACCGATCCGGCGGAGCGGCTGGCGCTGATCGAACGGACCCTGGACGGCCGAGCCGACCGCCTCAAGGATCAGGGCCTGACCTCCCGCGCTTTCCGGGATGGTGGCTTTCGCGCGTTCTGCGTCGGCCTGGCGGGGCAGGCAGATATCGACATCAGGGCCTTTTCCCTGCTGCACAATGGACAGCCTCTGGCCGAGCAATGGGGCTTTGTGCATGGCGGGCTCTATCACGCCTTCGTTGCGAGCCGCGATTTTTCGCATTCCGATGAAAGCCCAGGAAAGCTGCATCTCAGCGAGATCCTCAGGGTCTGCGCTGAGCAGGGGCTGAAAGGGTGCGACCTGGGGGTGCCTGTCATGCCCTACAAGTTGACCTTCGCGACCGAGACCATTGCCGTGCGCGATTACGCGCTGCCGATCACACCGCGCGGCTGGCTCATGTTCCAGGTCTGGGACGTTCTCGTGCGCCCGGCACTCAAGCGCGCGGTCCTGGCCATGCCTGCCCAACTGCGCGCCCGGCTCATGCGTCTGGCCGGCCATGGCCCACAAGAAGCAGACAAGCCTCAGGGTTAATCATTTCTTACCGACTTGCCCGGTAGTGTCCCCGAGACTGACATTTGGAGGGGACCATGCCAGCCAGTGCAGCGGCACAGGCCATTGCGCCATTGGGCGACGGTGGGCGACTGGGTGACATTGGTGATCGGGCAGGGCGGCTCGGCGTAGAAATCGCCGATGTGGCCGGGTTGATTGCCGATCTCTCGGCTATCAGTCAGAGTCAGGCGAAACAGGCAGATGCGGCCCGCGCTTCGGCCCGAGATATGAGCTCGGCCACGACAAGGCTCGGACAATCCATGGGATTGAGCCGCGAAGCCGCCGCCGATGCCCGCCGGGTGCTGGACCAGAGCGCCGGACAGATTTCAGACGTGGTGAACCGCACGACCCAGGCCATGACGGGTCTGTCCGAGAGTGCGCTGGGCTTCCGCACCAGGCTCGACGAGGTTTCGGGCACGGTGAAGGGGGTTGAGCAGGCCAGCATGGCGATTGCGCAAATCGCCCGGGAAACCAAGCTCCTGGCCCTCAATGCCTCTGTCGAGGCAGCCCGTGCTGGCGAAGCGGGGCGGGGCTTTGCCATCATCGCCAATGCCGTAAAAGGCCTGGCCGATCAGATCCAGGAATTTTCCGGCCAGACGGTGTCGCATCTGGGCGTCCTCACCGAGGCGCTTGGCGGGTTGAGACAGGAGGCAGAGGGCAATGCCGAGGCCGCGAGCCAGGCCATGACCGATGCACATGCAGCGACCGAGGCCACGGCCACGCTTGAAGAACTGGTCGATTCGGTTGGCCGGCTGGTGAGTGATATCGACGCCATGGCGCAACCGGTGGAGCAATCCATTTCCGGCTTTGAGTCGATGCAATCCGAACTCTCCGCCCTGGCAGACGGTGTTGCCGATTGCCGCGCGCATCTGGAACAGGCCGAGACGCGCACCCAGACCATCCTGGGCATCTCGGAAGAGTTCATGCTGTTCCTCGTCGAGGCCGGGGTAGAAACGGCCGATGCGCCGTTCATTGATCTCGCCCGGGCCAAGGCCGACGAGATTTCCGAGTTGTTCGAAGACGCCGTCCGGCGCGGCCAGATCGGCATGAGCGATCTCTTCGACGAGAACTATCGCGACGTGCCCGGCAGCAACCCCAAGCAGGTGACGACCCGGTTTACGGCCTTCACCGACAAGGTGCTGCCGGCCATCCAGGAGCCGGTGCTGGGTTTTGACAAGCGCATTGCCTTTTGCGCTGCGGTCGATCGCAATGGCTATCTTCCGACCCACAACACGATCTATTCCCAGCCACAGGGGAATGACCCGGTCTGGAACGCGGCCAATTGTCGGAACCGGCGCATCTTCAACGATCGCACCGGGCTTTCGGCCGGCCGCTCGACCAAGCCTTTCCTGCTCCAGACCTACCGGCGTGACATGGGCGGCGGGCAATTCGCGCTGATGAAGGATTGCTCGGCCCCGATCACCGTCAATGGCCGGCATTGGGGCGGCGTGCGGGTAGCGTTCAAGGTGTAGCGCCGCGGCCGGCGACAATGTGGTCCGCACGGCGTATCGGCTCGGTCAGAAGATAATGATCGACGCTGGGCAGGAAATAGTTCTGCCAAGCCTCGGGCCAAGGATCGCCACCGCGCGCCAATGCCGTTTCAAGCGTCGAGGCAGGGTCGCTGGCCACCCAAAGGCGCAGGTCACAGGCTGGCGATAGCGCCGCATCGAGCGCGGACACGCCTTCGATGACAATCGGACGATTTCCTGCCGCCAGCGTCCGGAGCGGGCCGAGCCTGTCATTCTCCCAATCATAGGGCTGGAAATGGCAGATGCGCTCTCGCGCCAGTGCAAGGGCCGCCGCGACAAAGTCGGCATGGCGGACATAGGGAAAGGGATAGGCCGGCCTGAGCGGGCGTGGCCAGAGGTCCTGGGGCAGGACGAAGTCATCCAGATAAAGGCAGACCGCACCCAGCCTTAGCTCGAGCTGCTCGGCTAGAGTAGACTTGCCCGAGGCAGGGAGGCCGTCGATGGCGATGGTCCGCTTGTCGCGGGCAAGATCAAGGGCCCGCTTCATGCTGATCATCTTTGCCTCCGCAATACCCACATCGATATCGCATCCCCCGGGCAAGTTGATCAATCAGCCGCGCGGCGGACCTGCCCGGTATTTATCCATCACGGCATCGAGCCGGTCATTGGTGATGTCGGGATTGATTGCCTGCAGGCAGGGCAGAAGAGTGGCCTTGTTGTCGCGCTCGCGCTGGCCGTCCAGTTCGGCTGCGGTGCGTGCCGGCGTGACGCCGGCAAAGCAGGTGGCAAATTGCAGCGGAGTCACGCCCAGTTCCCCGGCCACAGCCTCGACGGGACGATTGGGGTCGTTGAGCACCTGTTCGGGCGTCGATACGGCAAAGGCGGGGCCGGTAATGGCCAACATAGGCAGGGCGAACAGTATTGTGGTCAGGCGGGTCATAGGGCTTCTCCTCATTTGATGGCATGAGGATGGCGGCGCTGCTCCCTCGGAACAAGTTAGGGTTCGGTCATTGTTTTGCCCGACCTGTCACGGAACGGAAAGGTTGCGGCAAGGTGGACATGGCGCGCGATATGGCCTGACTTCCTTGACTCTGTTCGGGCTTTCCCATAAAGCCAGCCCGTTCATCAGGCATTTGCTCCTGACCAGCCGACCGGGACCCCTTGTGGTATAAACCGATCCCGGAGGCCAACATCCGCCAGCGCGTTGCGCCCGCGGGTGGGTTTTGCATTTGCGCCTATGGACCCTATCTCTTGCGGGATTGGCCCGCGAGCGAAAAGGAAAAGCGATGTTTGAGAGCTTAAGCGACCGGCTTGGCAAGATTTTCGATGGCCTTCGTGGACGCGGCGCGCTGAACGCTGCCGATGTCGATGCGGCCATGCGCGAAATCCGCCGGGCGCTGATCGAGGCCGACGTTTCGCTTGAAGTGGTCCGCGCCTTTGTCGAACAGGTGCGCGAGCGCGCCGTCGGCGCCGAGGTCACCCGTTCGGTGACGCCGGGCCAGCAGGTGGTCAAGATCGTCAATGACGAGCTGGTCCAGGTGCTGGGCTCGGACGCCGTCACCATCGACCTCAATGCACCCGCGCCCGTTACCCTCCTCATGGTGGGTCTCCAGGGTTCGGGTAAGACGACCACGACTGCCAAGATCGCCAAGCGGTTGAAGGACAAGCAGCGCAAGAAAGTGCTGCTGGCCTCGCTCGATACGCGCCGCCCGGCCGCCATGGAGCAGTTGCGCGTGCTGGGCGAGCAGGTCGGCGTCGATACGCTGCCGATCGTCACCACCGAAACCCCGGTCGAGATTGCCCGCCGGGCCGAGCGCGAAGGCCGCCTCGGCGGCTATGACGTGCTCATCCTCGATACGGCCGGCCGCACTCATATCGATGAAGAGCTGATGGCCGAGACGGTCTCCATCAAGGAGATCGCCAAGCCGCACGAAATCCTGCTCGTCGTCGATGCGCTGACCGGTCAGGACGCCATCAACGTCGCCCGCAGCTTCGATACGCGCTTGGATGTCACCGGCATCGTCATGACCCGGGTCGATGGTGATGGGCGCGGCGGTGCGGCGCTCTCGATGCGCGCGGCCACCGGCAAGCCGATCAAGCTGATCGGTGTCGGGGAAAAAATGGATGCGCTGGAGGATTTCCATCCCTCCCGCATCGCCGACCGCATTCTGGGCATGGGCGACATCGTCAGCCTCGTCGAAAAGGCCGCCGAACATGTGTCGGCCGAAGACGCGCAGAAGATGGCCAAGAAGCTCAAGAAGGGCGCCTTTGACTTCGAGGATCTGCGCAGCCAGCTCCAGCAGATGAAGAAGATGGGCGGCATGGGCGGGCTGATGGGTCTGCTGCCCGGCGCCGGTCAGCTCAAAAAGGCCATGGCCGGCGCCAATTTCGACGAGAAGGTCTTTGACCGGCAGATCGCCATCATCAATTCCATGACCAAGAAGGAGCGGGCCAATCCGGACCTGCTCAATGCCAGCCGCCGCAAGCGCATTGCCGCTGGCGCGGGTGTGGAAGTCTCGGAAATCAACAAGCTCGCCAAGCAGCACCGCCAGATGGCGGATATGATGAAGAAGGTTAGTAAGGGCGGCATGGGCTCGCTGGCCGGCATGTTCGGCGGCAAGATGGGTGGGATGATGGGCGGCATGCCCGATCTCTCCAAGATGGATCCCAAGCAGCTCGAAGCCATGGCGCGCCAGGCCGGCGTCGACCCCGAACAATTGAAGGGCCTGCCCTCGGCAGACCTTCCGGCGCAGAAATCGCTGCCCAGCGACGTCAACGCGCTTCTGAAATCCTCCGGAGGCCCGGCTCTGCCCGGGCTTGGCGGAGCCCCGCGTTTCCCCGGCCTGCCTGGCCTGGGCAAGAAGAAATAACCCCTTAAACCGACTTTACTGACAGGACTGAAAAATGGCTCTCAAGATCCGCCTTGCCCGCGCTGGCACCAAGAAGCGCCCCTTCTACCACATCGTCATCGCCGACGCCCGTTCGCCGCGTGATGGCCGCTTCATCGAGAAGCTGGGCACCTTCAACCCGCTGCTGGCCAAGGACGCCGAGAACCGTGTCGTGCTCGACGCCGAGCGCGCCAAGCACTGGCTCTCGCATGGCGCCCAGCCGACCGACCGCGTGCTGCGCTTCCTCGACGCTGCCGGTCTGGCCAAGCGTGATGCCCGCAACAACCCCAAGAAGGGTGAACCCGGCGATCGCGCCAAGGAACGCGCTGAAGAAAAGGCCGCCAAGGCCGCCGCTGCCAACGCCCCGGCAGAAGAAGCTTCGGCCGAGTAACTTTGGCATCTGCCTGAATGAGAAAGCCCCGGTGGAGACACCGGGGCTTTTTTTCTTGGCGATGGTCGCCCTCGCCCTTCGAGGCCGCTTTGCGGCACCTCAGGATGAGGGCTCGGGTGAACTCTGCATTCGACACGACCTCATGGTGAGGTGCGAAGCGGAGCGTAGCCTCGAACCACGAGGGCGTTAGCGCTTCAGTTTGGCCAAAATCGCCGCGCCCATTTCCTCGGTGCCGACGGTCTTGCAGTTGTCCTGTGCGATATCGCCTGTCCGCAGGCCATCGCTGAGCACCGCCGAAATGGCGTTCTCGACCTGGGTGGCCAGTTCGATCATGTTGAACGAATAGCGCAGGGCCATGGCGAAGCTGGCGATCATGGCGATGGGGTTGGCAATGCCCTTGCCGGCAATGTCGGGGGCCGAACCGTGGACGGGCTCGTAGAAGGCCTTGCGCTTGCCGGTGACCGGATCGGGGGCGCCGAGCGAGGCGGAGGGCAGCATGCCCAGCGAGCCGGTCAGCATGGCGGCGACGTCGGAGAGAATGTCGCCGAACAAATTGTCGGTGACCATGACGTCGAACTGCTTGGGCGTGCGCACCAGCTGCATGGCGGCATTGTCGGCCAGGATGTGGTGCAGTTCGACATCGGCATAGTCCTTGGCGACATTGCGGACGACCTCGTCCCAAAGCACGCCGGACTTCATCACGTTCTTCTTGTCGGCCGAATGCACCTTGCCGCCGCGGGTGCGGGCGAGGTCAAAGGCGACGCGGGCGATGCGGTCGATCTCATAGGTCTCATAGACCTGGGTATCGATGGCACGCTTCTGGCCATTGCCGAGATCGGTAATGGTCTTGGGCTCGCCGAAATAGACGCCGCCGGTCAATTCGCGCACGATCAGGATATCGAGGCCTTCGACCAGCTCTTTCTTGAGCGAGGAGGCCGAGGCCAGGGCCGGGTAGCAGATGGCGGGACGCAGATTAGCGAACACGGCTAGTTCCTTGCGCAGGCGCAGGAGCGCCGCCTCGGGGCGGTGCTCATAGGGGACATTGTCCCATTTGGGGCCGCCTACGGCACCGAAGATCACCGCATCGGCGGCCTTGGCCTTGGCGACGTCCTCGTCGGTGATGGCCACGCCATGGGCGTCATAGGCGGCACCACCGGCGAGCCCTGAATCGGTCGAAAAGTCCGTCAGGCCCTCGGCATTGGTCCAGGCGATGAGCTTTTCCACCTCGACCATGATCTCGGTGCCGATGCCGTCGCCGGGCAGAAGGAAGAGGGAATGGGTGGCCATGATCGGAAAGCTCCTCGCCGTACTGGTGGGTACACCTGAAAATTGGTGCCGACATACAAGGTTTTCGGGGCTCTGCGCAAGGCGGGATCAGGCAAAACCGTTCCGCGAGAACAGCACCCAGAAAGCGAAGACATTGGTCAGGGTGTGAGCGATGCTCACATAAAAGACCGAGCCGGTGCGCCAGGCGATCCAGTTCCAGAGCAAGCCCAGAAGTGCGGCGCCACCGATCAGGGCCGCCGCACCGCCGTCGAAAGCGATGCCGTGGCTCATGGCCAATGGCACATGCCAGAGCGTGAACAGGCCCCAGCCGAGCCAGAAGCCGAGACGCGGCCGGTCGCGAAATGTGCCCAGAAAGCCACCGCGCCAGGCGATTTCCTCGAGCGGGCCGTTGATGGTGGCGATCAGTAGAGCGAGATACATCGAACCGCTGGTCAGGATCGAGGTATTGGGTACGAAATTGACAACGCCCACGAGCCCGGCCTGCGCCAGCAGCAGCGGAATGATCCACCAGTCGCGCCAGCGGAGCTTTTCGGAAAACAGCCGCCCGTCATTGCCCTCAAGCGCGTGCCAGCCGATCACCGGCAGGCAGAAGAACAGCCAATAGAAGGTCAGCGCGAACAGATAGCCATATTGCGGATGCCAGTTGGTCAGCGCGGGCACCACGAAAAACAGCGCCCCGATGACGAGCGCTGCATGTGCCGGAAGGGCCAGTTGCCGGGGGCGCATCGATCAGCCCAGACGCTTCTGGAAGAAGATGCGCCGCGATCCGGCCGGATGGTCCTCGATGGTGCCGAACTCGACGAAGCCGAGATCGCGATAGAAGTCGGGCGCCTGGAAGGCAAAGGTGTCGAGCCACATGCCGCCCAGGCCCTGCTGGCGGGCCCAGTCTTCGGCCTGCTGCATCAGCAGCCGGCCCAGCCCCTGGCCGCGCAGCTCTGCGGCAACGGCGACGAACTGGATGAACATCCAGCCGTAGAGCACATAGCCGGTGAGGCCGCCCTGGATGGTGCCGGCCTCGTCCCTGAGCAGGAAGCCAAAGTCGCGGTAATTGCCGCCCGGGTGCTGGCCTTCGGCGGCGGCGCCCAGAATGCCCACCACCGCCTCGATGTCGGAGGCGCTGGGCGCGTCGACAAATTCGAGGCGGGGCGTTGCGGTCACGAGTTGGCGGCCCCGATGCGGGCGGTCACCTCGATTTCGATTTTCATGCCCTCCTCGATCATCTGGACGATGAGCATGGAGGCCGCAGGCCGGATGTCCTTGAACACCGGACCGACAGCGGCCACGACCTCGTCCACGTAAGAGCGGTCACCGACATAATAGACCACGCGCACAGTGTCCTGGATGGACGAACCGGCTTCCTTGAGGGCTTTGTCGATGGTGGCGAGAGCGTTTTTCGCCTGCTCACCAACACTCTCGGGCATGGTCATCGAGGCATAGTCATAGCCCGTCGTGCCGGAGACATAGACGGTGTCCTCGTGCCGCACGGCGCGAGAATAGCCGAAGGTGGCTTCAAAAGGGGAACCGGTGGAGACGCGCTGGACCATTGGAGGATCAACTCAGGGGTTTGTGAAGGAAGAACTGGCTGTGCCGGGTGGGTAGTCAGCAAGTGTGCCGAAGACGGTGTAGCCCAGCTTTTCGTAAAAACCGGGCGCCTGGAAAGAGAACGTGTCGAGCCGGATGCCGATGCAGCCGGCCTGCCGCGCTAATTCCTCGGCTTCTCGCATGAGCTTTTCGCCAATGCCCTGGCCGCGCAATGTTTGAGGAACATAGAGTAGTTCCACGAACATGCGGCTATAGCCGATGCGGGCGGTGAGACCGCCTATGGCTGCGCCGGTTTCCGGATCGCGCAGGGCCAGGGCGACATTGCGCGGAGGGCTTTGGGTGCCCTCCGTCTGTTGCTGATTGAAGGCGATCAGGCCTTCGAGAATGGCCGCGCGCGTTTCGGGCAGCGGCTCGGGCTCGAAGACGATCTCGACCATGGGAAATCAGAGCCAGGGGCGTTCGGCCGCCATCTTGCCCTCGAAGGCGGAGATGGAGGGATCCGATTTCAGCGTGCCGGCGATGTCGTCGAGCCCTTCGTGCAGGATCTGCTTGCGGGATGGGTCGATGTCGAAAGTGAGCGTGCCGCCATCGGGTCCCTTGATGGTCTGGGCCTCCAGATCGATGGTCAGCGTGGCGTTGGAGCCGCGCTCGGCATCGTCGAGCAGGAGCTTCAATTGCTCGGGCGTAACCACCAACGGCAGGATGCCGTTCTTGAAGCAGTTATTGTAGAAAATGTCGGCAAAGCTGGTGGAGATGACGCAGCGGATACCGAAATCGAACAGGGCCCAGGGCGCGTGCTCGCGGCTGGAGCCACAGCCGAAATTGTCGCCGGCAATGATGATCTGCGCCTGGCGATAGGCGGGTTTGTTGAGCACGAAATCGGGGTTTTCCGAACCGTCCTCATTGTAGCGCATTTCGCTGAAAAGCGCGGTGCCCAGACCCGTCCGCTTGATGGTCTTCAGGTACTGCTTGGGGATGATCATGTCGGTGTCGATATTGATGATCGGCAGGGGTGCCGCGACACCGGTCAGGGTGGTGAACTTGTCCATGGGGCAAAGACCTCGCTATTGGCCAAGGTCATTGCGCAAATCCGGGCTTTCGGTCAAGGCCAAACCGTACCGAAGCGTACGGTTGGGGCTTCCTCTCCCGTTTTACGGGAGAGGGGAACCGCCATTGGGCGTTGGAGAGGGGAGCAATTGACGCTTAAGTCGAGGCGGTATCGTGGGTGTGGCACCCCCTCCACCGTGCTTTGCATGGTCCCCCCCCCCCCCC
>Ga0207814_100259_pt1 | contig 41906 bp, 30 predicted proteins | sample TtaePargueraPR_7_FD_187755 | JGI IMG/M metagenome (GOLD analysis project Ga0207814, IMG submission 187755) | Aerobic enrichment media microbial communities from Bioluminiscent Bay, La Parguera, Puerto Rico - Tt and P1 (2) (SPAdes) | ecosystem: Environmental > Aquatic > Marine > Unclassified ... | reverse complement strand
GAACTCAGAAGTGAAACGCAACATCGCCGATGGTAGTGTGGGGTTTCCCCATGTGAGAGTAGGTCATCGTCAGGTTTTATTTCAAAAGCCCTGATCGCTTTGCGGTCAGGGCTTTTTTTATGCCTGACAGATGGATAAATTAGCCCTATACAAAATAAAAACAGGCACAGGGAGCCGCTACTATGGATGGCAGTATCGGGGCCAGCGGCGAAGCCGCTGTGCAGGATTCGGTATTCAGTTCCCAATTCCTACTAGTACCGCATCATTTTCAGGGCGGCGAACGTATTTCGATATGGGTGGCCTCGTATGACCCGGACCCGCCTGCCGTACACCTTCGATACCGTCAGTCTGTGGAAGCTGATTGGCACAGTATTCCGGTGCAATTCCTGCATAAAGTGCCTGGCTTGATCTATAGCACGCTGAGTATTCCGGTTCTCCCGGGAGAGCGCTACCAGCTGCAATTGGTACAGTTGGTCGAGGGTGGGGAAGCCCTGTTGCAGCGCGCGGAGTTTCGGGCCAGGCCGGATAATCTGAGTGAGCCATTTACGTTGTGGTACGGAACCTGCTTCTATGAGCCTGCAGACAAGGGTGCGCTAGCGAGTGCTTTCAGCAGTCTTCCCGACGTGCAAAAGCCCGATATGACGGTGCTTGGTGGCGACCAGGTGTATCTGGACATGGCATTCACCGATCAAAGCTGGTCCTATAAGCCCGGGTATAGCCTGAAGCTCTTCTCACTGCTGGGGCTTATGCCCGTCCGATTCATCCGCGCCCGCCTGCAGACGCTCTTTTCGCGGGCTTATCGCACAGCCTGGTGCGGCGGATTGCGGCCTGTTTTGCAGCAGGGGGCGACCTATTTCTTGGCGGGAGACCACGAGTTCTGGAATGATTACCCGAATACACCGGGTTTCCTGCCGGCTTTATGGTCAAACAAGTTGCGACGGGTCTGGAGTCGTGTTGCTCGCGACCTGTTCCATGCGTACCAGCTGCCGGATAGGGTGACCTATCGGCAGTTTTCCGTTGGCGACGAGGTGAGTTTTTTCACCCTGGATACCCGCTTGTATCGCGGTAAAGGTCGGGATGCACCCTTTGCCAGCGCGGAGGCCCTGAACGCCTGCGAAAGCTGGCTGGAATCACTGGCGTGTCCCGGAGTACTGATTTTGCCGGCACCACTGGTTGCCAACTGGCAGTTCAAGCCGGGCAGCCGCGAGGGAGCATGGCGCGTGGATATTGGTTGGGGCGATCACAGCCTTGCAGATACCGGTCAGTATCGTGACCTGGTTAGCGCACTGAATGCGACAACCCAGGATGTGCTGATTGTGGCGGGAGATGTGCACTACAACCGCCTGGCGCAAGTGGAGCTCAACGGGAAAACCCTGACAGAGGTAGTGTCTTCACCCCTGTCCGGGCTGTCGAGTGCGCCGGCCATGCCGGAACTCGAGCCGCAGGTGTTTCCCGACCGACCAACGGACAATATTGCGGCGCCAGTCCGTTATATCGCCTGTGGCGAGGCCCGTCCGGGAAGCGGCACGCCGGCCTCACAGAACAATTTTGTCACCGTACGCTTCAGCCGCTGCGCGGAGGGTATCAACGCGGAGGTAATCTGCTGGCGTGTAAACGGCCGCGGAGAAGATGGTGAGTTGCTGCGTGAGTGGGGGGAGCAAAATATTCTGCTGCGGCATCGCGTTACCCAGTGGGCAGGTCTTGATCGGCGCGAGCCGGTGGATACAGGAGCCTGAAACGCGAAAATTACCAGGGTATTTGGCGTTACCGGAATTACCCGACGATAGGCGCTGAATGGAAGGCGCCAGGGGGATAGAAAATAATGAGTCTGGAACGACAGAGCTTTATTGTGCTTGGCCCGATTCTGGCCATAGCATTTTACGCACTGCTGACATTCATCCGCATGCCGTATTTGCCGGCTGTTACGGCTGCGATCACATTTCTCACAGTGATCTGGTGGATTACAGAAGCACTGCCGATACCTGCCACCTCGCTGGTTCCCTTTGTCCTGTTGCCTTTGTTTGGAGTAACAGACCACAAGATTGTTGCGTCAGCCCTGGGGAGCCATGTGATTCTCCTGCTTATGGGCGCATTTATGCTGTCAAAAGCCCTGGAAAAAAGTGGTGCCCACGAGCGGCTGGCACTGTACATGCTGAAGGCCGTCGGTGTGTCCAGCGGCCGTCGGTTGGTCCTCGGGTTTATGCTCGCCGCTGGTCTGCTCTCCATGTGGATCTCGAATACCGCTACCACTTTAATGATGCTTCCGATTGCGCTGGCAATTCTTTCCCACGTAGACAACCGCTCTCTCACGATTGCACTGATCCTGGGGATAGCCTACGCAGCGAGCCTGGGCGGTGTCGGCAGCCCCCTGGGGACCCCGCCCAATGTCATTTTTATGGGTATCTACGAGGAAGTGACCGGTCGCGAATTCAGTTTTCTGAACTGGATGACCATCGGTCTGCCGATAGTGCTGATTACGCTGCCGGTGATGGCATTGTGGCTGACCCGGAATGTACAGCTGGAGAAGGAGATCGAGCGTCCGAGGGTCGGCGAATGGCGATCAGAGGAAATCCGCACACTAGCTGTTTTCGGGATCGCAATCCTGTTCTGGGTGACCCGCAACGAGCCGTTTGGGGGCTGGAGCGCGTTGTTCGGCGTGGAGGGGGCCGGGGATAGCACCGTGGCCGTTGGTGCGGTGGTATTGATGTTCCTGGTGCCCAATGGCAAGGGTGGGCGCCTGTTGGACTGGTCGGCAGCAGAGAGTATCCCCTGGGGCATGCTGCTGTTGTTTGCCGGTGGCATTGCGATTGCAAAAGGGTTTGTCGCGTCCGGACTCAGTGACATGATGGGGGAGGCGCTGGCGTTCCTTACCAATATGCCGCTGTGGCTGATGCTGGTACTGCTCTGCCTGTCGGTAACCTTTCTTACCGAGATCACCAGCAATACCGCCACGGCAACGCTCCTGATGCCGATACTGGCTGTCGTGGCGACAACCGCCGGTTTCGATCCCATGGTCTTGATGATCCCGGCTGCAATGTGCGCGAGCTGTGCCTTCATGTTGCCGGTGGCAACGGCACCGAATGCCATTGCATACGGTACCGGCAAAATTCAGATTCAGGAAATGGTGCGGGAGGGTGCCGTGCTGAGTGTACTCGCCTCGCTGATTATTGCGGGGATGAGTTGGCTGATGTTGGTGTAGTCAGTCCCAGCCCAGTTTTTGCCGAATAAAAGCCGCAAGCTTGTTGCCATTGGCAATGTGCTGGGCGACCCTCGGGTGCTGGCCGTAACCGGTATAGTCAAAAAATACTGTAGCCAGCTTGTCGTCCCGATAGGTTTCGCGCATGTCGGTGACAGCCTGCCGGACATAGCCCGGCCACTTTTCACTGGACGTTGCGTCCATGCTGCCCAGTGCACACACGATAAAGGCTTCCGGGTATTGTGCGCGTATTTTGCGCACAAAATCGACATAGGCCTGTACCCGCTGCGAGGTATCGGGAGCGGGCTGCAAGCGCTTTTCCCGGTCGATAAGCCAGCTGTCGTTCTGGAACAGGTTTACCACAACCACATCCGGCGTCCACCGGCCGAAATTCCACTTGCTGTCATTGTCACCCACGGCACTCAGTTGATCGTAATATGCGGGCATGGTGAACGGAAACCAGCTGACCATTATGCCAATGCCACTTTTGCAGATAGTGTGCACTTCAGCGTCGAGCGCCCGTGCGGCGACGCTGCCATAAGCCCAGTAGTTGTTCTTGTCCGCAGCAAGGTGATCCGGGCCGTTATCTGCGCCTTCATTGCCCATACCGCAGCTGATCGAGTCACCGTATATCTCCATGCGGCGGCTGGGGCGCGCGGGCGGAGGTAACAGCTCTGCGCCATCTGCAAGGGCGAGCCCCTTGAATGCACTGCTACCTTCTTCTCCCTCGGTACGCTTGTAAATTTCCAGTGAGTGGGTGCCCGGCGGTAATGCGCGGGAAATTTCATAGCTGTGCTCACCCGGATTGGTTTGTAGAACGTAGGGGTGAGCGCTATCCCCATCGACGATTACGCTGTAAAAATTTTCCCCTTTTTCGTCGTCCAGCATCACGCTCAGCGCCGGACCGCTGAAATTGGCTTTGATGCTGCTTCCGGGCCAGGATAGACGCGGGGCCTTGGGGTTCTGGAAATCGATACGCCCTGTGTACAGCAGTTCCGGCGCATCGGCAGGGATGAACTCTGCGGCACTGACAGTCACGCTCAGTAGCGCGAGAAACGGGAGCGAAAAGAAAAGTCGGGATAGAGCTGTCATATTGATTGTTGTTTTTGCCGCCTATTATTGCAATCTAGGGTAATGCCAGGGTATCGGTCCCGTAAAGAGTGACTGTACGTCATTTAACATTCACTATGATCCGGTTGAAATGGCTCCGGCCTGTGCCGTAATCCCCCGGCAAGGTATCATCCCCTCATATCCGATTATTTGTTACGGACTCAACCCAGATGTCAATCAACATAGAGCTGAACTCGGCCCCATCCAGTCTGTCCCTCTACTGGCGCGTCTTGACTGCGCGCAAGAAGGGGAAGATTGATTCGTCTCAGGGGCTTCTGGGAGAGGCCAGGCTCAACAAGGTGCAGTGTGATCCGGTGCGCCTGGCGAATTACCGTCGCACCTGCGGATTTTCTGACGATGGGTATATCCCGACCTCATACCCGTTTGTGCTCGGCATGCCGTTGCAGCTCTCCCTGCTGGCTTCAGATGCCTTCCCGTTTCGGGTGCTCGGTATTGTCCATGTGAGCAATCAGATAACCCAGTATCGCCCTATCACTGCCGATGAGCTGCTGGACTTTCACTGTACGCTGTCTGGCCCGCGCGAGGCGAATCGCGGTTGGGAATTTGATTTGCACACACAGGTTACGGTGCAGGGAACAGTGGTCTGGGAGAGTGTCTGCACTATGTTGCGGCGGGACAGGGCGAGTCAAAGAAAGCCGCGCAAACGAGCGGAAAAAGCGACAGAATTCACGCCGGAGACAATCTCGCAGTGGCCGGTACCCGCTGATACCGGCCGCCGCTATGCAGGGGTATCCGGCGACCGCAATCCCATCCACCTCTACGCGTTCACTGCCAAGCTGTTCGGATTTCCTCGCGCCATTGCCCACGGCATGTGGACCAAGGCGCGATGTCTGGCGGAGCTACAGGCGATTACCGCCGGCGCACCTCTGGACGGTCGCTTCTCCATCAGTGCCGAGTTCAAGCGTCCGCTTTTGTTACCGGCAAAAGCCCGCTTTGAGCGCGCGGGTAATGAATTCCGCGTAACGACCGGGGGAGGCCGGCGCGTGCATCTTACCGGCACTCTTGAGGCGGTGTGAGCTCACTGATACGGGAAGCAGGCGGGATAGCACATGTGCAGTGTCTTCGATGTTGGGGACCGCCGGTTGCGGGTACAGCCCCTGCGCAAAGCCATGAGCCTCGATTCCACCGGGGAAGCAATGAATGTTGGTTGCGGTACCTCGGAGATATTGGATTTTACCCGGGGTATCCCTTCCCCTTTGGCCAGTTTTACGTCAGCGGCCTTTCCCGCCGGGGCCGGCAAAGAACCAGATGATCAGGCCGATAACAGGCAATACCAGAATAATGATTATCCAGAGCAGTTTCTTTAACCCGGTGGCAGAACTCTGCAGGATCTTGATGATGGCGTAGATATCTGCGATGAGAATCAACAGGCCCAGTAGCCCTTCCATGTCATTTTTTCCTTTTCAATTTGATTGCACTCCCTTCAAGATAGGCGTTCAATTCCGTTGCTCGCATATTTGGGTGACATTTATGTGGCGGAAAATGGGCTTTTGTTGAATGTGCCCTGCGGGGCAGTAACTACGCGAACCGGAACAGGAAAGAGAGCTATGGGTTATTTTGTTGGCGCTTATGCCACAGCCCCGGTCACCGAGACCTGGGACCCCACCATTCAAACGGAATACCTGAATGGCCTCAAGGCAATGCAAAATGTCCGCGGGCTCGAGCACCCGTTTACCGGAACCTTGCACCCGGACGATGACGACTGGTTTCTATCCACTGTTGATCCGGCGTGGGACTTTGTTTTCACGGGCATTCCGGGTGTCATGCAACGGCTGGGCGGTGATGCCAGCTTCGGTATTGCTTCGACTGTGGAGACCGGCCGGCAGGCAGCGCTGGACTTCTACCAGCAGGCCCGCCAGGCAATTCACAAGCTGAACCGCCACCTCGGCCGCCAGGCGGTCAAGGCGATATTTATCCACGCCGCGCCGCGCGTGAGTTCGGGCTGTGCCAGTGCCGAGGCACTGTCCACCTCGCTGGAAACCCTGGCGTCCTGGGATTGGGATGGCGCGGCGCTGATGCTGGAGCACTGCGATGCGTATGTAGAGGGGCAGAGCGCCGACAAGGGTTTCCTGTCAATCGACGCTGAAATAAGCGCATTGAGCAGGGTGAATCGCACGGCTGCCAGCCACATAGGCCTGTGTATCAATTGGGGGCGCTCTGCGCTGGAGGCGCGCGGTGTGGATGGGCCGGTAGCGCACCTGAACGCCGCGCGCGCGGCGGGCTTGCTTCGTGGCCTGATGTTTTCCGGTGTTTCCGGCCAGGATGGGCCCTACGGCGCGTGGCGGGATACTCATATGCCGCCTGCGCAGGCCTTTGACATCCCGGCTTTCGAGCCCAGCTCCCTGCTCACGGAGTCCGAGTTCCGGCGTTGTCTTGAAGTGGCTGATACAGGCCAGTTGGGTGTGCTGGGAGTCAAGATTGGCGTGCGCCCGGAAAACCTCGGCGTCGCCGAGCGACTGGCCTATATCAAGGGTGCGCTGACAATATTGGACCGGGTTGCGGGGTAGTCGATTAACTGGCCAGTAACGTTGCAATGGCCACACCAATGAATGTCGCGATGGCGTAGCCGAAAAGACCGACGAGAATGCCCGGGGCGACCAGCGCCTGCCAGCCTTTGCTGGCGGCCAGGGCGGCGGCAGGGGCGGGGCCCAGGATGCAGGCGTTGGAGGCAATGATGACCTCGGCGAGGTCGAGTTTCATCAGCTTGCCGATAAACAGCAGGATACAGAAGTGCACCAGCACCATAACGACGATCAACAGCGCGATCGGCAGGGCTGCACCGAGTACCTGGCTCAGGTTTGCCCCCGCGCCGATCACCACAAAAAAGATATACATGAACAGCGAACCAATCTCGAATTCTGACGAAACCTGTCTGACGACGGGTTTGGCAAAGTTCGCGACTATCAGTGATAGCGCCGTGACCACCAGTATGTACAGGGCGCCGATATCCAGCAGTGCAGTGATGGCAGCGGACAGCGCACAGATGACCAGGCTGACGGTGAGACCATTGGTCGCCGTCTGCAGCCTGAACGGTGCGGGTTCCGGTACTTCTTTACCCTCGGCGGACACTTGTGCACTGCTGCCGTGCGCGTCGATGTATTTGGAAGGCAGTGCGTTGCGTACATATTGCAGCGTGGGCAACAGCATCAGCAGTACCAGGAAAAATACCGCTCCGGCGGCGTCTGCGGACAGGCCTGCGACGTACAGCGATGAATCCTTGATACCAACCGCTTCCGCAGTGGCGACAAAGTTCAGCGAGCCGCCGATATAGCTGGAGGCGATGGTACCGGTAATTTGGGCCTCCTGTAACCCGAGATCCAGCACGGAAGCGGCCACCACCGCACCGATGGCGGTTGCCGTGGCGGCGATGATAAATGCCACCAGCATGGTGCCGGATTCGACAAAAATGGTTTTAAAATCCGCCCGCAGCAGTAATAGTGGAATGGCCATTGGTACCAGCAGCGAGGCAATAGTGTCATAAACCGGTGCGCTGAAGGGAATGATGCCGGAGTTGGCTGCCAGCATGGAGGTGGCCAGAAGAATCAGCGGTCCCCCCAGTTTCTGTCCCCAGCTTTTTTTCTCCGCCCACATTCCGAAAGAGATGATCGCCATGATCACGGCGCAAAGGGCGAAAGTCTGGTCGGCAGTAATCAAGGGCACGGTGCGACATCCTTTATTGTTATTTTTTGCAGCAATCGGTCACAGCTTACTCTGTGGATCCTTCGAGCCGGCTCCCTCGTCACTGGCGACGAGGGAGCCGGTCATCTGTTGCGGATCGGCTTGACTTAAAAGTCCGCACCCACGGAAAGGCCGATGGTCCGGGGGCGGAGCATGCCCAGGCCCACGGCACCGTTTGGCAGTGAGCCCTCCGCATCAATGGCGGTAATGCCGATCTCGTCAGTCAGGTTCTTGCCGTAAAGCTCGAAGCTCCAGCGGCCCATGTCGATGCCGCTGCGCAGGTTCACGGTGGTATAGCTATCCGCTATACGCAGATTACCCTCTGTGTCCCGATTGGAAAAGCCCGCGGGACGATCGCCGGTGTAGCCGATATCACCACCGACATAGGCGGTGGCATCCGCCATGACCTGCCACTCGTAACTGCCGTTCAGGCCAAAGCTCCACTCCGGTACAAAGGTCAGCGGGTCCCCATTGAAGCCTCCCACCACCGGGTCCGTGTCCGCCGTCAGGTAGGCGTCGGTATAGGCACCATTTAGGGACAGGTTCAGGCCGTCGGCCGGCAGCAGGCTGGCGGTGAACTCGAAGCCCTTGCTCACTGCGGTACCGCCATTGCCGTTGACCCCGAAGTTATTAACCACGGCAAACAGCTGGATGTCTTCCCAGTCCAGGTAGAATGCGCTCACATCCAGTGCGAAGATGCCGTTCGCGCTGCTGGTTTTCAGCCCGACTTCGTAGCTGGTGAGGGTGTCGGAATCGTAGGTCCTTGGGGTGTCTTCGGGTGCGCCGGGTGGCAGGATGTTGGGACCACCCGGACGGTAGCCGGTGGCCACGCGGGCGTAGACCGATGCGTTGCTACTGAACTCGTAGCGGGGCGACAGCGAATAGGTGAACGGACTTTCCGAAGACTTGGTATCGTCGTATTCGAGTGGGCCACCCACCAGGAAGCCGTCCTGGACCTGGGAGGCAACCTGTTCGTTTGTGCTGGCGCGCGCGCCGAAATCGACTTCAAAATCCGGGGTGATATACCAGGTGCCGTTGGCAAACACCGCCATTTCCTCGAAGGTTGAGGGAAGGGCCAGGTCGGCGACCAGGGGTACGCCGGTGGCTGCGGCACCGGTGTTGGGGTCCAGTGCGGTAAACACCTGCGGGTCAATGCCGGAATCCTCTTTGGTGTAATAGACACCGGTCATCCATTCGAAGGTATCGTTGTCTGCCGAGAGCAGGCGCAGCTCCTGGGTAAACTTGTCGGTGGCAGTGGTCTGTTCCTGCACCAGGCTTACGGGCATGGTTTCCGGGTCCCGCCCGAGCAGGTAGGTAACCAGCGAGGAGAGGTAAGTCCCCGGTACCAGTTCCGCCGCGGCCATATCGTCCTGGTAGTTCTGCTCGAAGTTGCCGTAGCTGGTAATGGATTCCAGGGTGACGGCGTCGAAGTTCCAGTTTGCGGTAGCGCTGTAGACCTGGTATTCGATATTGGAGAAGTCGTCGTGGTAGCGGGATCTGACGGGGCTGTCGTGCAGTGGCTGTAGGGTGGCGGGGTCGGCGTCGATGATATTGGATGAACCTGTTTCAATCTTCTGCATCATCGCCATCAGGTTGAGGGAGAAGGCATCCGAAGGTTCGTACAGCGCCGCAATTCGACCACCGTAGGTATCCACCGAGTTAATGTCTTCTTCTACCTGGGTCCCGTCGTGAATATTGACGTTCGGGTCTGTCATGCTCGGAATCGGGTTGTTGCCGATCGAATCGATATAGCCCGAGTCCGCGCGATAAAAGCCGCTGGCTCGAACTGCCAGCTGGTCACTGAGCGGCAAATTGATCACACCGGTAGTCGCGTAACCGAGATCTCCATCTTCCACACTTTCCAGAGTCGTGCGAAAGCGGCTCTCAACACCATCGGTGGAAGGTGCATTGGGCACGTACTTGAGTACCCCGCCGAGGGAACTGGCACCGTACAGTGTGCCCTGTGGTCCGCGCAGTACTTCCACCCGTGCCATATCGAAGGTGTCGAAATCCCCCGCAAGAATGGAGCCGTTGGCCAGCCCGCTACTGGAGCCGAACGGGACGTCGTCGAGATATACCGCCACCGTGGAGGCCACGCCCCCGGTATTGATCCCGCGCAGGGTGATGCGGGAAATACCCGCGGTATTACCGGTAATGCTGAAGCCGGGAATTTTGTTGACCAGGTCTTCGAAGTTGGTGGCCTGCTGGCGCTCAAGCTCTTCACCCCCGAGCACGCTGACCGACATCGGGATTTCCGAGAGTGCCTGATCGCGCTTCTGCGCGGTAACGATGACTTCTTCAACGACCTTGCCGGCAGAATCCTGAGCCGCTAGTGATGAGCTGTAGCCGAATCCGCTGGCCAGTATGATACCTGTATACAGGCTGGCGGCTTTAAATGAAATTGAACTGGGCGAAATTGAACTGGACATGCTTGCCTGCGACCCCCCGGATAGTGTTTTTATAGCGAGTGGTTCCTGTGGGGAATCACTCATTTCTGGGTACCTCCCGCAACGATCTTAGCCGTTACTTTCTGAAGGCATTAGTCCGATTCGGCCAAATGCTGTGCAGATCCGGTAGCTGCAGGTAGGGGCTCCCGCGAATCTGCACAGTGCACCAATTTACGCCTCTGGGTTGCCCAACCCCTGTGCAGCGTGTCGCCAGCCTTTTGGGGTCTGTCCGCAGCCCCGACGAAATGCGCGGGAGAAGGCTGAGTGATCCTCATAGCCGACAATAGTACCGATCTCTGCAATGGAAAGCCGGTTGTCGGCCAGTAGCAGCTTAGCCGCTTCAATCCGCTGATGTATGCAGTACTGCATGATGGTGGTGCCGAACATCGACTTGAATCCGCTTTTCAGGCGCGTTTCGGAAATGCCCAATTGCTGGGCGAGCTTTGGCAGTGGCGGCGGATTTGCATATTCCATGCTGAGGAGGGTGCGGGCGCGGTGAATTTTCTTGCTGTAGGGCAGGTCCGTGTCGACAACCGGGGTTTCCCCGTGATTGCCACTGCTCTTCAGGATCTGCAGGGCCACACACAGCAGTTCGTCATATTTGGCCGAGATCCAGTGCCTGAGCAGGGTGCCGGAAACGGGAATATGGAAGCACGACCAGATGGAGTCCCGTTGCACATCTTCCAGGAAGAATACCCGTTGTCGGGGTTTGCTGTCTGTGCCGGAAATACATTTCCGCAGCCAGTCGGGATAGTTGGTGAGTTCTTCCCCCACCTGTTCCAGCAGGTTCGAAAGCGTCGCGTGGACCACTACGTGGCGAATCTGCACATTGGGTGTGGGAAGGCGGTAGGTGATTTCCTGAGCAGGGATCACCGAAACGATCAGTGCCGGGCCCAGGTTGTGGACATGCTTGCGGTCACCCAGGTATTCCGCACGCCTCACGGTAGATACGAACTGGAAAGAAATGATATCGGCCACTTCGTTGCGAACCACCAGTCGCGCACGCGGGACCACCTCGTTGATATCGATCAGACGGTCTTTGCTGATACGGTAACTCAACAGGCCATCGAAGCGATCCGGGGCGAAATCGTGTATGGCGTGATGGTCTGGGGTGGTGCTGAAGTGGGTCAGTTTCTGCGCGTCGACGAATAACTGCTCCAGGCGGGCGCTGGGGGTATCCTCCAGTTCGAGGCCCGGCGGCACCTCGATATAGTATTCGTCTCCATAGTGCATTTGTCTGGTACGCCTCAGTCTCGCAACGGTAAAGGGGCTACCGGCAGGCAGGTTTACCGGCGATAACTCCAGTCTGCCGAATCTGCACATTATGCTGGCGTCTTGGCCTAACAGACAAGTGGGCGTCAAAGATATGATCAGTGAACAATAACACCAATGTACAAACCGGAACCTTCACCATGAAACGAGTTACGCTCCAACTGCTCAGCTGGTTTTCCGCTTTGCTTTTCTCTATCGGCACCGTATCCGCAGCTTCGCTGGATGACCCCGCGACGGTAGAAGCCTTTGCTGACGGGCTGGTCAATCCCCTGATGCAGAATCATGACAGCCCCTCTGGCGTGGTGGCGGTTGCCAAAGACGGAAACCTGTTGGTGGCAAAGGGCTATGGCTACCAGGATATCGAGAGCCGGGTAGCGGTCGACCCGGCAAAAACCCTGTTCCGCCCCGGTTCGGTATCCAAGTTGTTTACCTGGGTTGCGGTGATGCAGCAGGTTGAGCAGGGCAAACTGGACCTGGATACAGACGTGAATACGTACCTGAAGTCTTTCCAGATCAAGGATACTTTTGACGAGCCAATCACCCTGCGTCATATCTTCACCCATACCGCCGGCTTTGAGGATGGCGCAATCGCCTACCTGATTCTGGAAAGCCCGGAAAATATCCTCCCACTGGAAGAGGCCATGGCCCGCCTGCAGCTCGCTCGGGTCAACCCACCGGGCGCGCAGACTGCGTATTCCAACTATGCCACCGCGCTGGCCGGGTTGATTGTGCAGAACGTCTCCGGAGTGCCGTTCAATGACTATATCGAGCAGAATATTTTCCAGCCCCTGGGTATGGAAAACTCGACCTTTGAAGAGCCGCTTCCTGACAGCCTGAAATCGCAAATGGCCAAGAGCTACGCGGTTGAGGCGGGTAAGTACGTGGAGAAGCCATTTGAGCTGGTGAGCAATTTCGGCCCTGCGGGCGGGCTGTCTTCCACCGGCACCGATATGCTGCGCTTTGCCCAGGCCATTCTCAATGGTGGTGAGCTGGATGGAAACCGCATCCTCAAACAGGAAACGGTAGACCTGATGTTGAGCAAGCAGTTCTCCCACGACGACCGCCTGCTAGGTATGGGGCTTGGGTTCTACGCCAACGACCTGAATGGTCAGGAAGTGTGGGGCCACGGTGGCGATACCCAGTGGTTTCACTCCCAGTTGGGAGTCGACCGTGCCAACGGCCTGGTGTATTTCGTTTCCTTCTCCGGGTCTGGTGGCCGTGTACCGCGCTCCGCTTTCGCGCCCACCCTGTATGAAGAGTTCCTGCCCCGCGAAGAAGACGCGGTGCCCGCGGCTCCCCAGGACTTTGCCGAGCGTGCGGGCAAGTATGCGGGTAGCTACGGCTTCTGGCGCTCCAACTTCACCAATTTTGAAAAAGTGCTGGGGTTGAGCGGTGGCATTGAGGTGGCTCCCACCGGAGAAAATACCCTGGTGGTAGGCATGTCTGACAAGACCAAGCAATACGTGGAGGTGGATACCAATCTGTTCCGCGCGCTGGATTCCAGTACCACCCTGGCCGCCGGCATCAATCCGGAGCTGTTGGCGTTCCAGGAAAACGAGCAGGGCGAAATCACCGGCTTCGTGATGGACGGCCTCCCGTTCATGTCGCTGCGCAAGCTCCCGTTTTATGCCACCTCAAGTTTCAACTTCCTGTTGCTGGGGGTGTCGGTACTGATCTTTATCGCGGTCCTGTTACGCCGCTACTACCAGCGCCGCACCGTCCGTACATTGCCATCCGAGGAGAAAACCGCTACCCGTGCTGCAGTGTATACCGCGGTCGCCCACCTGCTGGTTCTGGTCGTGGGTATCGTGGTGCTGTCCTCCGCGATGGAAAACCTGTTCGAGGGTGTGCCGCTGTCACTGAAGCTTTGGCTGATCCTGCCTATCGTCGCCACTCTGCTGACTGGCTACCTGGTTTACCGCAATGTATCGGTGTGGCAGCAGGGCTTGTTCAAGGGCGTTATGCCACGTGTTCGCTTCACCGCGGTAACCTTGGGCGCGCTGTTTATGGCCTGGTTTTACTACTACTGGAACATGCTCGGCTATCACTTCCTGTAATGGGTTGGCGAACGGGCGCTGCCCGCGCAGACAAAGCAAAGTACCAAGGTGAGCCACCGGGTGGCTCACCGAATAATAAAAACAGGTAACCACATGAATAGAAAACGCGAAGTCAGCATGTCGGTGGAGTCCTGGGAACTTGAGTCTCCATTCAAAATTACCGGCCATGTATTTACCAAGGTAGAAATCTTGCATGTCCGTATTTCAGAGAACGGAGTGACAGGCAGCGGTGAAGCCTCCGGTGTCTACTACCTGGACGAAACCGGCAGCAGTATTCTGGCGCAGGCAGAGTCTGTCAGGGATGCACTGGTAAATGGCGCGGACCGGGAGGCACTCTATGGCCTGTTGCCAGCAGGCGGCGCGCGCAACGCGATTGATTGCGCACTCTGGGACCTGGAAGCCAAGCTCGCGAAAAAGGAAATCTGGGAGCTTACCGGCATTGATCCCGCTGAGACCCACAGCTTCTTTACCGTCGGGCTGGACTCCCCGGAAGGTATGGCGGAAAAGGCGCGGCAAATCGACAGCAAAAAGATCAAGGTAAAACTGGACGGCGAAATGCCGCTGGAACGGATGACCGCGATTCGCACCGCGCGGCCGGATGCCGAGATTATTGTCGACGTCAATCAGGGCTGGACCTTCGAGCAGCTTCAGGATCTGGCGCCCAGGTTCAAGGAACTCGGGGTCAGTATGATCGAACAGCCGCTTCCGCGGGGTGGGGACCAGGCGCTGGAGAATTACCACTCTCCTGTCCCCCTGTGCGCCGATGAATCCTGCCTGGACACCGGTGAATTCGAGCAGGCCGCCCGCCGCTACCAGGTGATTAATATCAAGCTCGACAAGACCGGCGGACTGACGGAAGCCCTTGCACTGGCGAAAAAGGCCAGAGAGCGTGGTCTCGACGTGATGGTGGGCAATATGGTCGGGACCTCCCTGGCGATGGCTCCCGGCTATGTGGTGGCGCAGCTGTGCAGGTTCGTCGACCTGGACGGAGCCTTTTACCTGACAAAAGATCGTGAACCCGCGATTGCTTGTGAGCAGGGGAAACTCTCACAGCCTAGCGCCGAATTGTGGGGCTGATTTAAGAAGAAAAGGGGGGAGCGGAAAACCATGAAAATAGAAGCTGCACATCTTCGCAAGGTTTTGTTCGGGACGCTGGCCGGGGTTGCCGCTGTCACTACCGGAATGGCTGAAGCCCTGGCCCGGCCAGCAATGGAAATCGCTATTGTCGGCGGCCGGGTGGTGGACCCCGACAGCAATACCGACAAGGTGCTGAATGTCGGTGTGCGCGACGGCAAGATCGTCTATGTGGGGGGCGACGCAATCAGTGCACCGCGGATTATCGATGCAAAAGGGCGGGTAGTGAGTCCCGGTTTTATCGATATGCACGCCCACGGGCAAAATATTCTCGCAAACCGGGTGCAGGCACTGGATGGTGTCACTACCGCACTGGAGCTTGAATCCGGGGTGTGGCCGGTGGCCGACTGGTATCAGCGTCTGGGTCGCGAGGGACGTCCGATCAATTACGGAGCCTCGGTTAACTGGGCCGGCGCGCGCATGGCGGAATTTATTGGTGAACCCGCTTCCGGCGCTACACACTGGTTCGAGGAGAACTTCGCCAATCCGGGGTGGCAGGACAATATTGCAACCCCTGAGCAACTGAAGCGGATTTCCGCCCGGGTCGACCAGGGCCTGGAGGAGGGCGGTCTCGGGATTGGTTTCCTGCTGGGGTATGCACCGGGTGCGGGGCGCAAGGAATATTTCCACATGACCGGCCTCGCCGCGGAAAGGAATGTGCCCACCTATACCCACGCCCGCTACCTGTCCATGCTCGAGCCCAACAGTTCGTTCGAGGCCATGTCGGAAATCGTGTCGGCTGCGGCGGGTACCGGGGCCCAGGCGCATATCGTGCATATGAATTCCATCAGCCTGAGAGACATAGGCCCCATCAGCAAGATGGTCGCCAGTGCCCAGCGCGCGGGAGTCAAACTTTCTACCGAAGCATACCCCTATGGTGCCGGTGCGACCAATATCGGTGCGGCCATGTTCCGCGCAGAGAACTGGCGCGCCCGGGTTGGCAACATTACCGCACACAACTTTGACTGGAACGGCAAACGCCTGGATGAGCAGGAGTTCGCCCGCTTGCAAAAGGAAGAACCGGGAACCGGCATTGTGGTGCACCTGCTGGATACCTCGGTTGAGGAAGATCAGGCGCTGCTGGATCAGGCGGTGCTTTTCCCCGAGGGCGTTATTGCCACCGATGGCGGCGACTGGCTGCAGGACGGCAATCCTCTCCCCCAGGATACCTGGCCGCTGCCCGCCGATGCGTGGAGCCACCCCAGAAGTGCCGGTACCTACGCGCGCTTTATCAGCCATTATGTCCGCGATAGCGGGCAGCTCTCGCTGCTGGAGGCGATAAAGCGGGTGAGCTACGGACCGGCCAGCATCTTGCAAGAGTCGGTACCTCAGATGCGCAACAAGGGGCGTATCCAGGTGGGGGCGGATGCGGACATCGTGATTTTTGACCTGGGGGCAATCGATGACCGGGCAACCTACGCAAAGCCCGCGAGAACTTCGGCGGGGTTCGACTATGTGCTGGTCAACGGTGAAATCCTCGTGGATGACGGCGTGCTCGATCCCGAATCTATGCCGGGCAAGCCGATCAGGAATTTCTGAGATGACTGAAGCGAGCCCGAATGGCGCAGCTGCTGTTGATCACTGGCTGAATCCCTTACAGGAGGCTCGATGAACTGGTACCGGAATTATCTGCTGCCGGGACTGATTTTCCAGTCGGTAGTGATCGGCGGCGGTTATGCCACCGGCCGCGAGCTGATCGAATTTTTCTTTGCCAGTGGACCGATCGGTGGCCTGCTGGGGCTGGCCACTGCGGGCGTTGTGTTCGGCGTGGTACTGGCGGTGGGATTTGAGTTTGCCCGGGTCTTCGGTGCTTATGACTATCGCCACTTCTGCCAGAAGCTGCTGGGCCGGGGCTGGGGAATCTTTGAGCTGGCGTTCTGTATCCAGTTGCTGCTGGTGCTATCCGTAATAGGCTCTGCGGCGGGGCAGATCGCCCAGGAGTCATTTGCCATTCCCTCCCTCGTAGGTACCCTGTTGCTGATGGCGATGATTGCGGTACTGGTCTTCTCCGGATCCGAAGCCATCAAGCGGGTACTCGCGGGCTGGTCTTTTCTTCTGTACCTGGTTTACGGCCTGATGATTGTCCTCGCCTTCCACAGTTTTGGCGACAATATTTTCCAGACTTACAGTGAAGCCGACAGCGGCAGTGGCTGGCTGCAGAGCGGCGTGCTGTACAGTGGTTACAATCTGGCAGTGCTGCCAGCGGTTTTGTTTGTGATATCCGGTCTAAATCGCCGTCGCCAGGCCATCGGTGCCGGGCTAATCGCGGGTTTGGTTGCCGTGCTGCCGGCGATGAGCTTTTTTGTCGCGATGATGTCGGCATACCCGGAAATTGGCGACGAGCCGGTGCCGGCCAGTCTGTTGATGTCAAGGTTCGGTTCCGGATGGTTGGAGCTGACCTTTCAGGTGGTGGTCTTCGGGACCTTTATCGAAACCGGTACCGCCTTGTTACATGCAGTTAATGAGCGCCTGGCGGGCCTGCGGCGGGATGAGCATCGGGAGATGCCGGCATATCAGCGTGCTCTGGTTGCCCTGATCCTGCTGAGTATCTCGATTTTTGCCGCGGAGCAGTTCGGCATCGTCGACCTGATTGCCCGGGGCTACAGCGCCCTGACCCTGGTCTTTCTAACCATTTTTATTTTCCCGTTACTGACCCTGGGAGTCTGGAAAATTATTCACAGTTCCGGTGGCGCTCGCAGTAAACCGAGCGAACCCGATCAAGTTCAGTCCCTCGAGTTGCAGGAGAGTGGTCAATCGTGAACGTCATAACATTGAAGCCGCCGTATCTGATTTTTCTCGGGGATGTCACCGAGCTGACCTATGCCAAAACCGGGGCCGGCCTGGCGCAGTGGCGCCCGGATGCGTGTGCGGGTCAACTCAGCCTGGTGAAACCGGGGCTGGCTCTTGGCCTGCCTGACATGAACGTTGAACAGGCGATAGCCGCAAACGTTGGTTCTCTGATCATCGGTACTGCAACGGTGGGTGGTGTGATTCCCGAGAGCTGGTTGGATACGCTGATCGAGGCCGCCGAAGCGGGGCTGGATATTGTTTCCGGTGCCCACGGGCGGCTGCAGGACAACCCGCGCCTGGCAGCGGCAGCGCAGAAGTCGGGAGCGAGACTGGTGGACGTGCGGGTGCCGCCAGCGGGGTTGCCGGTGGCCAGCGGCAAAAAACGCAGTGGCAAGCGCCTGCTTACCGTGGGTACAGACTGCGCCGTAGGCAAGAAATACACCGCCCTGGCATTGCACGCGGCATTGAAAAACGCGGGCATGGACGCGGACTTCAGGGCTAGCGGCCAGACCGGCATCATGATTTCCGGGCAGGGGATCCCCATGGATTCCGTGGTATCGGATTTTCTGTCCGGGGCTGCGGAGCTACTTTCCCCCGATAACAGTCCGGAGCACTGGGATATCATCGAAGGGCAGGGGGCCATCATTCACCCGGCGTATGGTGCAGTCAGTGTGGGTTTGCTGATGGGCTCGCAGCCGGACGCCTTTGTGGTCTGCCACGAAGCCGGGCGCACGCATATTGCCGGGTGGCCGGAGATACCCCTGGTGAAGATTGCGGAAATCATCCTGCGTACCGTTGCGGTGGGGCGACTGACCAACCCTGCGATTCGCTGTGTCGGTGTCAGCGTAAACACTTCCGCACTTGCTCCCGATACGCGGGCGACTTATTTGCAGAACCTGGAGCGGCAACTTGGGCTGCCCTGTGTCGATCCACTGATCGAGGGCGTGGATGACATCATCGAGTGCCTGGTCAACGATTCCATACCGGAACCGGTAGAGTAGACAAGGCGGCGTGACGGCCCGATAGCAATAAAATCTGGATAGCTATAAAACCAAGTACAACAATAATCTTGCGCCGGTGCTGTAGTGGCCGCGCTCGTGGAGCAACCTATGCCATCATCATCCCCGTCTCTATGTTCTTCCGCCCGTCGCTGTAGTGGGCTGTTGGCCGGTCTGATCCTCAGTGTTGCGGCCCCTGCGGTCTTCGCTACCACGCCCTCTCCGCAGGCCATTGACCGCACCGTGGCCAGGGCCATGGAGACTTTCCACGCGCCGGGTATGGCGGTTTCCGTTGTCTACGATGGCAAGGTGTATTACTCCGAAGGGCACGGGATTGCAGAGGTTGGCAAGCACGCTGAAATTACCGACCAGACACTGTTCCAGATCGCCTCCCTCAGTAAGGCCTTTACCAACGCCGCGCTGGCACTACTGGTGGACGATGGCAAGCTGGAGTGGGACGACCCGGTCATCGATCACCTGCCGGAATTCCGCATGTACGATCCCTGGGTGACCCGGGAATTTACCGTCCGCGATATGGTTACCCACCGCAGCGGCCTGCCGCTGGGTGCCGGAGACCTGCTGATTTTCCCGCAGGCGGAAACATCCCGGGAAGAAGTTGTACATGCAATGCGTTACCTGAAACCCAGCTCCAGTTTCCGCTCGGAATTCGATTATGACAACCTGCTGTATATCGTCGCCGGTGAGGTTGTCAGCCGGGTGTCGGGCATGGAGTTCGAGGACTTTGTCGAGCGGCGACTGCTGTTTCCGCTGGGGATGAAGGACTGCCGGGCCGCACTCTCCCGCACCGCCCGGCGTGCGCACAAGGCAACCCCGCACCTGTATCGCGAAGGCAAATACGAAACCACACTGTCGCTGGAAAGCAACCTGACTGCAGCCACTGGAGGGGTCAATTGCAGTGCCCGCAGCATGGCGAAATGGATGAACTTTCTGCTGAATAACGGCGTTGCCAGCAATGGCAAGCAGCTGTTGAGTCAGGATCGGGTTGCAGAGTTGTTCAAACCCGCCACACTCAATACCCCGCGCGGCTATATGACAGAGCACGCTGGCGCTTTCCTGAGTGCCTATGCCCAGGGCTGGAATGTGTCGACGTTTTACGGGCAGCCTATTTACGCCCACAGTGGCGGCCTGTGGGGCATGACGAGTTATATAGCCCTGATGCCGGAGCAGGGGCTGGCGGTATTTGCCAGTAACAATGCCATGTCGGCGGCGCCGCTGGCGGTGGTCAATGATGTACTGGATCAGTTCCTCACCGGTACGGCGCAGGAAAGCGGCAAGGACTGGATTGCCATCCTCGACAAGCTGGTCAATAGCAAGCGGGAAAATGCGGCCAACGCCGTGGCCGAAGCGGAAGCCGCCAAGGTCGAGGAAAGCTCACCCAGCCTGCCACTGGAGGCGTATGTGGGCACTTACCGCGACCCCTGGTATGGTGATATCAAGGTCAGCAAAAACGAAGACGGGCAGCTGTGGTTCCAGTCCGGCCGCAGCAAGCTGCTGAGCGGCCCACTGGAACACTTCCAGTTCAATACCTTTATTGCCCGCTGGGAAGAGCGCAGCCTCAATGCCGATGCCTATGTCTCTTTTACCCTGGATCCGGAAGGTGGGGTGGAGCGCATTCGCATGAAAGCGGTGTCTCCCGCCACAGACTTTTCCTTTGATTTTCACGACCTCGAGCTGATACGGGTCGCGGTACTGGAAGAAGTTGAGTAACCCTTTCCTCTGGGGCAGCTGCTGTGACTGGGGAATTGTCTGGCCTTGATTGTGGAGTCCGGGCAGTCCACTACCCGGAAGTAGCCATCACCGTGGTTGGTGGGGAAACCAGGTCCTCTTTTACTGTACTTGCTTGTCCTGTTCTGCGCTTAAGGCCCAGAGCGGGACAGTTCGTCCCGCAGGTCCTGCTCCAGGTCAGCGGGTTCGGTGATCCAGACGCTGTCGTCGGCGCCGGGAAATACCCCCACTTCGATCCCGTCTTTTTTCAGGCCCGGCAGCCAGCGGTTCAGGAACTGGGGCAGGGGAATGCTTTTGGGTTGGAGGTCGCTTTCGGATGCGGCATAGGCTTCGGCGAACTCGATGGTGGGCCACAGCGGCAAATACTCCAGTCCGCCCTGTTCCTCCGAGTGCAGCTTCAGAAAGTGCTCGTCGCTGTTGATCAGAATCCAGACTTCCCGCTCTTCGCCTGCCATTTCCAGGAAGTATTCATAGCGGGCTTCACAGTCCAGTTCGAGGATTGCATTCAGGTCATCATTACTCATCGCCTAGGTCTCTCATGGATTCTGGTATTTCGCTGCAAGAATACGCTACTGCCAGACAGAAGTGCATTCTATTCGGCACGGGGCGTTTTTACGCGCGAACCCGCAGGGGCTGTTTCTGGCGTCAGTACCTCGGCGGTAAAGCGCGCGCGCAGGTAACCTTCATTGAGGGTTTCGTGCCAAAGGTCTGTTTTCTGGCCCTTGTCGTAGGCGATTTCGCCGATTCTGCCGGCGTTGTATTTCAGTACACTGGGCGTGCGGTAACTGGCGATGTCGTCGGTATAGGCCTCCTCCGGTGAGATAATCGACCAGCCCCTGTTCCTGAGGGCATCCGCAAGATCACCCACAAACAGCGCGCTGATGTCCATTTCGTGCATCAGTAGTATATGTTTGGGGGAGCGGCCGATATGCTGGATGGCCATTTGGTCGTAATACTCGATACCCGCAATCATCACATCGAGGTAGAAGCGGCGCAGCCTGTCCAGGTCCACCCTTTTGCCCTCGGCAACCGCCTCCTGGAACAGGGACTCGATATACCAGTCGTAGTTATTGAGGGTGATGTAGGCATTGATGTAGCCGTGCTCATCCAGAAATTTTCGCATTCCATTGCGCTTGGCTGCAGTGTTGCCCTCACGCAGAAAGGGGAAGCGAAACCAGGGTTTAAAGGTGGGAAAGTCGCGCAGAATCTGGTCGGCTTCATTCACATCGTCGATATAAGCCTGCAATTCCTGCGTGTTGAAGTTCGGGTGTGTATGACTGTGGTTGGCGATAATGTGACCAGCATCGCCATAGCGCCGTAACCGCTCGAGCCTCTCACCGGTAAGATTGCTGGTATTTGCGAAAAAGGCGACCTGCGGGATCTCGTGTGTTTCCAGTACTTGCAGCAGTGTTTTCGCACGGGTGGGGCCATCGAAATAGCCGGTGGCCTTTCTCGGCGCATCGTCAAACGTGAAGGCCACTTCCTTCCCCTGTGACAGGGCAGTGACAAGCAGGAGAAGGGCGGCGAACAGGTAGCGCATGGTATCGGGTCCGGGGCATTGAATTTCAGGGGCGATTCACTAAGTTATAATCTCGCGCTCACAGTTATATCGCAATCGGCGAATCCGCATTATGGAACAACTTCTCTCGAATCCAATGGCTATGCTGGTGATGGTGGGAATCGTCTCGATTGCGTGTCAGTACCTGGCCTTTATGCTCAAGCTACCGGCGATCCTGCCCCTGCTGCTGGCGGGGCTCGTCCTCGGGCCCATTACCGGGGTACTGGACCCCGATACCCTGTTCGGCGACCTGCTGTTTCCCCTCGTTTCACTGGCAGTGGCGATCATCCTGTTTGAGGGCGCGCTGACCCTGAAGCTGTCCGATCTCGCCGGCCACGGCACCATGGTGCGCAATTTGTGTACGCTGGGCGCCCTGGTGACCTGGTTGATCGCAACGCCAACTGCGCACTTTGTGCTGGGTATGCCCATGCAACTGGCCGCGCTTTTTGGCGCCATTGTCACGGTGACCGGGCCCACCGTTATCGTGCCGATGTTGCGTTCGGTGCGCCCGAATACCCGCATCTCCAACATCCTGCGCTGGGAGGGCATTGTTATCGACCCTATCGGCGCGCTGCTTGCGGTGCTGGTGTACGAGTACGTGGTGGCTTCACAAAGTGCGCTTGAGCACACGCTGGTCATTTTGCTCAAGGTGGTTGCGATTGGCTTCGGTCTGGGTTCTCTGATGGGGTATTTCCTCGGCACCCTGCTCAGGAACAACTGGGTGCCGCACTACCTGCGCAACACCGCTGTACTGACCCTGATGCTCGGCGCCTATGCCGCCTCCGACCTGATGTCCCACGAATCCGGCCTGCTCACGGTAACCGTGATGGGAATCTGGATGGCGAATATGAAAGGCCTGGATGTCGACGATATACTCGAGTTCAAGGAAACCCTCAGCGTCCTGCTGATTTCCGCACTGTTCATCCTGCTGGCCGCGCGGGTGGAATTTTTCACGCTCGCGCAACTAGGGTGGGGTGCGCTGCTGGTACTGGGGGCGATCATGTTTATTGCGCGGCCGCTATCGGTATTCCTGTCGTCACCCGGGTCCGGACTGAACTGGCGCGAGCTGGCGATGCTGAGCTGGATCGCGCCCCGCGGCATCGTTGCGGCGGCGGTGTCTGCCCTGTTCGCGCTCAAGCTGGAAACCTTCGGGCTGCCGAGATCCGAGCTACTGGTACCGATGGTGTTTCTGGTGATTATCGCTACCGTGGTCCTGCAGAGCCTCACCTCCAAGCCCATCGCCAAGCTGCTGGACGTGCGCGCACCCTACCCGAATGGTTACCTGCTGTTCGGCGGCGGCAAGTTTGCGCGCATGCTGGCGAAAGACCTGATGGAAAAGGAAGTACCTGTCATTGTTGCGGATACCAATTGGGACGCCATCCGCGAGGCGCGTATGGAAAATATTCCCACCTACTACGGCAACCCGATCTCGGAACATGCCAGCCTGACCATGGACCTGTCCACCGTTGGCAAGGTGCTGGTCCTGTCGCCATACAAGCAACTCAACCCGCTGGTGACCTATCATTTCGAGCACCTGCTGGGGGATGGCTCGGTACTCGGGCTGAGTCAGGGCACACAGGAGGAGCGGGCGAGTCACCGGGTGTCGGAAGAATATGCAAAAAAACAGGAACTCTTCTCAGAGAACGCCACTTACAGTCGGCTTGCCAGCCTGGCAGCGAAAGGGGCAACCATCCGCACCACGCGCCTCACGGATGCCTTCACCATTGAAGATTACAGGGAAACCTACGGCAGCCGCGCCACACGTCTTTATGCGGTCGACCCACAGGGCAAAATCCATATTTATACGGTCTCACACGAACTGGAGCTCAAGCCGGACTGGCAGATTGTCAGCCTGATTGCGCCGGAGGAGGGAGCGGAAAGGTCCGCCGCCGTGCCAGTGGCCGACGGCGACGCTGCGATGGGCTAGGGCGGCGCTGATCGACCACCGCAACAGCGGTGGCCACATCATTGCCATCGCCTTTGCCGAAACCGGCCACCTGGCTATCTCCGCCCTGTACGCCAACAACCTGCGCCTGCGGATCAAGGTGTATGAAGAGGGCAAGAAGCCCAAGACAGCGGCTTCCGAATCAGACGGTGAAAAAAAAACGCGTTAAAGCAGGTGGAAGGTTATCTCTATCCTTGGAGTCACTCGAAGACGAAGAAGTGCTGCACTACTGATCCCGTCCTGCCGGATTGAAAAGGGGGAGCGGTTGCTGCCCCTCAATCGACTCCGGTCACTTTGAATTCCACCATTTCCCGAGATTATTTGGCGGCAAAATAATCTATTTTGCTCTCAATGCTCTGTCCTGGCGCCACTAATTCGGTATATTCGCAGGAATCACCCGTGTTCGGGTCAAACAGCAGCTCCTTTTCGGAAAGAGAGTTCCGATGGGCGGCGGGCGAGATTTGCGTCTCAGCCGGGAGCAAAGGAAAAAATAATGCACAAAATCTTTTTTGCTGTTTTCCGCCTGTCTTTTCTGATGTTTCCTTTTCTGTCCAGCCTAGCCTGGACTGCTGCTCCCGAGGCAAAGTTTGACTTGTATCGCATGCAAGCCGGTGAGGTCTACCAGGCTGGCGCCATCGCCGGCTGGCTCGCAAATGATACTGACCCTGAGGGCGGCGCACTGCAAGTGAGCGGGATTGTGCAAAATCCGGCGCACGGCAACCTTTCGTGGAATAGCGATGGCTCTTTCAGCTATGAGCCCGATGAGGGATTTATCGGCAATGATCGGGTGGTCTATACCGTCGAGGATAGCGAGTCGTTGTCACACCAGGGACTGGTTGTTTACCACGTAACACCGGCTGCCGAGTCGGCGAGATCTATCCCCGGGAGCTGGCCGATGCTGGGAAATACTGCCGCCAATAGCGCCTATCAGCCGGGATTTCTGTGGAATCAGGCCCCGGAGTTTCTTTGGCAGGTGGATGATGGCGAGGGGGCGCGCTATTACAGTCGGCCGTTGGTGGAAGACGGCCAGCTATTCCTGGTACGGAAGGATGAAAGCCTTGTAACCGGATCCCGCCGGAACTGGAATTATGGCATGGCGTCCCTGTCGGCCCAAGATGGCCGCCGGCTCTGGTCTTATGGTTTTCCCATGGGGAGCTTTGTTGGGGCCATGGCAGTTGGAGAAGGGAAACTTTTTGTTTCCCTGCAGAAAACCGAAAGCGGTGGCTGGATGTCCGCTTTTGACACTGCCTCTGGAAGCGAGCACTGGTTCTATCTTGTTCAGCGAGACCTCGCCGGCTATTTAAGTCCCCATATCGTGGGTGGCGGGAGGGTGTGGGTGACCAATCACTTCCCCTCGTCTGTTTTTGGTCTCGATACCAGTACCGGAGGACTGCGAAGCCAGATTTTCAGGGAGTGTGATAGTGACAGCGACTATCCTGCCATTCCGGCATATTTTTCCGAGAAAATATACTCTGTCGATAGTGGCTGCTTTGATGAGCACAACCCGGCAACCTCGCGTCTATTACGCAGGCTGAGCGGTGACAACGGCTTTCGGGTTTCCAGCATCGTAATCGATCAGGGCATTGCCCTGGTTAGAAGCCGTGCCCAGATCAAGGCGATTGATTTAGAGGATTTTACGACCGCCTGGGTGGCAACATTTGGCGGCGAAGTGGCACCTGCCCTGGGGGATGGCCTTCTGTATGTGGTTAGTGGTCGTGAATTGATACTGGCCGATGTCGGGACGGGTACAATTTTACAGCGCTTTCAGGCGCCCCGTGATCTCCAGGAAGCGCAGCCGGTACTGACCAGCGACAGCGTCATTGTTTCCAGCAAAAGTCAGACCTTTATTCTCGACCGTTTTACCCTGGAACCCTTGCATACCATTGAAAGTGGCGCTGAAGGCATTTCCGTTGCCAACGGGGTGCTCTATATCGCGCAGGGTACGGTCAAGGCGTATCGGATCAGTCACCGGGCGGGCGAGCAGGCATTCGCGCCTGAAGTACTTTCGCAGCCGGAGGATCGGGTGATAGGGCAAGGCGAAAGCTTCACCGTGGACCTCTCGACGGTGTTTTCCCATCCCACAGGCGAAGCGCTTACCTACGTCGTCGAGAACGCAAGCGGTGGCGGTCTGGTGGAGAGCACACAGGCAGGAGACCAGCTCACGATTACTTCGTTCGACTTTCCCGGGGAGGATACGGTCATCATCAGAGCCCATACCGATGGGATGCTGGCCGAGGTTTCTTTCGATGTGAAAGTCGTGAACCAGGATATCGAAATCGAAATTTTTGACCAGAATGGTGTTCCGGTCTCTCCCGGTGACGAAGTCGTCGGAGCGATTAGCGGCACGGTCACGATCAAAAACCACCAGGGGCAACATGCCCAGTTTTACAAAAATTTCCGTGTCCTCCACCTGGACGAGCACGGTCATATGGTGGACGCAGATCCATGGGTGCGGCATTTCACGCTCGACACCACTGAATTTTTCGATGGAGAAAACCTGCTGAGTGTTCACGTACACCCGATGAATCGCCCGGGAGATCTGTACCAGGCAGACTTTGATGTAGGGCAGGTAAAAGTCGTAACCCGTAACAATAATCCCGCGCCAAACGGCGACTTCAACCTGCCCGAAATGCATTTTGACCAGAGGCTGATTGGACCGTCGCCAATGCAATCTGTACCGGGCGCGGATTTGCAGACATTTGGTGGCGCCATCCGGGTACTCGACGATTTCGGGGAAATAGACATTGATCACAGGCAGGACACGGCTGCACCAGCACAGGTGATTCCGCACCTGGGGGGCAGTGTTCTCGGCAGGTTCCGCTGGGCGCGGTTTGAACCGCCATTTGCCGAATCACCCGGGGGGATATTTGGTACGGTCAACCTGATCAACTTTCAGCGGGCAGAAGCCTACCCGGCCAAGGTAGTATTTTTCTTTAACGATGCAGCAGGGCGTGCTAACTACGGCTTCCATCGCTTTGAAGTGCCCGCTCTCGCCCCGGAAAGGCGCACTGCATACCCGGTGGGGACCCCCAATGTGGAGATTCTTAACCTGGTACAGGGGGATAGCGTGGTGATCCCCCCCGGGGGCTTTTTCAAGCTGCTCCTCCACGTGACTCTCAGCGATGTCTACCAGAATCACTACAGCATGATGACAACCTGGGTCGGTAACCGGAGTGTTACGGATTCCACCCTGGGAAACTTCGAGAATTATGTTCCCGAAGGGGCGAGGGATTTTATCCTGGAGGTCAAAATTCCCGAGGCGGAAATCCAGAAAATGGAAGCGGTCCGCCTCCCGGGGCAGGGTAGCGGTGCCTTTGCCGTCTGGAATGATTTTGCACATGTGAGTGACCACGGACTTATGTTACCGGTTAGCGAGCACATTCACCTGAGCGGCATCCGCTCCTCGGACCTGGCACATCTTGAGCCCGATGCGGACCGCGATGGCATACTCAACGAACTGGATAACTGTCCCTACCAGGCCAACGCGGACCAGCGGGACACCGATGGCGATGGCCGGGGCGATACCTGCTATGGCTACCCCATTCGATTTATGGATGACAGTAGCCATGGCAGCCGCCTGGTCGGCGGCGAATCATCGGGCCGGGAAGGCCACAGTCTGTACCGGTTTACCGCGGATCAGCCGCATCAGTACAGCGAGTGCGACAAAACCTGCGCCCAGTTCTGGCCGCCGGCAACCGTGCACGATCTCGACGAACTCGATCGCTTGCCGCAGGACAGGGAATTCGGCGTGCTGGAGCGGAACGATGGCAGCCTGCAACTCACGCTGGACGGTTGGCCTCTCTACTTCTATGCCTCTGATCTGATGCCGGGCGAATTTACCGGCCACCTAATCAACCAGCAATGGCTGCTTGCGGCCGAGAGTAACGGGACATTCGAGTACAGCTGGGAGCAGGCGGAATACCAGGTTGATGAGGGCGTGGGCTATATCGACCTGACCCTGCACCGCTCCGGAGATCTCGCATCCCGTTCCAGCGCTGTTTTTCTCGAGGCATCCGGTGCCGAGCGCCAGACTGGCGAGGAGGAGTGGGAGACGGCCTGGTTCGATGACTACGGTTTTACCCAGACGACCGCGGAGTTCACTCTGGGGGAGAGCAGTGCCACAGTGCGGGTGGAGATTAAAAACGATGACCGGGAAGAAAAAACCAAGGCGGTAGAAATTCGAGTAATGCCGGGTTCCCCGGAAGACACCGTTGCCAATTCGGGCAAGGTCACCATATTTATCAATGACGATGATGGCGTCCAGGAAACAGATTCCGGTGGCAGTGATGGCGGTAGCGGCATAGTTTCCGGTGGTGGAGCTGGCAATGAAAGTACTATTGAAAACAATGCGAGCAGTAGCAGTAAAAGCGCCGGTGGAAGTTTGGGGCTTGTCTTGTTACTACTTTTGTCTGGGCTACGGCGGCTCGGGTTGAAGTTATCGCAGGGATCGTATTCTGCATCATGAGCCGCGAGAGCCAGAGACTTCGCTTCTATTTTAGCCTGAAGATAAGATTGATTTTATTTCCTGCCGATAAGTTGCATCCCTCGATATATTGTTGTGTCTGACGCCGGGAAGAATGAACAACTGATCCGTTGGTTTTAACAATGTAATTAATTTCTCGGAGGACCCGGGGTAGATGAGTTTGTCGTCTGCTCCGTGGAAGAGGATTACCGGAGCTTTTACCTGTGGCAGATACAGATCATTTTTGAATTTGTATTTTAAAAGCTGCGGCGGTAGATAGGTTACAAATTTGAATAAAGAATTGTTGGACGCTAAATCCCTAATGTTGACATAGGGGGCTTTGAGTATCAGATTCTTCGGGTTGTTCTCGGCTGCAATCTTGGAAGCTGCGGCGGTGCCAATGGAGTATCCCAATACGATGATGTGTTTCTCTCCATAGCGCTTTTTGAGTTCCTGATAGGCAAGTTCGGCATCGTCAAAGAATTGGGATTCGCTAGAAATGGAGTCACCGCTCTTGCCATAGCCCCGGTAATCAAGCATGAACACGTCGTACTGATTCTCGAGGAATTTACCCGCATTCAGCCCCCAGCCTTTCAGGCAGCCTCCGTTGCCGTGCAAATAATAAACAACACCTTTTGGATCGTCGCTCTTGAATAAAAGCGCATTTAAATTCACCCCGTCCGCGGTGGTTAAATTGATCTCTTCGAACGGATGGGTAAATTTGAATTTGTAGCTGGAATCCAGTTTGACGGGATGGAAAATCAGTTTTTCCTGATTGAAATAAAACAGTGCGCAGATAACGGCGTAAATCCCGATGACAGAGGTTAAAAATACTTTGGTATATTTTAAGACGTTACCGTTCATGGTATACCTCCAGTGAGGTGAATGGTTGGGCTGTCTCCCCGGCATTCAGGAATTCCAGTAAAGCATCGACTGCCGGATAAATGGGGCAAAAATAAGAATGGGAAAGATCAAAATTCTGGAGAAGATTGGTAATTGGTTATTCAATATCAAGACTTTACTTTACCCCATTTATTGTCCTGATCTTGGTGGCAGAATCAACAAATGAGGTCTAATCACATTTTTCGTATGTCCATTTTGTGTATTTGGGCGCCAAAATGTTGGTCCGAGTCCATTTATTCACTTATCCAAAGAGCCTTATCCAGCGCCAAAGCCGGGGTACGTCCAGCAGGGCTCCTGGGGTAGTTTATATACCGAACGGCCAGGTCTCCGGCGGCTCCTGTTCGTCCCAGCCCTCGGTGAAATCCAGGGGCTCAAGCGCGGTAGTCTCATCCAGGTGAAAAACCACATCGAACTGGTCGCGGATATCCACGTCGAAGTAGTGGCTTTGGCGCTCGGTCTCCGGCCGATAGATGACGCCGATGGCCCGCTCCAGCAATGGCTCGCGCAGGGCATCGCCCTGCAACCGGCTCATGTCGAGGTAAAAGCGGCTGAGCCCGCTCTGGTGGAACAGCGCCTCAACACTGCCCTCCAGTGCCGGCCGCACCCAGCGATGGTCGGCGAGATCGCCCCATTCTTGTGCTGCCGTCACGTGCCCGGTGTAGGTAGTGAATCCTACCAATAAGGTCTCGCCTGCGGTTTTCTCACGCACCAGCTGGCCGACATTGAGTTCCCCGCGTCGCACCGCTTCCGTGGCTCGCGCGTCACCCAAGTGCGAGTTGTGCGCCCAGACCGCGATGCGCGCCGGCCGTCCGCGCTGCCGCTCGATGTGCCGCCGCAGCGCCAGCAGAGTGTCCACCATGTGTTCGTCACGCAGGTTCCAGGTGTTCACGCGCATTGAAAACATACCGCGGTAATAGGCTTCCGCATGCTGCACAACGTGCGCATTGCGCTCCGCATAGAACTGCTCGTCTTCGGCCAGTAGGCCGCCCTGTTGCAACCAATGACTGCGCGCCCGCATCATCTCCAATACCTGCTCCACCGCCTTCTGCTGGCAGGACTCACTGATACCCATGGCTGCGGAATAGCCATAGCGTTGCGGGTCGCCGTGGTGATCCATGCAGGCATAGCGGTTGCGCGCGCGTTCCGCGGCCTCCGGGTCGACCTTGTTGAGATAGGACACCACAGCATCGGCGGAGCGGTACATGCTGTAGAGATCCATTCCGTAAATGCCGGTCTCCTGATCTCCGGGTCTATCGGTATTCCAGGCACGCAGCCAGTCGACAAAAGACTCCATCACCGTGTTGCGCCACATCCACAGCGGAAAGCGCTCGAACGCCCCCAGTGCTTCGCGTGCACTGGCACCTCCGTCGAGTCCTCGCACAAACCGGTTGATACGATAGACGTCGGGCCAGTCCCCCTCGACGATCACCGCATCGAGTCCCTGTTCCTCGATCATGCGCCGGGTAATCTCCGCCCGGGCCGCGTAAAAGTCATGGGTTCCGTGACTAGCCTCACCCAGGAGGATGAACTGGCGAGTCGCGGCTTTTTCCAGTAGCGCTTCGTAGTCGCCGGAATTGCCGTTCAGGGGCTGGGCGTGGTGGCGAACAGAAGCTAGTGACGGGTGGGACTCAGCCATATAAGTTCCCCTTTCAACTCGCGCAAGACTGTTGGGTTCGCAGAAAGTACGGAGCCAGCTGCACGAAATTGTAGGGTGACAGTGGCGCAGTGATGAGGGGTGGCATTCTCGCATTGGCGGTAGCGCCGGGGGGGCGAGCAATTCCGAGGTCCACGGTCTACCGCATCCGGAGGTTGGGGGCGGTTACCTGGAGAGCCAATCGCTGTGTGGATCAGACGGATGTTTCAGAGGGACTGTTCCGCACTAAACTAATAAGGTGGGTATATCAGTTAAGAGGAGAGGTTAACGATGACCAGTCCCGCTCGCACCCTGGAAACTGAGTTTCCCGATCTTGCAGATAGCATTCGCCACCTGATTCAGGACAGCATTCAGTTCAAGAATGACCGGGATAATTATCACAAGCTGGATAAGGCCATTCGGGGCCTGGAAGAGCGTGGGATCGCAACGGATGATGATCATTTCAGAGAGCTTAAAATTCAGCGTGCACAACTTAAGGACCAGTTGTATCAGCAGGCCAGGAGTCACAAGCACTGATATGAACCGTATCTGCCGGGGTGGGTATTGTGACTTTTACTTGTTACTTGCCTGAATAATCGGCAGCTCGATTTCATCGACACCGTCATTGAGCAAGCCGTGCCTGCCACCGGGGCGGCATTGGCATTGCCCGGCAGCGAAACCGGAAGGACAGCGCGGTAAGACATAATGTTCTGGATAGTATGCACCAGCACAGGTCGATGGGTAATTGGCATCCGGGTGCCTGAATGAACCTTCGAGATTCTTTTTTCTGCCCCATTTTAAATTCCCAAGGGGGGGATCTATATTTTTCCGGACGTAAACTTATCTGATAAACCTTATCCAGCGCCACAGCCGGAGCACGTCCAGCAGGGCTCCGGCAACGTAGGTCAGCGCGGCAGCCTTGAGAACACTATGAGCTGCGTTCATTAGATGCTCAGGAAGGTAACCCTCTTTCAGGATCGGCAGGGCCTTGTTGAAGCTCGCATCGTACTCTTCCGGCAGTATCGCCACGTACATAAGCGCGGAACAGAGCATGGTGATGACCGCAATGACGCCGATCCCCATGAAGATGACCGGTGACCTGATCAGCAGGGTGACAATCGGCGCGAAGACCAGAATGGCGGCACCGATACGCTGGATCTGATGCGCCCGCCCCAGATACCTGTCCCGCAATTTTGAAATGGGCTCCTCCCGGCAGAACTGGATGGCATGGCCGATTTCATGTGCGGCCACAGCCACCGCGGTCACCGACTTGCCGTGGTAGATGTCCGGACTCAGGGCCACGACCTTTTCCGCAGGGGAGTAGTAGTTCTCGCCCGCATTGGCCTTTTTTACCTTTACCCCCGCGAGCTTGTAGCGGTCGATCAGGTGCTCGGCCAGCTCCGCACCAGATCCCGGCATATCGCCGATTTCCTTTGAGTGGCGCCACAGTACAAAGCGTACCCATAGTTGCGGGCCGGCGATAAGGGCGGCGATGGCCAGGGCGATCAGTAGGTAGGGCATCTTGGGGCTGTCGTGCTTAGATGGATAGTTGGTTTAGGTGTCAAAAGTTTATTCTGCTCCAATTGGTAGAGTTTTAAGCGTGTCGCTGCAACCTTGCTAAGGGGAGGGGTAGGACCAGTGGGACCAGAATGTCGGGCGATGTTGCTGGTTAGGGTCGCTGGTGGCGGCTGAGAGGCCCACGTAGGCACCGCGGCTTACATTGAGAGCGTCAGTCAATTCGAGGGCGGCGTCAAGGACGGGCGTCTTCATATCGTCGACGTAGATCGCCAAGTGTCCACGCCGCCAGTCAATTTTGACCTGGTGCTCGGCTCCCTCTTCCAGAGCGGGGAGAGCTGCCTGCGCCAGGGAGGTGGGCGGGACACTTACTGATGGAGCAATCCGATTGACGCTGACGCGCATGGCGCTGTCGTCTTCATCGTTGGCAAACGTATCGAACTCAATGGCAATGCCTTCCGCTAGCCCCGCGCCAGCCCCCTCAAAGTGGCTGGGAATAGCCATTGACAAGAGATAGGCGAAACTATTGCCGCCTTTTGCACCATTGTCGTCCATGACGCTGCCCGCCAGGTCGATGATAAATTTGAAGGATGCAGTGAAACCTCCGCTCATGCGCATACGTTCGCGCATGAAGATTGCCCCCGTTTGCTTTGATGCTGCCGAGGTCAGAACCAATGGACCGTCGGTGAGTATTCCTGCATCGCCCAGGACATGCAGTGTCGCCTCTGCATTCGCGAAGCCGCCCAGAATACGCCCCGTACTTAACTCGTCTGGCGTTAAGCTGCCCCTGCCAGGGGAAGTGGACAAGGCCGCCAGCTCACTCTCGAAGCTCGCATAGGAGATGGCAAACTCCGATTTGGAAGTGACCAGGATGTCGTAGACACAGTCGCGCAGGAGCATAGGTTCTTTGATGCCAGCTTTCGCGCAGGCGAGCTCGGCGTCCTTGCGGTCCGGCACCGCCTCGACCAAGCGCCTCTGGTTGATTTGGGCGGGAAAATCCCGGAGCTGATAATCCTCTGTGGTGCGTCCCTCGTCGTAGTCGAAGAGACTTTCGTCTTGAGTGATGCGCCAACTGTTACCCCATGTCTCGTAAAGCTGCTGCCGAAATTCGTCTGCGTCAGCGGTGGCGAATTGGACTTGCTGCCCGGTGCGACTCATAAGGTCATCCGACCGATCCCCGTCATAGTTCCCCAACAGGCCGCGCGGCCTTCCCACACGGTCTGCCTTCAGGCGCAAGGCGGCATTGAGCCAGCGGTGGTTCAGATTGTCGACGACAATGCTGTCACCGTGAGCTGTTTGAATACGGACGGTATTCACCGTTCGCTCGATGCGGGTCCCATCCGTTAGTTCCTGCGCGGATTCCAGCATTTCTTCACCGTTGACCCGAACGTTCGGTTCTTCGCGGTAAATACCGATACGTGTGGCTGGAGTCTGAATGGCTAGCGCGGTGAGGACTGAGATGGTGTTGTAATTCTGGTAGGGCTCCAAGCGGACCATGATGGCTAGGTTATCGGACGTGTCTCGGAGGGCCAGGAATTCGCCTGCACCCTGGAAGCTGACGTGGCGTCCATCGTGGGTCGTCAGGTGCGGCTCACCGCGCACGGCGGCGACACTGCAGCCGCCACTGGAGCGCGGTGGCGGACGCTGCAAAGTGCCCCACGCACTTGGCGGGTCGCTTGGGGAGTTCACGGCTGGGTCATATTGCTGATACCCCCCGGCATGCCGCATGTAGCTGGGGACGCCGTAGCGTTCGGAAAAGTCCCGGTCTTCCCTGGAAAATCTGGAATTATTCCATCGCTCCCCATTCCGGCCCCTCACATTCTCTGGGTGAATGTGGTAAACGCCGACGACGCGCTCTCCGGTATCGCTGAGCTCGTAGGAGCCGTCTGGTCTCTGGGTTACCGTATTGCCCAAGCGGGTGCTCGCCTCCTGCCCTCGAATTGGCGTGGTGTAGCCGTATTCGCCGCTACTGTTTTCGTAAATCCAGCCACCGAACTCCCGGTAGACCGTCCCTGCATTTTCGAATGTATCATCGGTGTGTCGTGCCCAGGCATCGCCCAATGCGTAATAGGCCGCTTCATCAATCCCACTCCAGGTCGGTGGTGTAGCCCCACCGGCTCCGAACCCGCATCCGTTGGCGAGCGTAGTTTGAGTGAAGGAGGCAAGGGCGAATGTCACGAGCGCGGTCCGGTTCCACAAGAGGTGTGCGGCAACGCTCAGGAAGTGATTTTTCTTCAGCATGATGATGGACCTCGCTTTAATTGGTCACGGCTGGTAGCGTGCGACTTCGTCTGCGATGTCGATGGGCCGCTGACGCAATTGAGCCACGTAAGTCCAGGCGAGGCCGCTAGACGCTTCATCGGCGGACCGGAATCCTATGTTCAACAAACGCTCCGCGAGGGGGCTCATGGCGTAGAGGTTCCACTCGTTGCGGATCCATAGCGCCAGTCCCATATGCATGTCATTGCGACTGATGTTGAGACAGGCCAATTGCTGCTTTTGATCCAGTGAAAGATGCGCGTCGAGTGCTCGATGGGCGGCGGCAATGGTGGTGGGCGGTGTAGCTGTCGGTGGCCAGGGGGCGGCAGTGAACAAGTATTTATCAGCCTTTACGTCGTCACAGGAAACGGCGCCAGAAAAGGGGGTGTCGGAGGGTTGTGAGTTAGAGGTGAGAGCATCCCCTTGCCGTGAATCGCATCCGGACAACAGGCATACCGCGTATAAGAGCACTGTGGTTGTTACGTTTCGTAAGAGCATTCGAGGGGCTCCTCATGCTGAAGATATACGTTTCTTACCAGTCATCGATGTTCTGACTCAAATGCTTCCTGGCTGGTTTCCCGCACCTTCTCGTGGGAGCCTGGAAACTCGTCATATTGAGGCAGGTTGTCGGTAATCTCATACCAGGGTGACTTCGACCCCACAAAAAAGTGCCCCTCTACCTTGTTGCCGGGAGCCTGATCCAGGCCGCCCAGTGGGATGCCGATCTTGTCCGGGCTCTCGTCATAGGTACTGATCAGGCTGGACCCGCAGATCGAACAGAAGGTTTTGACCGTATTCTCGGAAGAGTGGTAGCCGGATAGATGCTCTTCCCCCTTGATCCACCGGAACTGGCTGGATTTGATGGTAGCCCTGGTCCTGAAGGCGGCACCGTGCCAGCGGCGGCACTTGGAGCAGTGGCAATTGAAAATCGGGCCCAGCTCGCCGGTGATTTCATATTCGATGGCTTCGCACAGGCAGCGACCGGTTAATTTCTGCATGATGCTCTCCTTGCCTTTCCTTGGGTGTAAGCAGCAGTTGATAAAATAGGTGCGTGAATTACTCTTTGATCTTGAAGTCCACAAACAGGTCTGCCTTGTACTCTACTTCATCAAACGAAGGCGTTGCCGGAACGGCTTCCGATTGTGAAGCATAATCTGCTTCCGGTTTGCGTACACCGGTCACGACCACTTCCTCAAGCATCATCGCCCCCCGCGTAGCGCGCTGGTAAATTTCCGCGGTGCGGATGCCCACCGGGCTTAACTTGATCCCCAACACCTGCTCATAATTTGCCTTCTGCGCCATTACCTTGGCCAGAGCTTCCGCTTTTACCTTCTTGTTGTACTGGTCCTTTTCCGTGTGCTCGAAGGTGGTATCGGAAAGCGCTACTTCCTCATTCTGGTCTGCCAGGCGTGCGATGGCTTCCAGCTGGTCTTCATCCTCAATGGTCACGGCCACCCGGTTGATCACCTTGTAGCTGCTGGGCGTCTTCCCGAGCCAGCTGTACTGGGGGGAAGAGGAAAACTTCGAGTTCTTGATCTTCTCCCGGGTAATACCGGCACTTCCGAGCGCACGCCCCAGCTGATCACGCAGTGTACTGTTTGCGGCAATGGCATTCGCCAGCTGCTTTTCTTCGGTGGTGACAACAAGGCTAACAATCGCGCGATCCGAGTAGGCCGTTTCCTCAGCAGTGGCACGGATGGTGACAATTTTCTCTTCCGGATGCAGCAGATCCCGCAAGTCCTGTGGGGTGCCCTTGAGTTCAGGCAGCGCCAGACTGGCGCTGGAAAAGACGAGGGTGGTTATCAGTAAAAGCAGGTGTTTCATTGACGAGATCCTTATTAATATTCTTATATGAGTCATTTCGTTGGGAATGATTGGTGTCAAAAGCTTACTCTGAACGCATGACATCAATAATAAAGTTCACTTTATGTAATACATCAATCTCCAAAATGCTGCCTCATCTTCCTGGTAGAGCTGCATCATTCTGATTCCTGAATAAATCATGAATACGATAAACAGTAGAATAATGCCCATATTCCTGATACTTAATCCAGACGCCCATTTCATTTCCTTGTCGATAAATTTTTTCCATTTTTCCATTGTGTTCCTCCTTGAAAAATGTATGTAAACTCTTTGTGTGATTTTTTAAGGTGGTGAGATGTAGTGGGTATACTCCCGGATCAAATCTTGTTGATTTTATCGGGTACCGATTTTCCACGGTCGAATATACCTTATCAGCTCTTTTTGGTTCGTCTGATATCCCTGACCAGATATGACTTACCCTGGCCCCGCTTCAGTTCGAACAGGTCGATGGCCCGGAACAGGCTGCTAAGGTTTTTGAAACCGTAGTTACGGCAGTCGAATGACGCCCTGTTTGAGATGTTGGAGCCGACGGCACCTAGGTCAGCCCAGCCATCATCGTCCTCGGTGGCCTCGATGGCTTGCCGTAGCAGGGTGATCAGTTTGGTATCCGACTTGATGTTCTGGCGCTTTTCACCGTTCTTTTCCTTGACCACCTCCGACTGGTCGAGGAAAAGGAACTTGGAGCAGGCGTTCACGAAGGGCGGCGGTGTCTTGCGCTCGCCAAATCCGAGCACCACCTTGCCCTCTGCCAGTGCCCTGGTCACCATCGGGGTAAAATCACAATCCGAGGATATAAAGCACATCACGTCTATATCCTTGGTGTACATCACATCCATCGCATCAATCACCAGCGCGATATCGGAGGCATTCTTGCCCTTCGTCAGATCATACTGCTGCACCGGCTGGATGGCGTGTTCGTGCAGAAGCTCTTCCCAGCCCTTAAGGGTCGGTGATTTCCAGTTGCCATAGGCCTTGCGGATGGTGACTACACCATATTTAGCGACCTCGCTCAGGACATCCTCGAATTTACCTGCCGGGGCGTTGTCCGCATCGATAAAAAGCGCAATTTTTTGCTTGATTTCGTCCATTTTTCATCCATGGATGTATCGTGTAGGCGAAGGTCTGAGCGTCAAATCTTTACTCAGACCCCAAATTTTTAGAGCCCAGCGTAGTCGCCGTCGAAACCTAGTACAGACTGTCTCGCAATTGCGGCCTGAGTGTAATAAGTTGGGAAGGCTCAACCTTGTGACGCACCTTTGTTTTGATTGGTTCAGTGCCAAAATGTTGATCTGATCCCATTGTATTTATCCCATATATGTCCCAATCGGGCGCCGACTCTTTCATCTCTTATCTGGCTAATTTTGTTCAGTTATTAAATTTAGGCGTTTTCACTCTCATTTTCGGTTAAGGTGTCTAGTAAAATAAATATGTCATCGACAAAGTCAGAATATTTAGCTTTGAAATTACTTGTGATTATCTTGGTGTGCATTTTGTTAAACTCTTTCTTCTTTATTCTCGTTTTATGAGTTTCCCAGTAGGCGGTCAGCTTGGAAGCGTCTAGTGTTTTTGTGAAGTGGGATATGTGAGGTTTTGGTTTTTCATCATCATATAGTGGCGAGCCAAGAAGGCTAGAAAGTAAAAATTCTACAAAATACTCATAAGCTTTAGAGTTGCTCTCGTTGGGTGTGAAGCAAATTTCGAATAAATAATCGTTAAATATTCTCGATATCTCTCCATTATTTTCGATTCCCGTAGCGTCATAATATCCGCAGCAAATTCCATTTTTGTCATTCTTGCTACCAAGTTGGTAGCTGATAAATAGTCTTAGGCGAGATTTAAGTATTTGTAAAAATTCATCCGCTTCAATCAGATTGGCCTCACCAGATTTCACTTTTTCATTAAAGAAATCATGCCAATCGCCGAGTAAATCAGTTATATCTAAGTTATTTATCAGAGAAAAAATATTAATCTTGTTGTCAATGTAGCTTTTTTTGAAAAGTTGAAATGTTTTTTGTGAAATTTCACGCATTTCATATTTTGCTATTTCACTTACAAGTCCGTCTGTCGGAGATTTGGGGTTGGCGCGGTATGACAGTGCTCTTGTTAAATTGTAGATGTTACCCCCTCTATCTGCGCTGCAATACAGTCGGAACTTAAGTGTGTCATATAGACCGAGAATTCCTCTGTCAGTATTCATTAGCGTTTTTAAAATTCCGTCCGCCGCGTGAGTATTCTCTCCAAAAATCCAGTCAGATATTTCTTGAATATTTTCTTTACTATTATCTCGCCTATCGGAGTCGTGTGACCATCCGGAACTGTCAAGTAGTTTGATTAAGTGATAGTGGAGATCATCTCGTAATCCAAGTCCGATAGTTTTGTTCTCATAAATGGAGTGCTTGGGGATATAGTCTCTCAAGTATTTGATTAATTTTGCTGCGACGTCAGTCGAGAGTTCTGAGCTGCTATTTATTAGTATGCGCCAAAGGTGTTTGTGGTTTTCCTCGCTTTCTGACGTGGAGAAGTCTTTTCTTTCTAAAATTGTTGATAGCGATTTTCCGTTTTTAATATCATTTTTTATTTTAGCAAAGAACCGATATTGAGTTTGTTTTTTGGGCTTGGATGAGTTGATTATTAAGTTTAGATAGGCTTCTAGATTGCTATGCCCGCTGGAGCAGCCATTGAAGCATGCGAGGCTTCTCCAAGATTCTTCTGAAATATCATTGTAAAAATCGCCTTCCAATCGGACCGACGCGTTAAAGAGCTGATCAATTAAGAATTTTTGATCTTCATCAATTTTGCTAGTGTATTCTCCGAATAATTGGGAATTAGATAATTGCTTTGCTTTGTCACTTGCGTATTGAGGATGTCGGGGGTCGTATTTGTCGACAAGGGAGAATAAGCCAAATTTTCCGTTAGTTTCTGTTTCATATATTTTTCGGAATATATTAGGGTAGGTTATATATACAAGAATTAGGTTGATAAGATCTTTCTTGTTGATGTCGCTATTATCAAAATCCGTTTGGTCAATATCTAGAATTATAATTGTATTTATTATTCGTTTAAGTTTTCTGATGTCTCCAACGTACTGTCGGTATTTGTGATAGTTATCTGCATTAAATATCTCTACTAGGCCTTCGGTAGCCTTTGATACGAGTAGAGGGTCGGCTTGAAAATTTCCTTTTATCGTTTGATCTAAGTCTTTGGTTATAAAGTTTACTAAAGACCTGCTGTCTATATATATGCTTGTTTTAAGGTTTATGAACTTTTCCAAAAATTCTATTGTCTTACTGGGAGGTAGATAGTCTTCTGCAAAAGTGCTTATATTCTCGCTGTCGTAACATAATACATAAGATATATTTGGTAAGGAGAAACATTTTTTTATTGCGAAGAGTATTTTTTTAATAGAGGAAAACTCTATGCGATCAAGATCGTCAATTGCTACTATTATTTTTTTATTTAATGCGCCTAGTTCGGATTTTAAGTCGTCGATTGTGCTGTCTATTGAAGGCGCGGTCGAGACTCCAAATTTCATTTCTGAGATTGAAAATTCACTTTTTTCGCTAATCAGTCTGGAGTACTTAGAAATGATTGGTCGTATTTCGGGAATGAATGCGGATTCTTGGATTGCTGCAATTAAACCATCTATAAATTTTTCGACTAATTGGTTGCTGTCATCGAACGGAAGTGGGTTGAACTTATAAACTATAATTGCATTTTTCTGATTTTCGTTCCAGTACTCTATGCAGAAGTTTATGAACGAAGACTTTCCTATGCCCCAAGGGGCATCTAGACCAAATACAAGACTTTCTGTTGAGCCGCCGTTTAAGACTCTTTCTGCAAATTTTTCGGCACTATTGGAGATCCCCAATAGGTCATCTTTTTTGCTTTTTTGTTCAGTGTCAGATAAGAATATAGGCGAGCTTTCGTATGTCTTTAAACTTCGTAGTTTTAGTGTGGCTGCGCGGATGAAAATGATCAAGGCAATCGCTATTGGTATTAGTGCCAATGTTGTGATTTCGGTCTTTTCTAAGGCTTGTGTCGCTTTTTCGTAGTGCTTGGAAAAATGTCCATGGAATGCCCTAGAGACAAAGAAGCCAGTACTTAGAGCAAGTAGCAAATCGATTCGGCCACTGGTGATAATGTTTCTTATTGCCGTATATGAGGTTCGAGTTATTATGTAAAATGCGATTAACGTCGCTGTTAAGGCAAGTAAGAATCCGGTGGTTTTTGGGTGCTGGAGAGCTTTATGTAAAGTGCCTATTCGTTCGCCCGCTATATATCCCAGGTAATAAGATTCGGTGAGTAAGGCTCCGATGACGATTATTTTTACTATTGTCAGAAGGCGAGCAAAAGTTACTCCAAAAATTTTTGATTTTTTTTTCATTTTTTCTTTCATAACCCTTTAATTTCGGCGTTTCCGCAATATTTGTATATTACAGAGGGCCAAGCAGGCTTTTGGGGGACTTTAGCCATACAAAAAAAGCGGGCTTGCGCCCGCTTCAATACCTCTCTTCCTGTGAGCGACTCTTAGTTGTAGTAATTCCTTTTCTACAGCCAGTGCTTGTTTAGTGTCTTACCACTGCAGTGCACCGCCAGTCTGGTATTCGATAACCCGCGTTTCGAAGAAGTTCTTCTCCTTGCGCAGGTCCATGATCTCGGACATCCAGGGGAAGGGGTTCTGGGCGCCGGGGAACTGTTCTTTCAGGCCGAGCTGGCTGAGGCGACGGTTGGCGATGAAGTGGAGGTATTCCTCCATCATCGCCGCGTTCATGCCGAGTACGCCACGGGGCATGGTGTCGCGGGCGTAGGCCACTTCCAGTTCCATACCTTCCAGGATCATCTGGGTCACTTCCTGCTTGAACTCTTCGGTCCACAGGTGCGGGTTTTCCAGTTTGATCTGGTTGATGACGTCGATGCCGAAGTTGAGGTGCATGGACTCGTCGCGCAGGATGTACTGGAACTGTTCGGCTACGCCGGTCATCTTGTTGCGGCGGCCCATGGACAGGATCTGGGTGAAGCCGCAGTAGAAGAAGATACCTTCGGTAACCGCGTAGAAGGCGATCAGGTTGCGCAGCAGTTCCTGGTCGGCTTCGACGGTGCCGGTCTTGAAGGTGGGGTCGCCGATGGACTGGGTGTGCGACAGGCTCCAGGCGGCTTTCTTGGCCACGCTGGGGACTTCGCGGTACATGTTGAAGACTTCGCCTTCGTCCATGCCCAGGGACTCTACACAGTACTGGTAGGCGTGGGTGTGGATGGCTTCTTCAAACGACTGACGCAGGATGTACTGGCGGCACTCCGGGTTGGTGATGTGGCGGTAGA
>Ga0207814_100256_pt1 | contig 42078 bp, 37 predicted proteins | sample TtaePargueraPR_7_FD_187755 | JGI IMG/M metagenome (GOLD analysis project Ga0207814, IMG submission 187755) | Aerobic enrichment media microbial communities from Bioluminiscent Bay, La Parguera, Puerto Rico - Tt and P1 (2) (SPAdes) | ecosystem: Environmental > Aquatic > Marine > Unclassified ... | reverse complement strand
GGAAGTTCCGCCAGCAGTACGATCATCACCTGATCCTGAAAATGGCGGACACCGGCATCGAGCCAGCCAGAGAATGGTTAAAGGGCTTTTTCGCCAGGCAGGAAAACAGCGGAGATTTCTTCCCGTGCAGCGATCAGGAGGCACGCAAGGCCATGCTGCACCGCTTTGTTTCCGCCGGCGCCGCCATCCGCTACCAGAGTGTTCACCACCGGGAAGTGGGGGAACTGCTGCCGCTGGATATCGCCTTGCGGCGCAACGACCTGGAGTGGCTGGAACAATTACCGCGGGAAATAGACCAGCAGATAGCGCACAAGCTCTACTACGGCCACTTCCTGTGCAACGTGTTTCACCAGGACTACATCCTGAAGAAAGATGCGGACCCCAAGGCCGTCAAGCGCGCGATGCTGGCGCATCTGCAGCAGCGCGGCGCCCGCTATCCTGCGGAACACAATGTGGGTCACCTGTATCAGGCGGCGGATGCGCAGAAGGCATTTTTTGAGGCTCTCGACCCCACCAACACCTTCAATCCCGGAGTGGGCAAACTGAGCAAATTGCACCGCAGTTGCTGCGGCGGACACTGAGGCTACCGCAACAACCACGAGCAGCTGAATATTTTTTTGGAATTCCCCGAACGCCACCCTACCAATGACTGGATAAAGGCAATTTGGGGAATGCCATGCAGTTTGCCAGTGTCACGGCAGGTCTTTTTATACCGGTGAGCGCGCTCTTGTTCTCGATTTCTGTGCTGGCCCAGCAGCCAGGTCCGTTTACCGCGCAGGATTTCCAGTTCTCCGGCCCCGCAAACGTACCCATCCCCCCCGGCCTGTACGGTCCCGATCTGGACGGCGGGCCGGATGAGCTCACCCTCAGCCTGGGGGCGGTGCAGCAGCGCCTGAAACGGCTGGGATTCCACTCGTTCAGCGAACCCCGCTTCCGCAACGGTTACTGGAATATCGCGGCGTTCCACGGCAATAAAAAACGCCTGTTGCGGGTGCACCCCCACACCGGGGTCATCCAGTCGGACCGGCCTTACTGCGGCAACTGCCGCTATCAGATGAGCGAAGAGTTCTGAGGTTCCCCTTCCGCCAGTGCTACCAGTAGCTCACTGAACGCACTGTTGGCGCTGAACGACGCGGACTCTTCCATGGTGTGATAGCCGGTCGTGGGGATTTGCAGGGTAGTGCCCTGCACAAAGCCATTGGAGGCCGCCACGATTCGCCCCAGCTCGGTACTCCCAAGGGACTGTGGTTCCTGCCCCTGGGCTAGGGCAATACTGTTCTGTTCGTCGATATAGGCATCCTTGAAGCTGAACACGGTGCCGTGCCGCAGACACAGCTTTTCCAATCTTGTGGTAGTCCCCCGATTGAACTCCGCATTGGCGTCCCGCCGCCGCAACACCACCTGTTGCTGGTCCGCCGCGCGCCGGTCGGGATACGGGCTGGTATCCACCACAATCAGCTTTTCCGTGCCGCCGTTAAAGCGGCGGAACCACTCCAGCAAGTAGCGCCAGCTACTGCCGGATTCTTCCTGTGCGGTAAAGAACGCGGTCCCTTCAAACCCGATCGAAAACAGGTGCACCAGATGCGCGGCGGTAAGCACGTTGTCCAGCTGCGCACTGAGGATGCCATCCGCTACCCGCAGGCGGTCGGTGAACGCAACCGGGGTGCCGGCTACCAGGTGTTCGAGCCCGTCCACTTCAAAAATGAGGTTGTTGCGGTATTCGCAGACGTAGGCATTTTTGATATGCCCGGCGCCAAGATAGGAGCCGGACCAGGGTTCATAGGCGGTAACCGGCACACCGGTAAAGCGGTCGACGATTTTCGTCATCAGCTTTTCCGATACCGAGTTACCCAGCAGGTCGGAACGGCGCCCGGAGACAAAGGCGGCGTACTGGAATTCGTTGGGGCCGGTGCAGATCAGGCCGTGGCGGTCGATATGTGCGGAAAACATGGCACTGCGCGGCTGTTTGCCCTGGGCCACCAGTAACCCCTCGTACCAGGTGACCTTTGCGCCCCGCTCTTCCAGCTCCCGCTGCAGTACCCGCAGGAATGAATGTTCGGCCCCCACCACACTGGGGCTACGCACCAGCAGTTTAAGCAAGTCGATGAATTGATCAGCCTGTTGCATAAATCTGAAACTCCGCGCAGTACGGGCACAAATAAAGCGGTGGCGGTGGCGCTACCGGGTACAGCCTTGTGAGACACGCCGTGCACCCATCCCTGGGGGCTCTGCACCGCCATCCATGGCGGTGAAGGTCTCACAAGGCTGTACCCGGCAGCGTCACCTTCGCATCCAACTTTTGAAGCATGAAAATTTTCCGCGAGTATATCCACGGAAAACCCGTTGGTACGAATGTTATTTCAGTGTCGTTTGCAGAAAACTGGCAACCCGTTCCGCAGTGGGCTCAAACCAGGGCTGGAACAGCCAGAAGGGGTGCGGGGTGTCGGGGTGGGTCATCACTTCGGTGGCGATACCGGCAGCCCGCAACTTGTCCCGGTACTGGTCGCGCCCGGCGTGAAAGCGCGGGTGGCTGGAATTGATGAACAGGGTTGGCGGTGACTGGTCGCCTGCGTACTCCAGCGGCGATGCCTGGTGCCAGAGATCGGGGACCTCCTGGTAGCGCCCACCGAACCAGGCGCCGGCGGCGGACGGGTTCTTGCGCGGGTCGTTTTCGTGCTTGAGGGCCATCGGCGTGGTAAAACTCACCACCCCATCCAGATTGACGATCGCCTGAATGGACTCTGCATCGCGGTCGGCCTTTTCGCCTTGTTCCACAAAATGCGCCACCCCTGGGGTTACCCCAACCAGTGTCGCCAACTGCGCGCCGGCGGAGGCACCAAGGATGGCAATCCGCGCCGGATCCACACCGTACTCATCGGCATGCCCGCGCAGCCAGCGCACGGCGGCTTTGACATCCTGGACGCCCGCCGGGTAGCGGGCCTCCAGCGACAGCCGATACTCCACCGTGGCAGAGACAAAGCCGCGGTTGGCCAGATAGGTGGCCAGGGGCTCCTGCAGCGTGCGGTTGCCGGATCGCCAGCCGCCGCCATGCACCAGCAGTACCGCCGGCCGGGCGGTATTTTCTGTAGTTTCAGGGGCAAACAGGTCCAGGTGCAGTTGCCGGGCCCCCAGTTCGCGGTAGACCAGGTTTCTCGCAACCGCTACCCCTTGCGCCGGCTCCACCCGGGCAATCTCTATCTGCGGGTACTGCTTGCGGGCTTTGGCGTAGGCCTTTTCCGCGGTAAACGAATCGTCCACCGGAAAGGCTTCTGCCTGAATGACGAACAGTAACAGCGCCAGTGCCGCTGCGGTATATCTGCAAAATATTGACATCTTCTCCCCCTGCCCGGCGTTAATCGCCACTCGCTGCAAACTATATTTAGGGCATCGATCTGGTCGCCCAATTCCACCAGACATCTAATTCCGGACTGACCAATAAGCACCCCAAGCGATGCTAACACAGTGCCTTTTTGAGGAAAAATGAACAAATACAGGCTTTTACGTCACGATTTTTGGTAATACCATTGTGTCTAGATGGCCCTAGATAGAATAAAGACAAGATGGAGGCCCATGATGAGACCGTTACAACTGACCGTCCTGCTGCTCAGCAACCTGGGCATTGTGCTCGTGGTTGCCGCCCTGCTGCCCGGCTGAAACACCTGCCTTTACACGCCAAACTTCCGCTATCTACCACCATGTCGCCAAGCTGTTGCTAGACTGGTGTCGCGCAGCGTCTCATCCTCGATGAACTGGCGGAAAAACTATGTCCCTTACCGATCGTCGCCTGCTGCTGGAACTGGGTGCCGTTCTTGTTATCAAGTTAATTCTGATCATCCTGCTCAAGATTTTCTTTTTCAGTCCCGATACTGAGAACATCGAGCCGGTAACTTCGCGCTTTCTGCATACGGAAACCTCGCCCCAACCCCTCGATCACACAGACAAGGAGCGCTAAGTGATTGATGAAGCCGTTGTCGACCTGTCCCGACTGCAATTTGCCCTCACCGCCCTCTACCACTTCCTGTTCGTTCCGCTGACACTGGGTCTGTCGTTTATCCTGGCGATCATGGAGTCCTGCTACGTCATGTCCGGGAAGACCATCTATCGGGACATGACCAAGTTCTGGGGCAAGCTGTTCGGTATCAACTTTGCCCTCGGGGTGACCACCGGCATCACCATGGAATTCCAGTTCGGCACAAACTGGAGTTACTACTCCCATTATGTCGGAGACATCTTCGGCGTGCCGCTGGCCATCGAGGGCATGATGGCGTTTTTCCTCGAGTCGACATTTATCGGACTGTTCTTCTTTGGCTGGGATCGCATGGGCAAGGTGCAACACCTTGTGTGTACCTGGCTGGTGGCCATCGGTTCCAACCTCTCGGCGCTGTGGATCCTGATTGCCAACGGCTGGATGCAGTACCCGATCGGCGCTGAATTCAACTACGACACCATGCGGATGGAACTGGCGAGCTTTGCGGACGTCCTCTTCAATCCGGTCGCCCAGGTGAAATTCGTACACACGGTAGCTGCGGGCTATGTCACCGGGGCCATGTTCGTACTCAGTGTGTCGTCTTATTACCTGCTGAAGAGGCGGGATATCCCCTTCGCCCGCCGCTCCTTCGCCATCGCTTCCAGTTTCGGCCTCGCGTCCATCCTGTCGGTGATCGTGCTCGGGGATGAAAGCGGTTACACCGTGGGCGATGTACAGAAAGTGAAACTGGCGGCGGTGGAGGCAGAGTGGGAAACACAGAAACCGCCAGCGTCCTTCACCCTGATCGCCTTTCCCGATCAGGAACAGAAAAAAAACCGCTTTGAAGTGAAGATCCCCTGGATGCTGGGCCTGATCGCCACCCGCTCCCTGGATGAAGAGGTGGTCGGATTCGACCGCATCATCCCCGACAATGAAAAGCGTATCCGCCGGGGTATCGAGGCCTATACCCTGCTGGAAAAACTGCGCAGCGGCGACACCAGCCAGGAAACCAAAAATGCCTTTTCCGATTTGCAGTACGACCTGGGCTACGGCCTTCTGCTAAAGCGCTACACGGAAAATATCACCGATGCCACTGACGAGCAGATCCGGCTCGCAGCGGAAAACTCGATTCCCAGGGTCGCCCCCCTGTTCTGGACCTTCCGCATCATGGTCGGCGCCGGCTTCATCATGCTGCTGGTGTTTATTGCCGCATTTATCCAGTCCGCCCGCCACCGCAGTTCCAGCCACCGCGGGATTCTTTACGCCTGCCTGTGGTCGCTGCCCCTGCCGTGGATCGCCGCCGAGTGTGGCTGGATCGTGGCGGAGTACGGGCGCCAGCCATGGTCCATCGCGGAAGTACTGCCCACCTACATGTCCGCATCCTCGATCAGCCGCGGCGAGGTGATCGGCAGCCTGACCGCGATCATCGCTTTTTACACCGCGCTGGCGATTGTCGAAGTCTATCTGATGCTGCGTTTTACCCGCCTCGGTCCATCGAGCCTGGGCACCGGTAAATATCACTTCGAGCTGACAGATAGCCCACGAGCGCAAGCGTAAGGAGCTCCCCGATGGATTACGAAACACTCAAGCTGATCTGGTGGGCGCTGATCGGGGTATTGCTGATCGGGTTTGCGATCACCGACGGCTTCGATATGGGCGTGGGCATGCTGCTGCGTGTCATCGGCAAGTCCGACATGGACCGGCGGGTGATGATCAATTCCATTGGCCCCCACTGGGAGGGCAACCAGGTGTGGTTTGTCACCGCCGGCGGGGCGATTTTCGCCGCCTGGCCGATGGTGTATGCCGCCGCTTTCTCGGGCCTGTATGTGGCACTGATCATCACTCTCTGCGCGATGTTTTTCCGCCCGGTAGGATTCGATTACCGGTCGAAAATTGACGACCCGCGCTGGCGAAACGCCTGGGACTGGGGGCTCACCATTGGCGGGCTGGTGCCGGCGCTGATCTTTGGCGTGGCCTTCGGCAACCTGTTTCTGGGGCTGCCGTTTGAACTGGATCCCCTGCTGCGCGCGAGCTACCACGGCTCTTTCTGGGGCCTGCTGCACCCCTTCGCGCTGCTGAGTGGACTGCTATCTGTGTCGATGCTGGCAATGCAGGGAGGCGCCTGGCTGCAGATGAAAACCCAGGGCCTGGTACTGATGCGCGCACAGTCCGTCACCCAGGTTACCGCCGCCGCGGTGATCGTGCTGTTTGTACTCGCGGGTATCTGGTTGCTGCTCGGCATCGACGGTATGCATATCGTGGATATGAAACCTGCCGGCGACAAACTCAATCCGCTGATGAAAACCGTGGCCTATGGCAACGGTGGCTGGCAGGCAAACTATCAGCAAATGCCATTGCTGTGGCTTATCCCAATACTGGCCATCGTAATGGCGGGCCTTACCCTGCTGCTGAGCCGCGCGGAAAGTGTTCTGGTTTTCATCACCAGCTCCCTGTGCGTGGCCTGTGTCATTCTCACCGCTGGCATTGCGCTGTTTCCCTTTGTGTTGCCCTCATCCCGGGATCCGAACATGAGCCTGACCATGTGGGATGCCACCTCCAGCGAACTGACCCTGGGGTTGATGTTTGCCGCCGCGGTGGTGTTTGTGCCCATCATCCTGCTCTACACCATCTGGTGTTACCGCAAGATGTTTGGCCGGGTGAGCAAGGAATATATCGAGGAAAACTCACACAGCAGTTACTGAGGAGATCAATCTATGTGGTATTTCGCCTGGATACTCGGCGTGCTGCTGGCCTGCGCCTTTGCCATCGTCAATGCGCTGTGGCTGGAAGTGACGGAAGACATGGACCGGCGGCAAGTGGAGTTCGAAGAGTGAGCGCACTGCCCGAAACTACACAACCGAACCACTCCGAGCGGCCCATGAAAGCCCTGAGACTCACCACCTTCATTATTTCGCTGATTACCGCGCTGGGCGTTACCTTCTGGCCACTGCTGTTGTATCGCGACGGCGCTGCGCCGTCACTGGCGCAGACCAGCCTGCTGCTGGCCGGCCTGTGTATCGGGGTGGTGTACGGGTCGGGCATCCTGAGCCGCACTCCGCGCAACCTGCAGCTTGCCTGCGCAGTACTGGGGTGGGCATCATTGCTGGTGATCGGCTGGCTTGCCCTGCCGGGCTGACAGCCCCTGTCACTCCAGCTCGCCACTGCCCTCTTTCGATAAATCAATCGGCGCCCGCCGCAGCACCATAAAGCCGGCGATACCCGCGATCAGCGATGCCAGCAACACCCCGGCCTTCGCCTGGATCAGCATTTCCTCGCGGCCGGCAAATGCCAGCTCGGCGATAAATATGGACATGGTGAAACCGATACCACCGAGCAGGGCAACGCCGATGATATGGTGAAAGGTCGCCCCTTTGGGCAGCGAGCCCAAACCGAGTTTCCAGCCGATCCAGGTCGCGCCGACAATCCCGATCAGCTTGCCGAACACCAGACCGGCAATCACCCCCATGGTCAATGGATTGAATACCGCTTCCGCGCTGGTGAAACTGTCTACCGGAATACCGGCATTGGCCAACGCAAAAATCGGCACAATGATAAACGCCACGGGGGTATGCAGGCGGGTTTCCATCCGCTGCAGTGGCGACTGCACCAGGTGAATGCCGTTATCCAGCGCCGATACCCGGGCGCGCAGGGCATCGTTGGCAATGATCTTGTCACCGGGGCGGAAGCAGCGATCAAAGCTGCGAATGATGTCTTTGACAAAAGTACTGAACGCCACCGGGTCGTATTTGGGGCGCGCGGGGATCGCCATCGCGGTAATCACGCCGGCGAGGGTTGCGTGCACACCGGTCACGTACAGCGCGTACCACAGCAGGATGCCGACGAAGATATAGGCTGGAGAGCGGCGTACCCCGGCAAACTTGAGCAGCCACAACAACACCACCAGCGCGATCGCCGCTACCAGTGCAGTCATATTGACACTCTCGGTATACCAGATGGCGATCACCAGAATCGCACCCAGGTCATCCACAATCGCCAGCGCCACCAGGAAGGTCACCACCGCACGGGGCACGCGGTTCCCCAGAATGGCAATACACCCCACCGCGAACGCAATATCCGTGGCCATGGGAATACCCCAGCCGCGACCGGCCTCGGTACCGCCGTTGAGCGTCGCGTAAATCACCGCCGGTACCACCATACCGCCAATGGCCGCCATCACCGGTAGAACCGCGTGTTTCAGCTCCGACAACTCTCCGACCAGGAATTCCCGCTTGAGCTCCAGCCCCACCAGCAGAAAGAAGACCGCCATCAGGCCGTCGTTGATCCAGTGGTGAAAGCTCATCGAGAGCGACCAGTCACCGAAGTTGTAGCTTACCGGCAGGTGCAGGATATGTTTGTAGGCCTCCTGCCAGGGAGAATTCGCGATCAACAGCGCGATGACAGCGCAGGCCATCAACAGCAGGCCACTGCTGCTCTGGCGGTGGATAAACTCTTCAAATGGCGTGACCAGGCGACCGAGGGCATTCTCCAGTGGAGCCTGGAAAACCTCACCCTTGCGGATCCGGAATTTGCTGAGTACGTTTTTCGCCATTAAGTGGAGACTCCTTGTGATACTTCCAGTGATATAGAAAACCTGAATTGCCGGCGCTCGAGTCACCGTATCCGGTGGTGCTTTGCAGAACGCCGGGCAAAAGTTAGCATGGCAGCCGCTTCCACCTCCATATCCCTAGAACTATAGTGCCGTTGATGACCCGTCTGGACCTTTTATTGGTAGAGCGCCAGCTCGCCAACTCCCGTACCCACGCCCGGAAACTGATCGATGCCGGGCGCGTCCTGCTGTCCGACGGCCACCGCTGGCGGCCGGCACTGAAGGCCAGCCAGTCCCTGGACGAGGAAACCCGGATCCGCGTCGAGCCACTGCCGGAAGACCGCTTCGTGTCCCGCGCCGGGCTCAAGCTGGCGGGCATCCTGGACCACACCGGTCTGTCCCCCGCGGGCTGGCATGCGCTGGATGTGGGCTGTTCCACCGGCGGTTTCAGCGATTGCCTGCTGCAGCGCGGCGCCGAACTGGTGGTGGGCGTGGACGTCGGGCGTGACCAGCTGGCCGAAAAGCTGCGCAACGATCCCCGCATGCACCTGTTCGAAACCCTCAACGCCCGCCATCTCACCGCCGAGCAAATTGCGCCTTTCGGCGACGCGGGCTTCGATGCGGTGGTGATGGATGTTTCCTTCATTTCCCAGACCCTGATCCTGCCCCAGCTGCCGCCACTGCTCAAACCCGGCGGCCACCTGCTGAGCCTGGTAAAACCCCAGTTCGAGGTAGGGCCGGAAGGGATCGGCAAGGGCGGCCTGGTAAAAGACACGGGCTTGTACGCCGGCGTCGAGGAAAACATCCGCACGCTCTGCGAGCGCTTGGGGCTGCGGGTTAACGCCTATATCGACAGCCCGATCAAGGGGGGCGATGGCAACCGGGAATTTCTGTTGTGGGCGATCAAACCCGATTAAGTATTCAGCAGTTCGCGTCGAAGGTGCCGATGCCGGGTACAGCCTTGTGAGACCTTCACCGCCATGGATGGCGTTGCAGAGCCCCCAGGGATGGGTTCACGGCGTGTCTCACAAGGCTGTACCCGGTAGCGGCACCACCACGGAGTTGTTCACGGAACTTGATCAGGGCAGGATTTTTTCCAGCTTGGCCTTGAAGCCGGTTTTGGCAACCTGGGTGGGAGAGGAGTTGCGACTGGGGCGCAGTAACAGGTTGCCCTGGCAATTGGGGCACTCGCGGTGCAGCTCATCCGCGCACACGAGGCAAAAGGTGCATTCGTAGGAACAGATATACGCTTCGTCCGTCAGGCCCAGCGGGGCACTGCAGCGCTCACAGGCTGCTTTCATTTTCAGCATGGAAATTTCCCGACCGTCACAACGACTTCTACTGGTTCATTCAATCCGGTGACAGAACCCGCAGACGCGAGGGGCAGGCACGCTGATCCCCGCCACTCCACACCGGCAGTGGCGGAAACGGCAGGTTGAGTGTTGCGTCAGTCTGCGTCCACCTGCTTGTCGGTGCGCGCCGCCATGATGAAATCATTCTTGTGCAGGCCACCGGCCTCATGACTCCACCAGGTAACGGTAACCTTGCCCCACTCCGTCAGCAGCGCCGGGTGATGGCCGACCTCTTCGGCAATGGCACCCACGCGGTTGGTAAACGCCAGCGCCTGCTTGAAATTGCGGAACTTGAATACCCGCTCAAGCTGCATCACGCCGTCCCGGACAACCGGGGTCCACTCGGGAATCTCGCGGATCAGCTCCGCCAGCTCGTCGTCGCTGACCAGAGGAGCGTCTGCGCGGCAGGCTTCGCAGGCCTGTTCTGATAGTTCTGTCATACCCAGACTCCTGTATACAAAAAACAAAAAGCGGAAACGTGGCACTCGACCACAAATTCTCGTTTTGCCACTTTAACCAGCCCCCAAATGTGAAACAAGGCGACCTGGGTCACACAAAATAAAAGCCGGGGAATCCGCCAAGCTCAAGTGGAGTGTGCTAATTTTTGCCCAGTTCCACGCAAAATTCAGAGTAATGTAATGAAGCACCTGGCGACGGCATTCGCAATAGTGACCCTGCTTTATGGCTGCGGACAAAAATCCGACGAAACCGACCAGCAGAGCTTAGCAGAGCGTCACCCGGCCCCATTGGCGGAATCTGAAGCCGAGGGTAAAGACTCCGCCAGTCAGCCGTCACCACCAGAGGACGCCCTGTCGACAGCGGATACTTCCAGTGAACAGAAAGCCTTCTATCGGCTGAGTAATCAGATGGTCGAGCGCATGTGGCAGCTGTTCCCCACCTGGGCCATCAGCAACGGCTATTACCAGGTGGCGAACCTGCTGGAAGTCCCGGACAAGGCCTACCGTCGCAAGGTGCGCGCATTTGCCCGCAATTACCTGAACGAATTTGGCAAATTCAATCAGAAAAGACTCGATGACAATGCGCGCACGGACCTGGCCCTGATCAACAACTTTCTCAACAGTACAGTGTGGGAAATCACCGATTTCAAATCCTTTGAGTGGAATCCGGCGGAATACAATGTCTCCCACGGCTTTGCCCTGATCCTCAACACGGATTACGCGCCCCTGGATGAGCGCCTGCGCACCTTCAGCGAACGCCTGAAACTGGTGCCCGCGTACTACATTGCCGCGGAAGAAAGTATCCAGAAGCCCGCCTCTCCACAGCTGATTCTGGCGATTCAGCAGAACGAAGGTGCACAGTCGGTATTTGGCGAGGACCTGATGGACAAGGTATCTGCCAGCGGGCTTTCAGAGGAGGAAAAAAAGCAGTTTGCAAAGCGGGTGAAAAACGCCCGGGAAGCCATCGAGGAATATGTCACTTTCCTGCAGACAATGCACGCAAAACTGGAAAAGGAGGATGCCTTCCGCTCCTTCCGCATTGGCGAAAAGCTCTACGAACAGAAGTTCAAATTCGATATCCAGATCAGCATGAGCGGGGAGCAGCTGTACCAGCGTGCCCTGGAGGAAAAAAATCACCTGCATGAAAAGATGTCTGAACTGGCAGACAAACTGTGGCCCAAATACTTCGAGGGCGAGGAGCCGCCAGCAGCGCCGCTGAAAAAGATTTCCGCAGTGCTGGAAAAGCTATCCGAGCACCACGCCACCAAGGCAACTTTCAAGGCAGAAGTGGAGAAGCAGATCCCAGAGCTGGAAGCCTTCGTCATCGAGCACGACCTGCTGACCCTGGACCCGGACAAACCACTGGTGGTCCGCACCACTCCGCCATATATGCGCGGATTCTCCGTTGCCTCGATCAATGCCCCCGGCCCCTACGATAGTGGGGCCAACACCTATTACAACGTCATGGCGATCGAGAGCATGGCGGACGACGCGGCGGAGAGCTTGCTGCGCGAGTACAACAGCTACCTGATGCAGATACTCAATATTCACGAGGCCATTCCCGGCCACTACACCCAGCTGGTGTACGCCAACAAGTCACCCAGCCTGATCAAGAATATTCTCGGCAACGGCGCAATGATCGAGGGTTGGGCAGTGTATACCGAGCGCATGATGCTGGAAGCCGGTTACGGCGACTTTGAGCCGGAACTGTGGATGATGTACTACAAGTGGAATCTGCGGACGGTGGTCAACACCATTCTGGATTACTCCATCCAGGTCAAAGACATGTCCGAGCAGGAAGCCCTGGACCTGATGATGAAGCAGGCCTTCCAGCAGAAGGCGGAGGCCATGGGCAAGTGGCGCCGGGCAACCCTGAGCCAGGTACAGCTCACCAGTTATTTCGCCGGCTATATGGCGATCATGAACCTGCGTGAAGAAATGAAGCAGAGGCTCGGGGACAAGTTCAATCTCAAGGCATTCAATGAGAAATTCCTGAGCTACGGTAATGCACCGGTACCGGTGATCCGCGAGCTGATGCTGAGTGAACTTCCGTCCTCAGGTCAGCCCGCATCCCACTGATATCACAACCGGTAAAACTTTACCGGCACCGTTATGGCCTTGATACAACGCCGGCTGAAGCTGTCGTTCAACAGGAAGGCCGGCACCTCATCCGTGAGTTGAAAGCCAAATTTCTCCGGCAGGCTGGTATACAGCGACCGCGGTGGCAGATATTCCCTGATGCCCTTGAGGCGCGCACCGGAGTCTGCTGAGTGGTAATAGATATCCACATCACCAATCTCCGTGCGCAAAAACTCAAGCGCCGCCGCCAGTGATACTTCCGCCCAGATAGCCCGGTAGGGCTTCAGGGTTTCGTTCACATAGCGAATAAATTCACGGTAATGCCCTCTGAACTGGGGCCAGCGCCGCTCGACCAGTTCAGTCTTGTTGTTGCCCAGATACTTTTCAAAGCCTCTCGCCAGCCCCTCGCAATTGCGCAGCCAGTCGTTCTGCACCTCCTCGATCAGGCACTCTCCGCGGTCGAGATCCAGGTCCATACGTACCCACGACATGGTGAACCCGCGGGCACAGTTCACCGGGTGCCCGCTGCGGCCATGAACGCCCGCCTTGGCATTGAAGTGCGAGCGGCCATATTTACTCAGGGCAGACAATTCCAGCAGCCGTTGATAGGCGCAATTGTGGCGCCGGTCAAAATTGAGTTGCAGAACCAGGCTGGATCCCTTGCGCGTGGTCTGTTGCCAGTAGCGGTCCTGCTGTCGCCAGGAGCCCAGGGTCAGATTGAAATCCATCGATTCCTCTCCCCACACGGTGCTCAGCTGTGCACGACGCAGCATGCCATCGCCACAGCCTGCAATCAGCGACTTCAGCAGTGGCCGGTGCAGGAATTTTGCCCAGCGGCTTTTGCGCAGTTCACGCAGTGCAATGGCTTCACCTGGCGCTGCAGCGAGCTCGCCGTCGAGCAGATCAAGGCAATATTTATCTTTAAAGTAGCGAAAGGTGCGTCGGTGATTGCCGAGGCAATCCAGCACCATATCCAGTTCACAATTTTCCATGAATGCTGCGGGTTTACCCCGCCCTCGGGCAGGCCCGGAATTCAGGCAATACGCGGCCGCGTATTCCCGAAATGGGCATACGTAAAAAAATCAGAGGGTGTCCGCGAATACGGACAATGTCAGACAGCTATCGGAAAAACTGGGTCAGAAAGGTGTTCAGCGAACACGCAGGCCGCAACCACGCAGACCCATCGCGACAGCAATATCGAGTTGCCTGAACATTTGAGCCTCCATTGGTTGGGTTGATTTGAAGAGAGCGCACTATACGCCGCTGTAAAATGGATTCAAGAGAGCACGAATAACTCAGGTGAATTTTCGTGCCCTTTTTGAACGGGAGCGGTGATACGGCTTTCGCACGCAAGAGATATGATCGGGCGATCGACTTGAGCCCGAATCCGCGATGGTTCAGAAGCTCAGTTTCTGCCAGCGACTGCGATTGTCGAAGCGCAGCGAGCGGACCTTGCCAAGGCCCTCCACATTGATCTGGTTGACCTGCTCCGGCCACTGGTCCTGCAGCGCATCAAACCTGAACCAGAGCTCGCCGACCTGCGCCGGTGCCGGCATCTCCTGGTACACCCAGATGAACTTGCCGTCCACTTCCTGCCCCACATGGGCAAGAGTGACCGGCTTTGGTTCACCAAGGCCCATGGCAAAGTGGGCACTTACGTAGCGTGCAAACTGCAACTGGGCTTCGGGATTTTCCAGCAGATATTCCTGCTTGCCAGTGATTTCGCCGAGCGCGTGCTCGGCATCGTGCACATAGAAGCGGTGCATGATTTCCACGTTACCGGTGCGCTCGTTGAACAACACCCGGGAAATGGCGGTCTTCATCTGATGGGCCTGCGCGTGGCAGGCCATCAGTAAGCTCAGGATCAGGAAAACAGTACGCATTGCTACTTACTTCTTGTGAAAGCCGGGCTCGGGGTCGGCTTTTTCGGTGGTCATGTCGTGCATGATGTCGCGATACACCGGATCGGTGCGCTTCTCGTCCTTGTAGGCCTCGATGCGGGATTTCACGATGCGACGCGGGTAGTGGTTGTTTTCGTTATCCACATCCGCGGTTTCCCAACGGGGATCCACCACAACCTGAGTCAGCTCCTTGTCAGTCACGATCAGCTTGGATACGGCCTTGGGCGAACGGCGCCAGATTTCCGCGGGGATATAGCGATCCTCCACACTGCCGTCAGCATAGCTGAGCTGCAGCAGGATCGGCATGACCAGGCCACCCTTATTGGAGAAGTCGATCACGTAGTAGTGCTTGTCCTCTTCTACCGCGCGCTCCAGTGCTTTGCGCTCCCAGGGTTCCAGGTCTTCAAGCAGCTGCGCGTACTCATTGCGCTCCTTGTTGGTGACGGTGAAACGGTCATGCTCGTCGTAAAAGTCGCGCACATCGCGGTTCTTTTCCAGCCAGGTCTTGTTGCCGGCATCGCGCTCGCGCTTCTCGAACAGCGGCTGGGGCTTGTCGGCCTCTTCCTGGCGGCGGCGCTTGAAATCGATGTCGGGGTTCTTGGTGTCCAGGCGCAGCTGCGACACCTTGTCGACACTGATGTCCACGTGGTCGGTGGAGTAGAACCAGCCGCGCCAGAACCAGTCCAGGTCCACACCACTGGCCTCTTCCATGGTGCGGAAGAAGTCTGCCGGAGTCGGGCGCTTGTACTGCCAGCGGGTGGCGTACTCCTTGAACGCGAAATCGAACAGTTCGCGCCCGAGAATCACCTCGCGCAGGATGTTCAGCGCCGCCGCGGGCTTGGCGTAGGCATTGGGCCCGAATTTCAGAATCGAGTCGGACTGGGTCATGATCGGCACCTGGATATCGGACTTCATGTAGTCGACGATATCCCGCGGCTCCACGCCCCAGGGCATTTCCGGATCCCATTCGCGACCAGCTACGCCGTCGAGGAAGCTGTTCAGGCCCTCGTCCATCCAGGTCCACTGGCGCTCGTCAGAGTTCACTACCATGGGGAAGTAGATATGCCCCACCTCGTGAATCACCACACCGATCAGGAAGCGCTTCTCGGCCTGGGTCCAGGTGCGCGAACCATCTTCGTGCAGGGTGGTGCGCGGGCCGTTGAAGGTGATCATGGGGTACTCCATGCCACCGACGGGCCCATTCACGCTCTGCGCCACCGGGTAGGGATAGTCGAAGGAAAAGCGCGAGTACACCTCCATGGTGTGAATCACGGATTCCGTGGAGTACTTCTTCCACAGCTCACCGCCCTCCTTCGGGTAGAACGACATCGCCATCACTTCCGGCATGGCGTCGCCACCCTGCTGGTAGCCCTTGGCGTCCCACATAAACTTGCGCGAGGACGCCCAGGCAAAGTCCCGCACCCGGTCGGCCTTGAAGCGCCAGGTCTTGGAACTGCGGGTACCGTCCTTCTCGTTATCCAGGGCCTCGTCTTCGGTCACGATGAATACCGGACGCTTGGCGGTGCGCGCTTTTTCCAGGCGGTCACGCTGGGTCCGGGTCAGCACGTCTTCCGGATTCTGCAGTTTACCGGTGGCGGAAACGATGTGATCCGCAGGCACGGTGAGGCTCACATCGTAGTCACCGAACTCCAGGGTAAATTCACCGCGTCCGAGAAACGCCTTGTTGGTCCAGGCCTCGTAATCGGTGTAGGCATGCATCCGCGGGAACCACTGCGCCAGCAGGAAAATGTCATTGCCGCCCTTGCGCGCATCATCGGGGAAGTGTTCGTAGCCAGAACGGGCGCCTACTGCATCTTCCTCGAGGATATTGAAGGAGAAATCCATGCGGAACTCGACCTTCTCGCCGGGCTTGAGCGGCTGCGCCAGGTCGACGCGCATGTTGGAGCCCACCACCGTCGCCCGCAGCTGGTTGCCGTCGGCATCCTTCAGGTTGTCGATGGTATAGCCGGGCTTGTTGTCCGCGAGCCACTGCTGGCGACGCAATTCACCCAGGCTAACCCCCGCCGGAGCCTCGTCCGATTCCGCGCGGGTGGCACCCCCACCAAAGGTCACGGTGGTTTCGGCAATGGAGTCCGCGCGGAAGCGATTCTGGTCCAGCTGCAGCCACAGGTACTTGAGGGTATCCGGGGAGTTGTTGGTGTAGCTGATGGTCTCGCTGGCACTCAGGGAGCGCTTGTCCTCGTTGAGGCGCGCATCGATCCGGTAATCGACCTCCTGCTGCCAGTAAGCGTGGCCCGGCTCACCTGCGGCATTGCGGTAAACGTTGGGCGTGGGCAGGACTTCATCCAGCTGACGGAATTTGTCTTCGAAGTCACCTTTGGTCTGGGAGATGGCTGCCAGTGCGGAAACCGAGCAGCACAGCGTCGCGATTACCGCGGCCGCTGACTGGAGCAGTGGGGGCATAGGAATTTACCGGGTTGTGTACATAACAAAGCGAAGAGACGAATGGAGCGACAAAAACCTCAAATACGCCAGCGCACGTGAGATTGATCGACACTGTGGCGCGACGAGTGGAAACCGCGAGCGGCAACCGGCGGGTCGCAGGGAACTGTCACAGGGATCGCCCCAGGGAAAAGAAATACGGCGCCCGCAGGCGCCGTGATCGATCGAAGGAGATCGCCGCCGTTATCCGGCGACGCCCTCTTCGATCTTGTGCTTCCAGATTACCGGGCCGGTGTTGTGCACCGACTCACCATTGCTGTCCACAGCTACGGTGACCGGCATGTCTTCCACCTCAAACTCGTAGATGGCTTCCATACCCAGTTCCGGGAAGGCGATGACCTTGGCATCCTTGATGGCCTGGGCCACCAGGTAGGCGGCACCGCCCACGGCCATCAGGTAGACCGCCTTGTTGTCGCGTATCGCCTCGATCGCGGTGGGGCCGCGCTCGGCCTTGCCGATCATGCCCAGCAGGCCGGTCTCTTCCAGCATGGTGCGGGTGAACTTGTCCATACGGGTGGCGGTGGTGGGGCCAGCGGGGCCGACCACCTCTTCGCGCACCGGATCCACCGGGCCCACGTAGTAGATAAAGCGACCGCTCAGGTCCACCGGCAGCTTCTCGCCCTTGGCGAGGATATCCACCATCTTCTTGTGCGCGGCATCGCGACCGGTGAGCATCTTGCCATTCAGCAACAGGGTGTCTCCCGGCTGCCAGCTCAGCACGTCTTCACGGGTGACCTCATCCAGGTTCACACGGCGGGTATTACCCCCGGCTTCGCGGGTGATTTCCGGCCAGTCTTCCAGCTTTGGCGGGGTCTGGCGCGCGGCGCCGGAACCGTCGAGAGTGAAGTGGGTGTGGCGGGTGGCGGCGCAGTTCGGAATGATCGCCACCGCCTTGTTGGCGGCGTGGGTCGGGTAATCCTTCACCTTCACATCCAGTACGGTGGTGAGGCCGCCCAGGCCCTGGGCACCGATGCCCAGCTTGTTGACCTTGTCGAACAGCTCCAGGCGCAGCTCCTCGGCGCGATTGGAGGCACCGCGCTCCTGCAGCTCCTGGATATCGATCGGGTCCAGCAGGGATTCTTTCGCCAGCAGCATGGCTTTCTCGGCGGTACCGCCGACACCGATACCCAGCATGCCGGGCGGACACCAGCCGGCACCCATTTTTGGCACCATTTCCAGCACCCAGTCGACCACGGAGTCGGACGGGTTCAGCATGGCGAACTTGCTCTTGGCCTCGCTGCCGCCACCCTTGGCTGCGACGTAGACTTCCACGGTGTCGCCGGGCACGATTTCGAAGTGAATCACCGCCGGAGTGTTGTCACCGGTGTTTTTGCGGGCGCCATCCGGGTCATCCAGGATGGAGGCGCGCAGCACGTTGTCCGGGTTGTTGTAGGCGCGGCGCACGCCTTCGTTGACCATATCGGTGACGCTCATGTCGGCGTCCCACTGCACGTTCATGCCCACTTTCAGTTTCACGGTCACGATGCCGGTGTCCTGACAGATGGGGCGGTGGCCCTGGGCGCACATGCGGGAGTTGATCAGGATCTGGGCCATGGCGTCTTTCGCCGCCGGGTTGGCCTCTTTCTCGTAGGCCTTGTTGAGGGCCTGGATAAAGTCCTGGGGATGGTAGTAAGAGATGAACTGCAGCGCGTCGGCCACGCTGTCGATCAGGTCGTCCTGGCGGATAATGGTCATTGCCGGCTCCGTGTGTGGTCTCGTCTCGAAGGCGGCGATTTTACACGAAATGGCAGGAGGTGTTGGATTCAGCGAAGGTTGCCAACATCAACTGCAAATGAGAACCAATATCGAAAAGTAAAAAGCCCCGTGAGGCGCGGCTACACCTCATGGGGCCCGATGTCAGACAGCTGACATTAAGTTGAAGATTACTGGGTAGCGTCGAAGTACTGCCCGCTTTCCGCCGCATCCTGCTTCTTGTTGTGACGAACACATACGTCTACCGATCCCGATGCGCTGCCTTCGAAGTCCGAGGCAGTGAAGTTGACCCGGTAAACGCGGCCATCTCCATTACCCGCGCGCTCAGCGCGCAGCAATGCCGTACCGTCAGCGTAAATGACCGCATCAATTGCGGTATCACCGTCACCGGTGCCATTGGTGGGCTCATCCGAAGTCACACTGTCAATCACAATTGTCGCGTTATCTTCAGGATCGCTGACGCCGAGGATTCTCACCTCCAGCATGTTGTGGTTCGGCGGCCACATACAGGCAACCGACGGACGCGCGGCGCTCACCAGGGGGGGATCATTGGCATTCTGCACATTGACCACCACCTCGTCGCTCCCGTAACCGCTGTAGCCATCGCCCACGGTCAGCTTGAAGGTCAGCGCCTCCCCGCCCGGGCTCACGAATGGTGCGGTAATTGACGGTGTCGCTGTATCTGCACCGGTCAGGGTCACCGTGGGACCGCCCACCTGTACCCAGCTAAAGCTCAGAGCATCGCTATCCGGGTCACTACTGCCGTTACCGTTGAGCTGCACCGGGTTGCTTTCATTTACGGTGATATCGGTTCCCGCGTGCGCAACCGGCGCATTATTGATGTTGGTAATATCCACAGTAACCGTAGCCAGGTTGTTACCAATGGTATATCCGGGCGTCGGCGCATCTGCCGGGAAACCATCGTCCACCAACAGCTGGAATACCAGCGTGGCAACAACTCCAGACACACCCCCTGCATCTACCAGTGGCGCGGTGAATGAGGGACTTGCAGTGTTGGCGCCCGCCAAGGTTACCGCCGGACCGGATACCTGAGTCCAGGTGTAGGTGATCAGGTCATTGTCCCCGTCGAAACTGGCGTTGCCATCCAAATTGACCGGCGCGCCCTCGGCAACCGACAGATCTTCACCGGCTTCAGCAACGGGCACATGATTGATATTGACCACCGCGATGCTCACCTGCGCGTTGCTGGAGGCACCGTTTGCAGTAACCGTCAGGTCAAAAGTCAGGGTTTCACCACCCAACGCAACCGCCGGCGCATCAAAGGTGGGCTGTGCCGCACTGCTATCGGACAGGACCACCGGCGTGCCGGATACCTGTGACCAGGAGAACGTCATCGGGTCGCCATCGGCATCATTACTCGCAGAGCCATCTAACTGCACTAGTTGTTCTTCATTGACCGAGGCATCGGGTCCGGCGTTGGCAACCGGCGGGGTGTCGGATACTTCCAGGGTACAGATGTTCGAGCATCCGTCACCGCCCTGGATATTGCCATCGTCGCAAGCCTCGGAGCCCTGCAGCAGGCCATTGCCACAGATGACGCCCTCACAGGCATCACCCTGGCCGTTGCCATTGGCATCCGTCTGCCCGGGGTTGGCATCCAGCGGACAGTTATCCACATTGCCGCAGATACCGTCGCCGTCGCCGTCGTTTGCCTGGTCCAGCGGACAAGCATCGTCGGCGTTACAAATGCCGTCGAAATCGGCATCCGCACAGGCACCGCCGCCGAAGGTCTGCGGGATGAAGCCACTGGACCACGGGGATTCGATCACGGTACTGGTGGTAAATGAAAAGGAATGCAAGCCAGCGTCAAATGCGCCGGTAAAGGTCTGGAAATGACGGACCCCGGAATGCGGCACCCCGTCCTGGTCCGGCCAGCTACTATGGGCATAGCTTTTGTCCGCCCAGCAGTGCGCATCGGCGGGCAATTCCGACGGATAAATCCAGCCGGTAAAGGGGTAATCGAAGCCATCGATGATAATACTACCAACAGGCGACGGCCCTTCCGTAGGATTGTGGTAAGTACCCGCATAGAAGGTGGTTACCGACCCATCATCGCGCCAGCAAATCTGAACGGTATGTGCACTGGCAACCGCGCTAAATAGACCAGCGATAAAAGTCAGCGCAAGCAGCATCACACGATGGAGGGTGTTGTTCGGCGTACGGTTCATGAGCGCGCCTCCATTCCGAGAACTTCCCGAATCATATTGGAGAGAGACTCAACCGAATCCAGCGTGGCACCGGCTTCGCAATCTTCTGCCAGCACCTGCAGCAACTGTTTGGCTCGTTGCACTTCTTGACTACTGCTATCTTCGCGGGCTGCAATTTCCGCGTTTACCAGGGCTATTTCCGCATCACAGGCAGCATCTGCTGTCGCAAATCCGGAAAAAGCACTCAGCAGTAATGTAAGTGCGACCCCGCGACCCCACTTGCTCTCGAAATTCCTAGAGCTAATTGAATTGCGATTTTCATTTCGCGTATGTGCCATGTTCAACCTCCTTATACTGTCGAAACTAATGGCATTGATATTTTTGGCACTGACTTTTGGAACTACTGTGCTTACAGGCTCCGTCATCCTGACCATTGAACCGAGACAAAAGTGTCACAACACAAACTACATTTTCACCTGATTGAAAACACCAATTATGATCTCACCCCACAGCCAAGATGACGGGTCAAGTCAATGCCTTATTGTGGAAACAGCATCTGGAACAAACGTCCAAAATACTGCAGTGCTTTCCTGCAGGCGCGGACAAGCTAGCACAGGAAAAAAATTCTCGTCGACAAAAATTCCGCAAGCGATACAAAAAAATATTGTCAATGACCACAAAGAGCTATTTTAAATGGCCCCTTGGGGCTAACCTGACGTCTTGCGGGCAAGAAAATATTTTGAGAATAAACAGAAAATACTTTCTCAAAAATTCGCTGGCGAACGACTCTTGCGCGCCGAACTATTTCAGCCCACAAAAAAAGCGGGCCAACTGGCCCGCTTTCCGCATCAGAAACATTTAAAAATTACTTGAGACCGAGCACTTCCCGCCCCTGGATAAAGGTCACATCCACCGGGATATCCGCTTCCTTGAGGCGGTCGAGGTCGGCCTGCAGCTCAGCGGAAACCACACCCATACCGTCCAGCAGCTCCTTGGACTTGGCGTAGTCGCCGTCGCCCTGGATAGTCAGGATCAGATTGGACAGCTTGGTCATGGCCGCCTGCATCTTGTCGAAGTCGACACTGTACACATCGGTTTCCGGATCGCGGCTGAAGGCGCCCTCTTGCTTGAAGAAGTTGAAGCGCATCATGTTGGCCTTGCCGTGGGCGCTGGCCGCGCCGAAGCGCACACTGCGGAAGATGCTGGCGAGGAAGGTGACGTAGTTGTCCATCAGCTCACCCTCTTCCAGCTCTCCTTTCTCATGCAGCTTGGTGACCATGTACAGACCGAGGATATCCGCCTTGCCCTCTTCCAGCGCGGAGGAAGTCTCCTTCAGGGCCTGACGCACATTGCTGCCGTCGGTAATGGTCTTCTTGATGCCCAGGCCGTGGGCCACTTCGTGGAACATGGTGTTGGCAAAGAAGGCGTCGAAGGTGATGTGCTTGCGCTGGTCTTCCGCGATCAGCACGCCGCTGATGGGCACCAGGATCTGATCGAACTTGGCGCGCATGGCATTTTTCAACTGCAGGCGACGGGTGCCCTTGGCCAGCTGCACTTCTTCATCGTTGGGCAGGTTGATGGCGATGGTCTTGGAGCCGGCGTTGCTGTGGCCCGCATAGTAGAGCACGTCGTAGGCGTTGAGGTCGGAATCGGTTCCCGGGGTCTCCGCTTTGTACTTGTCATCCACCGGCAGGCCGCGCTGCAGTTCCGGCAGGAAGGCGGCGAACTTGGACAGTTTTTCGCTCCAGGCCATGTCTTTCAGCAGCACATAGGCCTCGTACGCGGTGCGGTAGGCAAACAGCTGGTCTTCGTAGTTTTCGATCGGGCCGATCACCACGTCGATGGGGTTGTTTTTCATATCCATCCACGCCATGTCGCTCTTGCGGAACTGGTCGTCCTGCAGGGCGTCGGCGCGCAGCTTCAGGTAGCTGGCAAATTCGGCATCTTCCGCCAGTTCCGAGGCCTGGCGCAGCAGCTCGGCGGCCTTGCCCAGTTCCGCCTTGTATGCCTGGTGGTAGGGCACCAGTTCCAGGTCGCCGTTGGCATTGCGGCGCACCAGGGAGTAGAGGCCCTGCTTGCCGGGCTGTTTCCAGGCCTCGAATTCCTGCTTGGTCATATCTTCCGGGTAGAACTCGGCTCCCAGAGGCTTGTCGCCATAACCTTCGATAAACGGTTTGTTGTCATTGAGACGGTCCCAGGGGCCGTAGTTGATATCGGCGAAGGTACGCGCACCGCTGTCCTGGATACCACTCAGCAGGTCCTGCGCGGGACCATATGACTGCAACCAGAACAGCTGGTCCATGACCTGGCTGGCGTCGATCAGCAGACCGATCATTTTGCGCTGGTTGTCACTCAGGGACGAGAGATCAGCATTCAGCTCGACCGGCGCATAGATATTGAAGCGCGAGGGATCCACACCGGGCGCAATGGCACCGGTCTGTACGCTGGATGAAGGTTGCACAGCTTCTGATTTGACGGCTTTGGCTTCGCTCGCCACTTCGGTTTTTGTGGCGGATTTTTCGTCAGCGGCACAGCCGCCCAGCACCGCGAGAGCCAGTGCAGAGGCAACAAAAATTGCAGATTTCATACAGATTCCTGCCTGAATGTTATAGGAATAGGTTTGGGGGAAGCTTACTGCTTGAAAGTCACATTAATTGCGCCTCACAGAGAAGTCCAGCGACACAAGCGTGCGGAACAATCGACTGCCATTATGGGCAAAGAAAGCCCATTGCGCCGGCTTTGCGGGCGCGAAAAAAACTTTTGACGCCAGTGAGACACCGAAAGTTCTGGCGATATGCAGACTCGCAATAATCCTCAGGGCACCAGAGGGGTTTCACTCACTGCACGCTCGCGCTGCTGCATCCGCCACATGGAGGCATAGTGGCCGTCTGCCGCAATCAGTTCGCGGTGACTCCCCTGCTCTATCAACTGCCCCTGGTCCATAACCAGAATCTGATCCGCGTCCACCACGGTGGATAGTCGGTGGGCAATCACCAGGGTGGTCTGCTCGTGGGAAATATCCGCCAGCGCCTGCACAATTCCCTGTTCGGAATGGCTGTCGAGGGAGGATGTTGCTTCGTCGAATACCATGATCGGCGGCCGCTTCAGCAGGGCGCGGGCGATGGCCACCCGCTGTTTTTCCCCACCGGACAGTTTCAGGCCGCGCTCTCCCACCATGGTGTGCACGCCCTCGGGCAGCTGTGCGATAAAACCATCCAGCTGCGCGTGGCAGATCGCTTCTTCCACCTCTTTATCCGAGGCATCCACGCGCCCGTAGCGCACGTTGTCGAGAATCGACTGGTTGAACAGCACCGTGTCCTGGGGCACCACGCCAATCGCGCGGCGCAACGAGTCCTGGCTGACACCGCGAATATCCTGGCCGTCGATCAGGATGCGCCCGCCTGTGACGTCGTAAAAACGAAACAGCAGTTTGAACAGAGTGGATTTTCCGGCGCCGCTGGCGCCGACGATGGCCACCTTCTGCCTGGGCGCTACGGTAAAGCTGATGCCCTTGAGGATTTCCCGGTCCGGGCGGTAGCCGAAGTGCACGTCTTCAAATGCAATGCTGCCCTCGCGTATTTCCAGTTCGCCCGCATCTTTGCGGTCCTCGATCGCCGGTTTGACGTCGAGTATCGAAAACATTTTTTCGATATTGGCCAGCGAGCCTTTCATCTCCCGGTAGACAAACCCGAGGAAATTCAGCGGAATGAATATCTGCATCATAAAGGCGTTGATGAGTACGAAGTCACCAATGGTCATGGTGCCCCGGGCGACGTACACCGCGGCGAGAATCATGGCCCCGCACATGGCCGCGGCGATAATAAAAGCCTGGCCCGCGTTGAGGCCGAACAGTGACAGGCGGTTCTTGCGGCGCGCCTGTTCCCACTGCGCCAGCTCGCGGTCGTAGTGGCCCGCCTCATGCCGCTCATTGCCGAAATATTTGACGGTTTCGTAATTCAGCAGGCTGTCTACCGCGCGGCTGCTGCTCTGGGATTCCGCCCGATTCAGCTCGCGCACAAAGCGCGTGCGCCACTCGGTGGCGACCACGGAAAAGCCGATATAGACAATCACCGCCCCCAGCACCAGCAGTGCAAAGCCGGCACTGTAATTCCACCACAACAAGCCCGCCACCATGGCAATTTCCACCAGGGTCGGCACGATGTTGAACACCATAAAACGCATCAGAAAACCGATACCGCTGTTACCCCGCTCGATATCCCGCGACAGACCGCCGGTGCGCCGGTTGAGGTGATAGTCCAGGTCCAGCCGATGCAGGTGTCGAAATACTTCCAGCCCCACCCGGCGCTGGGCGCGCTCGGTGACGCGGCCGAAAATGGTATCGCGCAGCTCGCCGAACAGTACCGAGGAGAAGCGCACCAGGCCGTAGGCGAGCAGCAGGCCCAGTGGCAGGGCAATGGCCGCAGCCGCGCCGCCCGCCGCGTCCAGGTCATCGACAATATGCTTGAGAATAAACGGCAGGCCGACACTGGCTACCTTGGCGCCCACCAGGCACAGCACTGCCAGCATCACCTGGCGCTTGAATTCCAGCAGGTACGGAAACAGGGTTTTGAGTGCGCCCCAGTGGACATCTTCCAGGGCCACGGCAGATTTGGGTCTCGGCATGGACAGGCAACTTGCGCGGAAATGTGGCGGCGATTATAGCCGCAGACCCGGCATTGGGGTGTTCAGCTCAGGGCGCGCAGGGGTACGTCATCTCGCCGCCCGATGGGTGCATCCAGCACCCGCACCAGGAACTCGGTCAGTACACCGGCGGTAAACCCCCAGATTTCATAGCCCTGGTACTCGTAGGCCGGCAGGTAGATACGCCGCTGGTCGATGGTGATACGGTCGGTGCGGACCCGCGGATCACCGAGAAAGAAGCTCAGGGGAACGTGGAAGATGGCGTCCAGCTCTCCCGGGTTGGGGGTCAGTTTCGCGTCCGCCGGTACCACTCCCAGCCAGGGAGTGACTTCCACCTGCCAGCGGGTAGTGCGTGTCCACAGTGGCCCCAGGATGCGCACCTGTTCCGCGGGCAGGCCGATTTCCTCGTGGGTTTCCCGCAGCGCGGTGTACTCCAGGGAGGGGTCCGTTTCGTCCCAGCGACCGCCGGGCAGGGAAACTTCACCGGAGTGGCTGGAAAGTTGTTGTGATCGCAGGGTGAGAATGACCTGGGGGTCCGGCTCGTCGGTCAGCGCCAGCAGCACCGCCGCGTGGCCGCGAAGATCAGGCCCCTTGGGGACGCGAGCTTCCAGCTCGTGTTTTATTTCGGCAAATCTGCCCTCAATTTCTTTCAACATCTCGATATTTCTTTCACTGCAGCAAACTGCGCTATTACCACTATACGCTCGTAAGCGGATTTGACCAGTGCGCCGGTCAGACGTTCACGCCCTCTCCTTCACCGCTTCACCACCCGGCTCTTCCGGCTTGTGCCCACCTCCCACTTTTTCCCGCAACGACTGCACCAGGGCGTAATAGATCGGCACAAGAAATGTAGAAAAAATACTTGCAGCAAGCATGCCACCAAAGACCGCAAGCCCGAGGGAAATGCGACTCGATGCACCGGCACCGGTAGCGATCACCAGAGGGAAAATACCCAGCACAAATGCCAGCGAGGTCATCAGCACCGCGCGGAAACGCAGGCGCGTAGCCTCCAGTGCGGCCTCCTCGATAGAGACCCCCTGCGCGCGCTGGACCATCGCGAACTCCACCATCAGGATGGCTGTCTTGGCGGCAATGGCGATCAGCAGCACCAGACCGATCTGGGTATAAAGGTTGCTCTCGTGGCCCATCACCCAGCAGGCAAACAGGCCGCCGGCGATGGCAATCGGCACCGCCAGCAGTACCGCGATGGGTATCGTCCAGCTTTCGTATTGCGCCACCAGGAACAGGTAGGCAAACAGCACCGCCAGTGAAAACAGAATCGGCGCCATATTACCGGCGCTGATCTCCTCCAGGCTGGAACCGGTCCACTCGTAACCGTACCCTTCCGGCAGATGGGCCCCCATCGCCTCCATGGCGCTCATAGCCTCACCGCTGGAATGCCCCGGCGCCGCGGCGCCGTTGATAGTGACACTGTTGTAAAGGTTGTATCGCTGTACCGTCTGCGGCCCGACGATGGGCAGCACTTCCGCCACCGAACTGACCGGTACCAGGCCACCACTGTTGGCACGCACGAAGAAACCCGTCAGGTCGCTCTCGCTGTCCCGGTACTGGGCGTCGGCCTGGGCCAGCACCTGGAATACCCTGCCGTAGCGGTTGAAGTCGTTGATGTAAAAGCCGCCCAGATAGGTCTGCAGGGTCAGGTATACATCGGCGAGACTGAGGCCGAGTATGTGCGCCTTGTCCTTATCCAGCTTCAGACCCAGCTGTGGTGTCGAGGCCTGGTAGGTGGTGAATGCCCGCGCGATTTCCGGCTGTTGATTAGCCGCACCCAGCAGCGCATAGAGTACCCCCGCAAGCTCCTGCACACTTCGCCCCTGGCGGTCTTCCAGCACAAATTCAAAACCGCCAATGGTCCCGAGGCCCGGCAGTGCGGGTACCGGAAAAGCCTGCACCTGGGCCTCCTTCACCGCGGCCCCCAACTGCTGGGCCCGGCGCAGGATGGCAAATTGGTGCAGTTCGCGGGAGTTGCGCGCCTCCCAGGGGTCCAGAATGACGATCATCAACGCAGCGTTGGAAACCAGGCCACCGGACAGCAGGCTGAAACCGGGCACCGCCAGAACATGGGCCACGCCATCGAACTCGCGGATTTTCTCCCCCAGGCGCTCGACCACCGGCGCGGTGCGCTCGAGAGTGGCGCCATCCGGTAGCTGCACATTCATCATGAAGAAACCCTGGTCTTCATCGGGGATAAAGCCGGTTGGCACAGCAGAGAACAGCCACACACACAGCGCAGCAATACCCGCAATACTTGCCAGCCCGATCAGCGGGCGGTGCACACACATATGGACGATCCCCATGTACAGGCGGGTGCCACCGTGCAAAAGCCGGTTGAAGAAACCGAATACCCCGGAGCCTCCCCCCGCTTCCATGTGGTTTTGCTGTGGCCGCAGCAATGACGCACTCAGGGACGGGCTCAGGGTCAATGCATTGATACTGGAAATCACCACGGAAATGGAAATGGTCATGGCAAACTGCTTGTACATCTTGCCCGTGAGCCCCGGCATCAACATCACCGGCACAAACACCGCCAGCAGCACCGCGGTAGTCGCAATTATCGGCCCGGTCACTTCGCGCATGGATTCCATCGCCGCCTCGCTGGCGGTCATCCCCTCCCCCAGAAGACGCTGGGTGTTTTCCACCACGATAATTGCGTCGTCCACCACAATGCCGATGGCGAGAATCAGTGCGAACAGGGTCACGGTATTGATGGACATACCCAGCGCATACATCACTGCGAAGGTGCCGATCAGTGATACGGGAATGGCGATGGCCGGGATCAGGGTTGCGCGCCAGTCCTGCAGGAACACAAACACCACCACGATCACCAGCAACAGCGCCACCACCAGAGTCTCTATCACCTCCTTGATGGAGGCCCGCACGAAGTCGGTGGTGTCGTACAGGGTTTCCGCCTCGAGCCCTTCGGGAAAGTGCCGGGAAAGTTCCTCTACCTTGGCCCGCACGCTGGTCGCCACATCCAGGGCATTGGCATCCGGCAGCTGATAGACGGCGATCACCGCCGCGGGTTTTCCATCCAGCTGGCCGTAGGCACTGTAGCTCTGGCTGCCGAGCTCCACCCGCGCGATATCGCGCATCCGCACCAGGCCGCCATCGGGCGTGGAGCGGATACTGATATCCGCGAATTCGTCCGCACTCTCGAGGCGCCCCCGGGCGATGATGTTGTACTGGAACTGTTGGGTATTTTTCGTCGGTGGTGCGCCGATTTTCCCCGCAGCCACCTGCAGGTTCTGCGCCTGCACCGCGGCAATAACATCCCCAGCGGTTACATCCAGGGCGGCCATTTTGTCGGGATTGAGCCACAGCCGCATGGCAAAATTCTGCGTACCCAGAATCTGTACGTCACTGACACCGTCGATACGCGCCAGCTCGTCGGCAATAAACAATTCGCCGTAGTTGGACAGGAACAGGGTGTCGAACTTGTCTTCCGGTGAAAACAGGTTCACCGTCATCAGGATGGTACTGCTGCGTTTTTCCACCGTGACGCCGCTGCGGGTGACTTCCGTTGGCAGGCTCGGGGTTGCCTGCTGCACCCGGTTCTGCACGTTGACCTGCGCGATATCGCCGTCGTAACCACTCTCGAAGGTCACCGTCAGGCTGTAGGTACCGTCATTGCTACTGGTGGACGACATGTACTTCATGCCCTCCACACCATTGACCTGCGCCTCGATCGGCACCGCCACACTGTCACGCATGACTTCGGCACTGGCGCCGGGATACCTGGCACTGACCACTACCGTCGGCGGCGCTATCTCGGGAAACTGGGCGATCGGCAGCATCGGCAGTGACAGTATGCCCGCCAGGGTGATCAGGATGGACACCACCAGCGCCATGCGCGGTCGGCGGATAAACGTGGCACTGATCATCCGGTACCGGTCCTTACTGCGTTGCGGAACAGGTTATTTGCCATCGAAGTACGCATCCGGCTCCGCGGTGTCGCCGGCTCTGGAATCGATGTCCCGTTCGGGCACGGACTGCTCGGCCGCCGGCACATCGCCTTCGCGAATCTGCGGTACCGGGCTCTGCGCCTCTGGCGGCTTGATCACCTTGAGGTTCTTGTAGGGATCGAGCGCCGGATTTTGCGGCGCCACCGGCGCGCCATCGACCACCCGCTGCAAACCGTTGACCACGATACGCTCACCGGCCTTCAAACCCTCGTCCACCGCCCACAGTTCACCCTCTCTCTGCCCGAGCTTGAGATAGCGCTTGTGTGCGATGCTGTCCTCACTGACGACGTAGACATAGCGTCCCTGCATGTCCTCCTGCACCGCCGACTGGGGCACCAGGGGCTTTTCGCTCTCTTTTCCGGAAAACACACTGATCACGACACGGGCAAACTGCCCCTGAACCAGCAACGCCTCCGGGTTCGGGAAACGCGCGCGCACCACCGCCGAACCGGTTGCCTGGTCAATCTGGTTATCCACAAATACGATCAACCCGGGATAGGGATAGAGGTTGCCGTCGGGTTGCTTGATACGGACATCGCGCTTTTCCTGAGCAACGCCCCGCTGTTCCCGACGCGCGGCCTCTTCCTGCACCGCGAACAGCCGGTCCTCCGGCACCTGAAACGTCACGTAGATGGGATCCATGCGCACAATCGACGTGAGTGGCTCGCTATTGGGACCAACCAGCGAGCCATCGGTAAATTCGCTGCGGCCGACAATACCGGTGAGTGGCGCGTGGATTTCGGTGTAATTGAGGTTGAGTTGCGCGGCTTCCACATTGGCTTGCATCGCCGCCACCTGGGACTGGGCTGTTTCAAAGGTCGCGGTCAGCTCATCCATGTCCACCTTGCTGATCGCACCGGTGGCCACCAGCTCACGGCCGCGGCGGTAGTTGCGCTCTGCATTGGCCAGGGTGGCGTGGGCCTGGGCAAGGTTGGCGCGCTGGTTTTCCAGCGCCGCTACATAGGGCTTGGGGTCGATGACGTAAAGCAGCTCCCCCTTTTGTACCAGCTGCCCCTCGATAAAGTTGCGGCTCTCGATATACCCCTCGACCCGCGGACGCACCTTGAACTCGTCCGTCGCTTCCACGCGGCCGACGTATTCGTAGCGGGGCACCACCTGGTGTAGCCGTACCGCGAGTACCTCCACCGGGGGCGCCTTGGGCACTGGCGGCTCCTCTTGTTTGGCGCAACCGACCATTGCCAGCAGCACCACCAGATATACCGAGAAACGCGCCATAAACATCGAGCCACCGACTACCGCCTGTACCACCTCCTTTACTATAGGCAAGCCAGCAGGGCCGGGCTGGCGCGCGCGACGACTGCAGGTATACTTGCGCCATGAAATTCTGCAGCCACTGTGGCCATACCGTTGTATTTGAAATCCCGGCGGGAGATGACCGTCCGCGCCACCTCTGCCGCGACTGCGGTGCCATTCACTACGTGAACCCGCGGGTAATCGTCGGCACCCTGCCCTACCTGGGCGACCAGGTCCTGCTGTGCAAACGCGCCATCGAGCCCCGCTATGGACTCTGGACCCTGCCGGCGGGCTTTATGGAAAACGGGGAAAGCAGCGAGCAGGGCGCGCTCAGGGAATCCTGGGAAGAAGCGCGGGCCAACCTGAGGGTCGACGACCTGTTTTCGGTCTACGACATTCCCCACATCAACCAGGTGTACCTGATATACCGCGGCGAACTCACCGACACCAGATTCGGCCCCGGGCCGGAATCACTGGAAGTGGAATTGTTTGACGAAAAGGACATCCCCTGGGAGGAGATGGCGTTCCCGGTGATGACACAGACCCTGAAGCACTATTTCAGTGACCGGGAGAAAGGGGATTTCGGCTTGCACCGCGGCGTGATCCAGAAAAAACTCTGAGGTAACAGCACCCCCCGACACAGAAGCGCTGCTTGTTTAGCACAGCGTGCTCCTAGTGGGCTGCGCGCTTGTGCTGCAACAGCCAGTGATAGATATCTTCGCCTTCATACACTCGACGCCACACATCGTGGGCCATGTCTTCGTGCACCGTAAACCGCACTTCCGCGTTGCTGGTTTTTTCCAGCAGATTCAGGCCGGTATAAAAATAGGGCTTCTTCACCGCCTCGTCCCTGCCGCCAGCGAATGCCCAGACCGGCAAGTTGGCTTTAGCTATGGGCGCCATCATGTCAGGGTGCCCCCAGCCCACGACAGGAGCAATCGCGGCAAATTTCTCAGGGTGTCGACTCGCCAAGTACCAGGTGCCGAAACCACCGTAACTCATACCGGTTAAGTAGATTCTCTGCTGGTCGACGCGCAAGTCATCGGTGACGGAGTCGAGAATATCCAGCAAGTCCGTTTCAACCCGCTCCCAGCCATCCGGCAGCAGCGGTGCAACATCGGACCAGTCCGTTACCTGCTCTCCTGCCGCCATTTCGCCTTGCGCCTGGAAATACTCTCTGGCGGGCACTCCGTCTTTGCTGCGTACAGGGATCTGGTCCCGGGTGCGATTAGCGATATAGTCACGCTTTTTATCCATGCCAAACATATGCAATTGCGGCGCGACAATAATAAACGGCAGGTCTCTTTTTTGCGCCCACACTTCGTACAGCGGTCCGTGGGTCAGCACATAGTCGAGTTCATCCTTGCCATTGCCGCGCTCGCCATTCCCATGCAGGAAAAAAAGCAGTGGCCACGCTCGCTCCGGCTCTGTCGAATATCCTTTCGGCAGGTAGACAAAGTAATCTCGCTCCTCCTCATCCACATGGCTGATATAGGAATGCCGCAGCAACTGGCTTTCCGACGAATTGTCATTGGCAACATCTGATTCACAAGCCACAATCAGCAAGGCAACCAGCGAGTAGAACAACACCTTCCCTGCCGCAATTAGCCGCTCAAAAAAATTCCCCAACATATAAGTCTTCATTGTTATGTGTATTTCGCTCAATTACAGCGATCATCCAAGCACCACAGATCAAATGCGGGCTCTTCATAGGGATGTGCGGCACGCATGGCGGCGAGCACCTGGTCCACCACTTCATCCGCACAGACTGTTTCCACCCGATACTCGGATACCCGTTCTACCACCCCGGTCTGACCGAGAAATGGCTGGCTGCCGTCGAGCGGCCGGAACTGCCCCAGCCCCTTTACCTGCCAGCAGCAGCTGTCGTAAGTGCCGATGCGGCCAGCACCGGCGGCGAACAGTGCCAGCTTGACCGGCTCCAGATGAGACTCGGGGATATAGACGCAGAGCTTGTACATGCTCAGAACATCAGCGTCATCAGCTTGCGCTGGTAGCGGGTCGCCACCGGGTCACCAGCACCCAGCGCCTTGACGATATCCAGGTACGCCTGCTTGGCGGCGCCGTCCGCAAAGCCCATGTCTGAGCGCAGGATATTCAGCAGCATCTCCAGCGCCTCTTCATGGCGCTCACTCTGGGTCAGCTGTACCGCCAGCTTGTAGGTAGACTCGTAGTCGCCGGGATTGGCAGTGACCGCATCCTGCAGCGCACGGATTTCCGGGGAGTCCGCCGCCTGCAGTTTCAGCTCCAGTTGCGCCATCAGCTGCTGGTAATCCGCGTCCTGGTCTGCCATCAGGATCTTGCCCAGTATTTCCTCGGCGTCCTTGGCGCGATTCTTTTCCAGCAGTACCGCGGCATACTGTTTGGCGATGTCGGCCCGTTCGTCCGACTCGCTGTAGGCCTGGCGCAGGATCGGCAGTGCTTCATCCAGCTGGCCATCCGCTACCATCTGCTGGGCCTGCTGCAGTTTGATATCCCAGGGCTTGGGCAGGTATTTGTCCAGCATCTCGCGGATCTGCTGCTCCGGCTGCGCGCCGGCAAAGCCGTCCACCGGCTGGCCCTCTTTCAGCACCATCACCGTCGGCAGGCTGCGCACGCCCAGCTGGCCCGCCAGCGCCTGCTCGGTATCCGCGTTGAGCTTGGCCAGCAGGAACTGCCCGGCGTACTCGTTGGCGAGCTTCTCCAGCACCGGCATCAGCTGCTTGCAGGGCTCGCACCAGTCGGCCCAGACATCCACCACCACCGGGCGCTTCATGGATTCTTCGATCAGCACCTGCTGGGCATTCTGGGCCGTTACATCAACAATATATTCTTCCACTTTTACTCCTGAATTCGGCGGGCTGTTCCACATCGTACCTATCACTGGGGAACGCGCGATGATCGTTAAAACATAGCGCGATATGATACCTGATTCACAGCCGTTCGCAGCCTGCCGGCAAATCGCCAGCCCCATGCATCTGGAGCCCCCTACACATGCCCCTCCCGATCAAGAAAGTCTCACTGCTCTTTGCCATGCGGGAGGAAGCCCGCCCGGTGATCGATGCCCTGGGGCTTCAACCAACGTCGGCGGTACGCGACGGCGATCTGCCGTTCAATACCTATTCCGGCAAGGCCCATGATCTTGATATATCTGTCACCGTCAGCGGCCACGATCCACGCTTTGCGGTGGATAACATCGGGCCCGTCGCAGCCACTCTGATGACCTACACCACCATTGACCACTTTGCCCCGGACCTGGTGATCAGCGCCGGAACCGCCGGCGGCTTTGGCGCGCGGGGAGCAGATATCGGCACCGTCTACCTGAGTGACGACCGCTTCGTATTCCACGACCGGCTGGTGCCACTGCCCGGTTTTGATCAGTCTGCCATCGGCCATTACCCGGCACTGAATGTACGCAGAATGGCGGCGGACCTCGGGTTACCGACAGGCATAGTGTCCTCCGGCAGCTCGCTGCAGAAGCACCCGCGGGATATCGATGTGATCGAGGAATTTGGCGCGGTCGCCAAGGAAATGGAGGCCGCCGCCGCGGCCTGGGTGTGCATGCTCAAGGGAACCCCGTTTGTCGCACTGAAATCCATCACCAACCTGCTCGACGGACCCGGGACATCCGAGGAGCACTTTGTCCGCAACCTGGCGACCGCCAGTTATTGCCTGCATAAACAAATACTGCGCGTATTGGAATATATTCGGGGGCGCTCAATTGATGACCTGTCTGAATAGCGTCACAACTTAGCGGTAAATTTCTTCTATCCCAAAAGCCAGTTCCAGCGCCTGACGCTCTACTTTGCGCAGACTCTTTACCACCAGTCCATAGGAGCGATCCATCATCCGCTCGACCTCATAATCCGGCACGCTGCCATCGAGCAGTACGGTGTTCCAGTGCGCCTTGTTCATATGGTACCCGGGCAAAACGCCAGTGAAGATATCCCGCAGCGCCTGGGCCTCGTCGGGATCGCACTTCAGGTTGGTTTGCGCAACCCCCTCCCGGGTACTCAGCGTGGCAAACATCTTGCCCTTGATTTTGAAGACCGCCACGTCCGGGCCGAAGGGGAAATCCTCGACGGCCTCGGGACGCTCGAGCAGATAGGTGCGTGCGGCTTGATAATCCATTATCGATCGCACCAATTACCAGTTCAGGGATGACGGCAAGCGCGGCGAAGACAACAGCTTGGCAAAACGCTGCCAGCGCTCATCCTGGCTGCCGTTCCCCTGCTCCACGTATTCCTTTACCAACTGTTTGCCCCAGTTGTAATTGATCACATAGGCACCGTAGGTATCCACAAATCGCACGCGCTGTCTGGCCTTCTCCGGGCTCATCACCGCGTACTGCTGGAACAGCTCGATCGCTTTATCGCTGTCAATTTCGCCATTGATGTACTGCCGGGCAACGATATTTTCCGCAAAACTCAGCTTGCCCTTGAGGGCGAGCACCTGATCGTATTTTTCTGCCTCTGCGGGATCCAGCCCGGCCAACGGATAGAGCACGGCCTTTTCGAATGCCAGGCGTTCCTCGCCGGGGAAGGCAAGGTCAATACCGTAATTGGCACTGCCCTCGGCAATCAGGGACTGTGGGCTGAACAGCGGGTAGACGCTGTACTCCATCCAGCCCTTGTCTTTCACCAGCATCTGCTCCAGCAGCGCGTTGTAAGTGTGATGGCCGGGGTAGCCCTCATGGCAACCCAGGTCGATGGCGCGGTCGATCTGGATGGGCAGCTCGGTGTTGATCTGGATCAGGCTCTGGGCATTGCCCTGATACCAGTTGTAGCCACTCCAGGGTTTATCCTGCACGTACTCCAACACGAAATTTTCATTGGCTGGCAGGGTGACATGGGCCTTAGTGCGGTCCCGGCAGCCCTTGATGGCGGCGTCAAACACGGCCCCCATCTTGTCTTCAGGGATCTGGAACTGGTCCTGGAACGCCTTTACCCGCAGGTACAGTGGCTCGTCGCCCGGCAGCAGCTGTTCCAGTTGCGCCAGCACCGGTTCAAAGTCTGCAAATTCCTGCACCGGCGGCACCGTATCGTAAAGGGCTTGCGCTTCGCGATCGAAGTTGCGGAAGTTGGCATCCGCGAGGTGGTGTGCGTGGTACACCACCGCCCGCAACTGGGTCTTCAGATAGTGGGCACGCAGGGTTTGCAGGTCATCCCCCGGCTCGATGCTCTCCGGTAGTTGTGCCAGCAGCTGTTCCGCGCGGTTCGCGAGTTCCGCCGCAGTGGCCCTGTCCCCGGTCGCTGCGGTCTTCCACTCCGCGGGGCCGTAATAGGCATCCACGTAGCTCTTATCGTGGTTACCCAGTGTCAGCACCAGGCGCACATAGTCTTCCGCCAACTGGTCCAGGTCGGGAGTCTCGTCGCTGTCATCCACAGTACTTTTCTGTGTATCGGCGCTCGCCTCTTCGACGGACTTGTCCGGCTGCTGTTCCGGCGCGCTAGATTTCCGCTCACCACAACCCGCAAGTGCCAAGGGTACTAACAGGAGGGACAACAGGGTTTTACCGAGGAAATTTGGCGAAACTTCCAGGGAGAGAAGGGAGAGAAGCTTTCGTGAGGGGTTCATGAAAATTTCCGCTGGTTATTAGAATTTACCCCGCAACTATATCGGGGCTATTGCTGAATACCAATTTCCGCAGGCAATTCCGCCAATCCCTTTTTCAACCAGTCCAGGAACAGTTGTACCTTGCGGGTGCGATGCATATCCCTATGGGTCACCAGCCACAGGTCTGTCTGCCAGGCTTGTGGCGGCGACAGGAGCCGTTTCAGGTTGGGATTGGTTTCGCCACTCCAGCACTGCAGCGGCGCTATACCCACCCCGTGCTGCGCGGCCTCCTCAAACGGGCCAAATTCGTTGCAGCGAAAAACGACTTGCTCCTCTGGCACATTGCGCGCCACCCAGTCGATATAGGGAATGAACGGCATCTCCTCAATGGTGCCGATAAAACGATGGCCCGCGAGCTGGTCCAGCCCTTTCAATGGTCCGCACTCACGAATATAAGCCTCGGAAGCATACAGCGAGTTCTGGAGAGTAATGCCCGCCTGTACCACATAGTCCGGCGCGGTGGGCCTGGCGCCGGGACGGATACCGATGTGCGCCTCGCCATGCTCGAGCCGCAGTTGCCGGCGGTCCGCCACCATCTGCAGGCGCACCTGGGGATAGCGCTGCTGGAAACTGCGCATCATCGGCATCAGGTGCGGGATCAGATTGTTCACGGTGGTGACGATCAGGGTGCCGTGCAGCTCTTCATCGACGCCCTGGACACGTCCCACCAGCTGATCCAGCTGGTCCTGCATGTTTTCCGCCGCACTCATCAGCATGCGCCCCGCTTCGGTGGGCACATAGCCCCGCGCGTGGCGGTGGAACAGGCGGGTGCTGAGGGATTTTTCCAGGGCGTCGATCCGGCGCAGCACCGTGGAGTGGGAGACCTCCAGTTCCAGCGCGGCCCCGGAAAGCGTGCCCGCCCTGGCCACAGCCAGCGCGTAGTGCAGGTTGTTCCAGTCTTTTACCGCCATATCCCCCCCCTTTTCCGGATACGCCCCATTCCGGGTAACTCTAGGGGCTGACACCCTTCTGTGCAAATTTGCACACAAACATTGCGCACAGTGCATTTATGTCCTTCAGCGGATAGCCCAAAATGCGTCCATCGAATGACCCCGTGCTGCTCCACAACAGCCGGGCACAGAGAGGATGTATGCATGAGTGAACAACGCAAACCCCGCCTGCTGGCATTGGCCGGCAGCCTGCGCCAGGACTCTTTCAATCGCCATCTGGCCGCCAACGCCGCGCAGATGGCCCGCGATGCCGGTGCCGAAGTGACCGAAATCAACCTGCGGGACTACCCCCTGCCGATATTTGATGAGGACGTGGAAGCCGCGGGCATTCCCGACAATGTGCGCACACTGAAAGACCTGTTTGCCACTGCCGATGGACTGCTGATCGCCAGCCCCGAGTACAACGGCTCGGTGACCGCCGCACTGAAAAACCTGATTGACTGGGTGTCGCGGCCGGATGGCCAGTTTGACCGCGCAGAGCTGTTCCAGGGCCGGCGCGCCGCGCTCTTCGCCACCTCCCCCGGCGGCCTCGGCGGTATGCGCGGTCTCAACCACCTGCGGGATATCCTGCAGCCACTCGGCACCTGGATTACCCCCACCATGCTGGCGGTGCCGGGTTCCACGAATGTGTTCGACGCCGACGGCAGGCTGGTGGACGAGGGATCCGCAGGTCAGTTGCGCAGTGTGGTGGAACAGACAGTGGCGGAAATCCAGCTGTAATCGAACCGGGTGTCCGGCACCCGGCCTTCAGTTCCCTTCCTCGTAGCTGTGCCAGTACTTCTGCATTTTCAGGAACAGGAAAGATGCGGTCCAGGTGATTAGCACCAGCCCGGTCAGCGCCTCCAGTCCCGCGGTAAAGCGCAGCTCTCCGTGGGGCTCCACATCACCGAAACCCAGTGAGGTATAGGTGGTGAAGGAAAAGTAGGCGCAGTCAATCAGGGTGCCGTTGAAATTGCCGGTGAGGGTGCCGAAGTACGGCGAGTTGTACATAAAGAAGTAGCCAAGCGCGAACATCCAGATTTCGATCACGTGGCCCACCAGCGCGCCGAACACCCCCATCAGCACCCCCACATTGCGGTGCGGGTGGAACTTGTGCCCCAGCTTGAATAGGCCGTTGAGCACTTCGTGATGGATCAGCACCGCGAAGGCTACAAGAAACCCGTTGATGAGAAAGGCGTGTAACATGTCAGCGTCTTTGTTGAAAAAACTCCTTTACCAGGGCGCCCGCCTGCTCCTCCAGCACGCCCCCCTCCACCTGTATTTTATGATTGAAAAAAACCTGCTGCGGCAGCTGTAACTGGCTGGCCACCACACCGGCGCGAGGCTCCGCTGCACCGTAGACCAGGCGCGCCACCCGCGCGTGGATCAGGGTTCCAAAACACATGGTACAGGGCTCGATGGTGACGTACAGGGTGCTGTCCGGCAGACGGTAGTTCTTGCGCTTGGCGGCCGCCGCGCGAAGGGCCACAACCTCGGCATGGGCACTGGGGTCGGACGCGCTGATCGGCTGATTAAACCCCTCGCCGACGATTTCCCCGTCCATTACCAGCACCGCACCCACCGGTACTTCGCCGAGTTCCGCCCCCTGCGCGGCGAGCTCCAGTGCCCGCTGCATAAACATAAAATCCCGCGGTGTTGCCACGCTGTTAGTTCCTGACCAGTTTGCGCAACAGGAAATCCGCTTCCAGCTGCAGTGTACTTTTCTGCTCCAGTGCCGCGCGCGCCTCACTGTCCCCCTTCCACGCAAAGGGTGTCATCGCGAGGAAATCCGCGATTGCCGCTTCCCCTTGCAATTCCAGGGTAAAACAGCAGTGCATTTCCGCAGCCGGCATAAAACCTTCCACTTCTGCCGGCGCCGTATGCGGGCGCGGTTCGCGATACAGTGCGCGCTTCAGGCTCCACAGGTGTTCCGGCCCCGGCGACACCTCGAGCAATACACCACCGGGCGCCATCACCCGCTGCAGCTCCGTCGCCGGGCCCGGCGCAAACACCCGCAACACCCGGGTTGCGCTCGCATCCACCAGCGGAATGTCAAAACTGCTGGCCACCGCAAACTGCGCCTCTGGCAGGCTCTTGGCCGCGAGGCGCACCCCGGGCTTGGAAATATCGATGCCGATGATCCTGCCTGCCGGCCAACCCGCCGCTGCCAGCGCGCGACCGTAGTAACCTTCACCGCAACCGATGTCCAGGCACCGCCCTTCAATATCGGTTGCCAGCATTGCACAGATTGCATCCGCCAGGGGCCGGTAGTGACCGGCATCGAGAACACGCCGCCGCGCCTGCAGCATTTCACTGGAATCCCCCGGCTCGCGACTGCGCTTTTTCTGCACCGGCAACAGGTTGACATAGCCCTCGCGGGCGCGGTCAAAACTGTGGCCGTTGTTGCAGCGCCAACTCTGGTTTTCGCTGTTCAGCGGCTGTTTGCAATGGGGGCACTGCCAGATCATGCGTCTTCGGTTATTTCCCTGGTCGAAGTGATCGCGGGTTTGTCGAGAATCATTTCCGCGGCTTTTTCGGCAATGGCAATCACCGGTGCATTGGTGTTGCCACTGACAAGGGTCGGCATTATGGAGGCATCTACCACGCGCAGTCCATCCACGCCGCGCACGCGCAACTGGGCATCCACCACGGCATTTTCATCGCTGCCCATCTTGCAGGTGCCTACCGGGTGATAAATGGTTTCGGCGTGCTGGCGAATAAACTGTTCGATTTCTTCCCTGCCTGTCAGTGCCTCGCCGGGACTCCACCAGCGCTTGTGGAGTCGCTGCAGGTCGGCCTGAGCGATGATATCCCGGGCCATTTCAAACCCTTCCACCAGCACCTGCATATCTTCCGCAGCGCTGAGATAATTCGGCTGGATCAGAGGTGGCGCTTTCGGATCGCGGGAAGCCAGACTGATAGAACCGCAGCTTTTTGGACGCAGTGCACAGGCGTGCAGGGAATACCCGTTGCCTGGCCGCTTTTGCAGTCCGTGATTGAATAGCGGCGCGGCGGTGAGGTGGAACTGGATATCTGGCTGGCCGCCGGCCAGGCTGGAACTGGCAAAACCACCGGCCTCCGCCACATTGCTGGTGAGCATGCCGCAATTCAATAGCAGGTACTCTGGCAGGTGCAGTGCGGTTTTCAGTTTCGGCCACAAGGCATCGTTGAAGCCAACCTCTTTATTCGTCTCCACCACCTGGGTGATATCCAGGTGGTCCTGCAGGTTCTGCCCCACACCGGGCAGGTGGGCCTGCACGGTAATACCGAGTTTGTTCAGCTGCGCCTGCGGCCCGATGCCCGAGAGCAGCAACAGTTGCGGTGACTGGATAGCACCCGCACACAGGATCACCTCCTTGTTGGCGACCACCCGCTTCCCGTTCATCAGGGTCACCGCGCTTACCCGGTCGCCCTTGAATTCCAGTGACGCGACCTTGGTACTGGTGAAGATACTCAGGTTGGGGCGGTTTTTCGCCGGATACAGGTAGGCAGTCGCGGAGGAGCAGCGGCGGCCATGCTTCTGCGTCACCTGGTAAAAACCGACACCATTCTGCTGCTGACCGTTGAAGTCGTTGTTGAGCCGGTGCCCGGCCTCCTGGGCGGCGTGCACAAACGCCCGGCCGGCCGCGGATTGCCATTTCAGGTCGGATACTGCGAGAGGACCAAAACCGCTGTGATGTGCGTCGCTGCCCCGGGTATTGCCTTCCGCCAGCAGGAAATAGGGCAAGATGCCTTCCCAGCCCCAGCCGGGGTTGCCCGCCCTTTCCCACTCGTCATAGTCCGCGCCGTTGCCGCGCGTGTAGATCATGGCGTTGATGGCACTGCTGCCACCGAGCACACGCCCCCGCGGCCAGAACAGTTTGCGCTGGTTCAGGTGCTCCTGGGGCTCGGTGTAGTGATGCAGGTTAAAACGCTTGCCCGGCAGCAGGTAACCGATACCCGCCGGCATCTGAATCAACAGGTTGTGATCGGACGGCCCCGACTCCAGTAGACACACGCGGTTCTGCTCATCCGCACTAAGACGATTGGCGAGGACGCAGCCAGCGGAGCCCGCCCCCACAATCACATAGTCGTACACCATATTTCGCGCCATTTTCCCCTCCCCTGCCAGCCACAAGCGGGTTTTCCGTTCGCCAATTGTAGACCGGTTACTGACGCAGAATTCACGCCGCTATCCGGCAACTGTCAGGGTAGAAGGCAAGTAGAAGGTAAAAAGACGACTGCAGGACGGCTGAAGCCAGACCTGAAGAAAGCTGCATGGAATAGAGGTGAGCTGGTGTGCTGGCCGGTATTGCATCCTCTGGCAGCAATACCGGCGCTTAAAAAGCGTCAGCGCGTGCTGACACTGTGGGCGGGGTTCAGGGGTACCTCGCGACCCGCGCGCGCGCCGTCGGCGCTGCGCGCGCGCAGGGCAGTGGCGGATGCCGGCACGCTGTCGGCCACCGGCAGCCACCGGCCGCCATCAAAGTATTCGAGTGCCAGTCCGGGGTATGGCATGGCGGTTGCCCGTTCGTCGCCCTGCAATGCAGCACCGGGTACCGGAATGCGGTAACCGACACCGGCACGGTCCAGCTTCAGCAGCTCTTTGTGTCCCAGCGCGGCGGCGAATCCCGCCCAGTCCTCCGCCAGTGCCCGCTGGTCGACAAAACTGGTTTCCGCGGAGAACTTCTGCCCTTCTGTTAACGGCAGTTCCCAACCTGCCCGGTGCCAGGCGCGCTCCGCCAGGGCCAGCAGGCGCGGGAACATCTGGTATTCCACCAGTGCGTCGGTGCGTACCACTTCGCTCCACAGCTGCCCCTGGATGCCGCGCACACTGTCGGCAAAACTTTCCTGCGGGCTCGTAGCGGTGTAGCCGATGCCATCGCGATTCGGGTAGATCTCTGCCAGCTGCGCCGTATTCAGCGGCGCATAGCTGAACGTCTTGCGGGTATCGGTGTAGCGGGACGCCCAGTAGTAACCCGGCTCTTTGGGGTCGACTTCCTGTGGCATATCGAAATAGAGGTAGTCGGAG